>Ga0247803_1000685_pt1 | contig 17983 bp, 16 predicted proteins | sample UWRJL014104B1_FD_180928 | JGI IMG/M metagenome (GOLD analysis project Ga0247803, IMG submission 180928) | Plant litter microbial communities from Arlington Agricultural Research Station in Wisconsin, United States - UWRJ-L014-104B-1 | ecosystem: Environmental > Terrestrial > Plant litter >...
ATAGTTCTAGTAGTGTCGAAGTTATTATGAGCCCTGAAAGTAAATCAGGTAAGTAAAACTTTAGAATACATTTTTATTTTATTAGTCATTAAAGGTTGTCTTGCCAGGACAGCCTTTTTTGTTTATATAGGTTACGTGTAAAAATAAAATAAGCACAAATATTGCTAAAAAAAAAAAACGCCTCATTACTGAGACGTTCTTCAAATTTAGTCATGTTTTACTTAGTGGTGATCATGTCCGTGATCTTTTCCTTTATTAGAATTCCCTTTGGACTTACCTGGATGATCGTTTTTATTTTTATCCTTGTTATTTTGTTTATAGGCTTTATCCGGTTTATTCCCTCTGTTTTTTTGAGGCTTTCCGTGATATCCTTTTGGATACTCAGCTCTGTGTTTTTTATGATAAGTATAAGGAGCATCTCCTCTGTAATCATTTAAAACTACTTTATATCCTCCGTAAAGATCATACTGTCTGTAGGCTGAAGGTAGTCTGCTTTGTCTTACCCATCTGCCGTTATTATCATAAATAAACTGCTTTTGACTAACATCATAATAGGTGTCGATATCCGGCAGGTAATAATATCTACTGTCGTCATAACCTTGTGGACCCCAGCTTGGAGGTGTACCAATATTTACATTGATCGAAACTTGCGCGTGGGCAAAAACACTCATCAGGAGCATTAGTGCAATTACTATTTTTTTCATTTTTGTGGTATTTAGTATTAATGTATTTAATACAATGCTAAAGTAGTGCCATTTATTTGCTTTTATGCTTTCGATTATACAAAAACACCATACTAATCGACGAATGGCAACTCACAGCCGACAAAATCCATAAAAAAACGCCTCAAAAATTTGAGGCGTTTTACAATTATAGTTAATCTTTTAATTACACCAAAAGATATTAAATAATTTCGTGTTTCTCTTCATGTCCTTTATGCTGAACAACTATTTTACCGCCAATGCTACACTGACAAGTAGATTCATCAGTAAGAATTTTATAATTATTAATTGAATCTTTTTCTGCTGTTTTTTCCCATTTTATTGGTGATGGCCTGCAACTGCTCCGTGTTGTGCTGCAACTACCAAAATTAGGAATATTGGTTTCTGCTTGTTTGTCTTGCTCTGTCGCAATAAGTTTTTCTTCGGCTTTGCAAAAATCCTGACTCGTTACTTTTAGTTTACTTGGTTTTGCTCCTTTGTTGCAAAGTAAAATGGCTTGTTCTGTTATTTTTTCTGGCATCTGTTTTACTTTTTACCTGAGCGTTTAAATATATCATCCCAAAAACCTTTGTTCTTGTTTTCTTTATAGTTTTTATACCATTCTTCTTCAAAAGCTTCCCACTCTTCTTTAGTATAATCTTTTCCTTGATAAGTTTTATAATATGATTTTGATTCCGCGTGTTGCTCTGGAGACCATTCTTTACCATTAGCATCATCTATAATAAAACTATAATCAGGTGATGAATACCATTTACCATCTATTAAATTACTTTTTATTACATGAATTTGATAATATTTTTTTATTACTGCATTAGGATTAGAATGTCTTAATGCTACTGCCTGCCTTGTGTCATAAATATCTACATTTTTCATTTTCATTAATAGTTCTCTTATATCCTCGAAACTATATTTAAAGTCTTTATCAAAATTTATTTCCTTTATTATTGTATTATTTTTGTCATATTCCTTAATCTCTAAATCAGAATTATTAAATTCTTTTACTTCTGCATTTAAGAATCCATTATTATAGTATAAATAGGTAAATTTTATAGGAATAAATTCTTTTGAAATCTCTCTTTGATACTTTAATTCGTAATTATTAGAAGCTGTTTGATGAGAATACTCTCTTATTTCTGTTCCATCATTAAGTTTATAATGATACTCATTTAAGTATCCTTGTTTACCTTTATTTTCTTCAAATTTTTTTATATCAAATGTTTTCATTTTACTGGAATTAAAATTATTGATGTATTTATTTTTTTGACTACTACAACTTAACGCACTAAATAATATCAGGAATATTAAAAATATTTTTTTCATAATTACTTAATATTTGGGTTAATAATTTTCCACTGCCATTGCCATGTAGATTTTTTCAACTTTCTTCCATAGCTCATTATATTATCTGTAGAATCGCTAAGATTAGTATTTCCATTAGCATAAACATATGCTCTACCTCTATCTTTAATAGGGCTACTATCGATATGAGTATGATACAGCCCTAATCCATGCAACCCTTCATGCGCAATTGTATCATCTCCTCTTGCAGCACCTAATATACCATTAAACAAAAATACATTTTTTGTACTTATGGCTTGTACTTGGCCAGGAACAGCTGCCGAGGTTCCCGTTGTAGGATCATGAAAACTATCATAAGTATTTTCATCAAAACAGAATATAGTATAATAACCTGAATATTGAGGATTTTGAGAAATGTATAGATTTTGTACATAGGCAAAAATACCTGCTTTATCTTCATAAATATTTCCATCAGTTTGTCTTAGGCTGCCTGTTATATTTTCGAAAATATATTCGCCAAAAATTTTATTACCATTGCTTGTAGTTCTTATCTGGAATTTAGAATCTCCACTTAAATCCAACAAAGGACCTGATTCGAGTTTACTAGTTATAATACATTGATAAAGGGCGTTTTGTAGTGCTTTTTGTTCTAAAACACTACAATTCCCTGTTTTATCTTTACCTAATGAATTAGTTATATTAGTAGTAACATTCACAAGAACAAAATGTTCTTCTTTTCTTGCAGTACTATCATTTCTAAGCACTTTAATTTTTCCCGCCAATTTTCTATGATCTATATTAGGCTCTAGTGTTGCTCTCGAAGCAATCGTTACACCTTTTGGATATGCGTAAATATTAATATCATGGTCTCTGTCAAGATCTTTTAAGCATTTTATGTTTATGGTAATGTTTTGATCTTCTAAACCATTTGTTTTTGCATTTTGAGTAAGAACCAACGTATTTAGTTCAAATAAAGTATCGTCAAAATCAAATTTTAGTTTATCCAAATCTTCCTCAATCTCTAGAAGTATCTTTAATTCTGCTTCACAGCGAGGTTTTATAAGAGTTGTCGCTGGTAATGTATTTATAAACTCTTCAGAAAATAATGTTAGATAAGGAACTGAATATTCTGTAGTTGGAGAAGAAGTCGTTGTTTTTCGTGTAATAGGAATTGTATCATATTCCAACTTCAAATTAGTATATGCCTCTACTTTGCTTAAATCGCTTACTCCATCTTTATAACCGCTTTCAATAATACTTTCGTAATCAGGTTCAGTATTTAAGCCGTTATCTTTTTCTCTTAACCAATCAAATCCAAATTCACCCTTCCATGTAGAAAGAGGCCTAAAGTAAACTACTGCCAGAGCCACAGAATCTGTAGGCGATGCAGTTATAGTTTTTGCTGTATTCGTAAAGCTGTTACCACTTGCACCATGTATTTTTGCTGTACCGGCACTGTTTATTACAGCTTCTTTGTCTGAATGCATTAATACTTGTTTTGTACCATGCAGTTTGGTGACTTTTGCTTCGATGTCTATAGTGTCATTGCTGTTTATTAAAGCTTTACCACTATACATACTCATAAAACCCTGTATAGTTTGTTTCATGGTTTTGCTCAGAATGTATATTCTGCTTAGTGCATTTAGTAAATAATCATTGGTTTGTATTTCTGTACTTTCGGTCGCATTTAAGATTATTTTTTTAGCATTCACAACAAAAATATCAGTATTTACTTCTATTTTTCGCTTTCCATCCATTTCAATGAAACTTTTACTGGAATCCTGCAATAATACACTGCCCGTTTTGTCATTCATGACTAGTAGGTTGTTGCTTCTGGTGTGCAGTGCTTTTATATCATTATCGGGCGTTGCATAACCGCTTTTTTCTTTTGTACTGGTCATTGTTCCCGTTACAATAGGCATTTCGGCATTGCCTCCCTGAAAATCTACAAATACCGTATCGCCAATTTCAGGAATCCAGTGCATACCTTTTTCGTTCCCTCCATAGTGTTGCAACATTGGGATATATGGCGTAGTTAAGCCTTTTTCTTTTTGCCACGGCATTTGCACTACCACTGCGCTAAGTCCGTCAGGATCATTATTAGCCATTACTACTGCTGTCTGGCTCTGGCAGCGCGGAATTAAATCAGGGTTGGTTTTTGGTGAGAATACTGCACCGCTAAAGTTAATTGCTGTAAAATGATTTTCGTAGCCTCCGCCGTCATCACAAATGTGCGTAATTTGGGTTACTCTATAGTTGCTTTCCAGCTGTTTATCGACTCCTTTTAGTCTTAGAATATTTCCTAAAATAATACCCGGAACTTCAGTGGTAGCTTGTACCTGCATCATACCACTCACGATTTCGCGCATTTTGTTTTTCGCGTATTCTGCAGAAGCATTTTGTCCATTTCCTCCTACCGCATTTTGATTGAGTTGTATGACGGTTTCTTTATTAAAAATCTGATTGGATTTGTCTATATAGGTTTGATGAAAACCATCTGCTTCTCTACTGTATTTTGCAGTAGTATCAGTTGAAGTGTCACCTTTGCGATTGTCATTTTCTATAATCTTAAATAATGCAGGGACTAACTCCATCTTATAATTAAAATCCTGCATATTAAGATCGTACACTAGTTCATTTGCTTGTCCTGAGCTGCCGGGAGAACCAAAAATAATTTTGACACCATTATCATATAACCATTGCCCATGACGCATTGCTAAACGATTCAGAAAAGCAAAATCACTTTCGTTGTATTGTACTGTATAAGCAAGAATATCGTTGTAAAATGGCTTGACAGCGATGTCGATACCGTAACCCGATTTTATTCTGTTTACAATATCACTTAAAGTCATCTTTGTAAAAGAGTTCGAGTCCGGACCATTGTCTAAAAGAATAGTTTTGCTGTATCCTTTTATAATTAAAATTTCCTCAGTATTATTGATCGTCGATTTTTTTAATTCTACTGCTTTTATTATGCCATTAAACTGCATGCTGTAAAATTCTTTATTAGCCAGTAATTTTAGGCTGTCGAGATCTGGTATTGGTTTTATTTCGATGTTTATTTCTTGTCCCATTAAATTTTGGGAGGCAGGTACGGCGCTTTGAAACTTGGTTTCTAATAAATCCTGCCCTATTTCGAGCGTAAACACATGATGTTCATGAATTTGCTGGACAATTTCTAAACGGCTAAAATTTTCTATTAGTAATTTGCCTATTTTTATTGTAGTATCGGTTGGTAATGCCATTTTTGGTGTTTTTTTTGGTTAGCAAGCCTTGCTTTTTAAGAGGGTTTCCAATTATTCTCAAATAGTGTATTGCCTATTTTTATCTTGTTGGAAGTGATGAGAATTTTGGTAGTCATGGGAGAAATTCCTTCGCTGCAAAACTTTTTACGTAAATAGATACAGTACGCATTTTCAAAAGTGACATTCTTCATCGTGCTCATGGCATCCCGACGGTAAAAAATAATTTTTCCGTCTTTAACACTTGTATGTGACACCATCCAATCCGAAAATAAATCGGTTTGGGTAGTCTCGACAATTAATTTAATTTGACCTCCTTTGGTTTTATTGGATGGCTTTCCGTTATTGTTAATGCCCTGCTCTAAAGTGATATCAAATTTCAGAACATTAAAAATCTGATTGTCTATTTCTAATTTTGCTAAAAAACTCATTTATACAATTTTTAAATTATTTTTTTTAAATTCCCTTAACCATCTTATAAGAGCAATAATTTCTTTGTAAAATGAAAATCATATTACTGAAAGCAATTGTTATCAAGGGTTTAGTAAATTAAAAACAAAACTTATTGTTAAATAGCCATAAAAAGTTTTGATACTATTAGCATAAGACATTTAATAATTTTGAAAAAAGACATAAAAAAAACGCCTCAAAAATTTGAGGCGTTTTTTAGTCATGTTTTAATTTGTGGCAATAATCGTAAAGATCATTTATCGATATATTTTATTTCCATCCACCACCCAAGGCGCGATACAAATCTACCACTGCTTGTAGTTTTTGTAAATTATCATTTACACCACTCAATTGAGCTGCTAAAAGGTTTTGTTCGGAAGTTAATACATCTGTATAATTAGTTGCAGAACTGTACTCTAAAAGCTGTTGTGTAAAGTCTACTGCTTTGGTTAAAGCTTCAATTTGTTTTTCTCTCGAATCTTCTTTGGCTACAGCCATTTCGTAAGCATACAAAGCATTCGAAACTTCCTGACCTGCTACTAAAAGACTTTGTTGGAAATTATTAAAAGCTTGTACTTGTCTTGATTGTGCGTTCGTTAATCTTTCTCTGTTAAGTCCCTGATTGAAAATTGGCTGAGTTAATCCTCCTATTATAGAATAAAAGATAGACTGATCAAAGAAATTCTTCAATTGCAAAGTCGACAAACCACCACTTGCTGTAAGCGTTAAACTTGGATAAAAATAAGTTCTTGCCAAATTAGTGGTCTCAAAAGCAGTTCTGAAATTAAATTCGGCCTGACGAACATCCGGACGATTTTCTAATAACTGAGCTGGTAAACCAATAGCTATTTTTTCAGGAATTACCTGTTCGCCTAAAACTCCTCTTTCGATTGGTCCTGATGCTTGTCCTAATAAAATATTAATTGCATTTTCAGTCTCACGAATGCTTCTTTTTAAATCCGGAATCAAAACTTCGGCTGCATGTTGATTGGCTTCACTTTGCACAACAGATGCACCGGTTATAATTGCTCCTTCTTTTAAAGCTTTGATAACTTCGACATTTTTAATACGGCTTTCTAATGTTGCCTGCGTAATTTCTAATTGCTTGTCATAAGACAGCAATAAAAAATAATTATTAGCAATATCCGAAATCAATTGTGTTTGTACCGCTTGTTTTGCCGCATCTGTAGAAAGGTATGTGGCCAAAGCTGCTCTTTTAGAACTACTTAGTTTTCCCCAAATATCAGCTTCCCAAGAGGTATTAAAACCCATTTTATAAGTCGTAGTCAGCGTATTGATATTAATTCCCGGAGGAAAATTCAATGCTGCTTTAGATTGCTTATTACGCGTTGCATTAGCATCAAAATCTAAAGTTGGATAATATGCTAATTTTGTCTGACGTAAAGTAGCACGAGACTGAACGATATTTTCGATTGCATTTTTTAAGTTCAGGTTCTGGTCTAATCCTTTTTGAATTAGAGCATTTAGTTTTTGATCCTTAAAAACAGTCTGCCAAGGCATAGTAGCGATCGTAGTCGAGTCAGTAGAAGTCTGATCTCTATACAAATTATCTGTCGATAATGTTTTGGGACGTTCGTACTTTTTGGTAACGCAGGCACTCAAAAGAGTGACTGCAACTACCATAAGAATATATTTATTTGAACTATGAGTCATTTTTTCTTAATTAAAATTATTACTCTTTATGAGCTTCGATTAGTTGTACCTCTTCGTCATCATCGTCATCATCATAACCATCTTTTGCCGGGCCACTCACTTTTTCCTGTAATGTCTGGAAAATGATAAACAATACCGGAATAACAAATACTCCTAAAATGGTACCAATTAACATTCCTCCTACTGCTCCTGTACCAATTGATTTGTTTCCTACAGCTCCTGCTCCGGAAGCAAACATCAAAGGAACAAGTCCTAAAATAAAGGCAAAAGACGTCATTAAAATTGGTCTTAAACGCGCAACGGCTCCTTCGACTGCTGCTTGTACAATCGGCATTCCTTTACGCCTTCTTTCGAGGGCAAACTCAACAATCAAAATACCGTTCTTCGCAAGCAATCCAATCAACATGATCAAGGAAATCTGCAGGTAAATGTTACTGTTTAATTTGAAAATGATCGAGAACAAATATGCCCCTGCCAATCCAAACGGAATCGATAATAATACTGCAAATGGCAAAATATAACTCTCGTATTGTGCACTTAATAAGAAGTATACAAAGACAAGACATAATATAAAGATAAAAATAGTTTCGCTTCCTGAAGCCAATTCCTCACGTGTTAATCCTGAGAATTCATATCCGTAACCTGTTGGAAGTTCTTCTGCTGCAACTTCCTGAATGGCCTTAATAGCATCTCCTGAACTAAATCCAGGATTTGGTGCTCCGGTAATAGCAATAGAAGAGAAAAGGTTAAATCTTGAAATAGATTCCGGCCCGAAAACTCTGGTCATTTTTACAAACTCTGTAATTGGAGCCATTGTTCCTGCACTGTTTCTAACAAAGATTTTATTTAATCCTTCTGTATTGGTACGGAATTCCGGAGAAGCCTGGATCATAACACGGTATTGTTTTCCGAATTTATTGAAATTCGAAGCATACAATCCTCCGTAATAACCTTGCATCGTTGACAAAATCGTATTGACAGGTACACCTGCATCTTTTGCTTTTGCCAGATTGATATCCATCATGTATTGAGGGAAACCTGGATTAAATGGCGTTGTAGCATATTGAATTTCAGGACGTTTTGATAATTTTTCTAAAAAATCAGTATTTACTTTAAAGAATTCAGCCGTAGTGTGACCACCTTTATCCTGCAATTGGAATTCGAATCCTCCACTTTGTCCAAATCCCTGAATGGTTGGCGGAGAGATGAAGAAGATATTAGCTTCACGAATACCGCTTGTTTTGGCAAAAAGCTGACCAATTACATCATTTACACTCAAATCACGTTTCTCCCAAGTTTCCAGTTTTACAATTACCATACTGTAAGCACTTCCCGCTCCCGCAGTAAAGTTTTGTCCCACAATACGAAGTGTATTTTTAACTCCCGGAATTGTTTTGGCAATACTATCCACTTTTTTAGCAATAATATCAGAACGTTCCATAGAAGCAGATGGCGGTAAACTAATATTGGCAAAAACAGTTCCCTGATCTTCCGCAGGAACGAAAGCAGATGGTGTTGTTTTCATCATATAAAATAAAGATGCACCAGCAATAACAATAGAGGCTAATACGATCCATTTTTTTACAGAAAGAAATTGAACTGATTTTTTATATTTACTCGTAACGTTATCAAAAGCAACGTTAAACGATGTATAAAATCTTTGAATAAAACTTTTATGTTTATGATCGTCAGCATGTGGTTTTAAAAGCAAAGCACACAATGCAGGACTTAAAGTCAAGGCGTTAATCGCAGAAAGGATAATCGCAACGGCTAACGTAATACCAAATTGTTTGTAGAAAACCCCTGTAGACCCTGTAATAAATGTTACCGGAATAAATACCGCTGCCATTACAAGTGTGATCGAAATAATCGCTCCGGAAATTTCATCCATGGCATCGATGGTTGCTTTCTTAGACGATTTATAACCGTGATCCAGCTTGGCATGCACCGCCTCGACGACGACAATAGCATCATCGACCACAATACCAATGGCCAGTACCATTGCAAAAAGGGTTAATAAGTTAATCGTAAATCCAAATAAATTCAGGAAGAAAAATGTTCCTACAATCGCTACCGGAACTGCAATCGCCGGAATTAAAGTTGATCTGAAATCCTGAAGGAAAATAAATACAACGATAAAAACCAATATAAAAGCTTCGATCAACGTATGAATTACCTTTTCGATAGAAGCATCAAGGTTTTCATTAACGTCAACAAGAATCGTATATTTTACTCCTTTTGGGAAGATTTTTGCAGCCTCTTCAATAAGGGCTTTAGAGTTGTTGATTACATCACGGGCATTAGATCCTGGAGTCTGGCTAATTGCCATTGCAGCAGATTCTACACCATTTGTTTTAATCGTCGAAGTATAACTTAAAGATCCCAGCTCTACTTTAGCAACATCTTTTAATCGCAGCATTTGTCCGTTTCCAACAGATTTGATGATAATATCACCAAACTCCTTGTCGCTGGTTAAACGTCCTTTATACTTAATTACGTATTGAAAAGCCTGATCTCCATTCTCACCAAATTTACCTGGTGCAGCTTCGATATTTTGTTCGGCCAAAGCAGCTGAAATATCACTCGGAATCAACTTGTATTGTTGCATGATATCCGGCTTTAACCAGATTCTCATTGAGTAATCTTTTGCACCAAAAACGGTTACATCTCCTACCCCAACTACACGCTGAATTTGCGGTACGAGGTTGATTTTAGCATAATTTTGAAGAAAGGTCTGATCATAAGCAGGATCATCACTATATAAAGAGAAAATCACTAAGTTACTACTCTGACTCTTTGTTACTGTTACACCCGCCTGAGTTACCTCTACAGGCAGTAAACTTGTTGCTCTTGAAACCCTGTTCTGAACGTTTACCGCTGCTAAATCGGGGTTTGTTCCTACTTTAAAGAAAATCTTTATAGAGGCATTACCATCATTTGTTGCTGTAGAAGTCATGTAAGTCATGTTTTCTACACCGTTAATTTGCTCTTCAAGCGGAATTACGATACTTTTAAGTACAACGTCAGCATTGGCACCTGTATAACTTGCCGAAACGTTTACTGTTGGTGGGGCGATATCAGGATATTGAGATATAGGTAACTCAATAAGTCCTAAAACTCCCAGAATGACAATAATAACAGATATTACCGTCGAAAGTACAGGTCTTTGTATAAATATTTTAAACATTTTTTCTTATTTTAAGTCAGCGAAAACCGTTTCCTGATTCTGATTTTGAGCTTTAATTTCGGTTCCTTCTTTTAAAGCAGCGACTCCTTCTAATACAATTTGATCACCTGCTTTTAAGCCACTTGTTACAACATAATAATTCCCTGCTGTGTTTTCAAGTTTAGCAATATTGACATTTTTAGTTTTTCCGTCTTTCCCTACAGTAACAGCAAAGATTTTATCCTGAAGTTCGAATGTAGCGCTCTGAGGAATTAAGATAACATCTTTTACTTCATTCGGGATTCTAACAGTTGTACTGCTTCCGCTTCTGATGATTCCTTTAGGGTTAGGAAAACGCGCTCTGATGTTTACCGAACCAGTTTCTGTATTAATAAGTCCGTTTACGGTTTCAATACGTCCTTTTTCAGGATAAGTTGAACCATCTGAAAGTAAAAGTGAAACAGCTGGCAATTGTTTGATTTTTTGTTCTAATGAAGTTCCCGTACCGCTTTGAGTAAAATTTAGCAAAGCTTTTTCGTTCATTGCAAAATAAGCAAAAACGTTTCCTATACTAGAAACTGTTGTAAGAGGTTCAGTTGTATTAGAACTCACCAAACTTCCTAAACGAAACGGAATTGACCCTACAACTCCATTAACCGGACTTGTAACTGTAGTATATCCTAAATTGGTTTTGGCATTTACTAAAGCTGCATTTGCCTGAGCTACTGATGCCAAAGCCGACTCATAAGTATATTGAGCCGATTCAAGATCGTATTTGCTAATGATTCCTTTTTCTACCAGTGGTTTTACTTTATTTACCGCCAGTTTTGCTGAACTTAAATCTGCCTGAGCACTTTTTATACTTGCAGTTGCTGTACGAACTTGTTGCTCATATTCTGGTGCGCTGATTTTAAATAAAGGCTGCCCTGCTTTAACAACGGCACCTTCATCGACATAAATTTTATCGATATAACCTTCTACCCTAGGGCGAATTTCGATGTTTTGCTGTCCCTGGATACTGGCAGGAAAGTCTGTATTTAATGTGGCTGATTTAGTCTCTAAAGTCAGCGTTTTATACTCTTTAACTTGTGGTGCACCTCCGGCCTGAGCCGATTTGTCATTTTTATTACCACACGATGTGATAACAACAGCTACTGCGAGAATGCTTAAAAAGGATTGCTTATTCATTGTGAAAAATGTGTAATTATCAATTTATATCGAAACAAAAGAACTAAAATATAACAAACAAAAAATTTACAATAGACGGAGCGCAAGAAACAATCGATAGATATCACATAAGAACCGATAGAAGTTTATTAATGAATAACAACAGGTGTTACAACATACTCGTCGGCTCTAAAATGGTTTTTACGGGTTCTCATACTATTTTGGGCGATTGCTTTTATATCTTCTATAAATATAATGTAATATTGTCATTAAATCATAATATAAAATGTCACCAACCTTTTTTAAACCATACATTTTCACAGGATTACATATTCTTGCCTGGCTTTTATTGGGATTTATAATGCTATTTTATATTCCAATAACGTGGAATGTAATACTTCCAACAGTTTTTTGGATTTGGCAAATGATTGTATTGGTTTTGCTTATTATTATATTTTATTCTAATGCAAAAATCATCGTTCCTAAAACCATTATAAAAGATAGTACATCTCCTTTTTTACTTTGGGAGTTCTGTATCATCTTTGTTATGCAGGTCATCGCCTATTTCTATACATCTCAAACAGATCTTCATACTAAAATCAGTTTGGTTTTAGGTTTTAAAAAATATAAAAATCCCTATTTTGACAATTACGTTTTCATGCTTACTTTGTTGGTTTTGGGTATTAGTACGAGCTGGGCCATGTTACACCACTGGCAAAGAGCAGCACAACACAAACAAAAACTGGAGCAGGATAAAACAATGGCCGAACTGGCAATGCTAAAAGCACAAATCAATCCGCACTTTTTCTTTAATTCGCTTAATAGTATTTATTCGCTTACGTATACCAATATCGAAGATTCACGTAGTGCACTTCATACCTTAAGCCGTATGATGCGCTATTTACTTTACAGTACCGAAGGCGAAAGAACTACTTTATTAAAAGAAGCCGACTTCATGAAAGATTTTATAGCTTTAATGAAACTTCGCGCCAATAGCAAGCTTACCATAACAACAGATATTCCCGAAAAAATACACGATTACCCAATTGTTCCCATGTTGTTATTACCTTTAGTAGAAAATGCTTTTAAACATGGCGTACATGCCACAGACAAAAGTGAAATACATATTAAACTTAGACAACAAGAAAACAATCTTGAATTTGAAGTTGAAAATACTTTTTTCGAAAAAACAGCAACAACAGATCAAGGCGGGATTGGATTAACGAATACGAAACGCAGATTGCATTTAATTTATCCGCACAAGCATATGATGACATGCGGAATTGCTTCAAATGGTAAATACAAAGTAAATCTGCAAATAACTTTAGAACAATGATGGTATTAAAATGTATAGCAGTAGATGATGAACCTCTGGCATTAAGACTGGTAGAAACTTTTATCGAGCAAACTCCTTTTTTAGAATTAACCTGCAGCTGCGATAATGCAGTTGAAGCAATGAGTTTAATACGCGAGCAGCAACCTGATATTGTTTTTCTGGATATCAATATGCCCAATTTAACAGGTATGGAACTCGCCAGGCTTTTGCAGGAACAACCCGGACCATTGCCTAAAATTATTTTCACGACCGCATATAACCATTATGCTATTGAAGGTTATAGGGTGAATGCTGTAGATTATCTTTTAAAACCTTTTAGTTATGAAGAGTTTCTAAGAGCTGCCAATAAGGTTTTACAAATGTCTGAAGAAGCATCAAATCAATACCCTTCTGTGACTGCTGATGATGAATTTATTTTTTTGAAGGTCGAATACCAATGGGTTAGAATTTCATTAAAAGACATTTTATACATCGAAAGCTTAAAAGATTATGTAAAAGTGCATCTTGAAGATACACAGAAATCAGTAATGTCTTTAATCTCCCTTAAAGCATTGGAAGAAAAACTGCCTGCATCAAAGTTTATGCGTATCAATCGCTCTTTTATTGTTTCACTCGAAAAAATAAATGCGATCAGTAAAAATTCAATTTTCATTAATAAAACCGAAATAACTGTTGGGGAACAGTACAAGGAAACCTTTAAAACCATTGTAGAAAAATGGTTGAAATAATTATAATATAAAATCAAATGGAAAAAAGATCAAATAAATATTACCTGACACTAAGTCTAAAAGAATATGCAGACGGTACAACCGAACCAGCAAAAGAACTCGGAATACAATTTGACAATCACGACGAAGTTTTTAGTATTATTGAAAAAATAAAAGAGAAAAATATTTTTGAAGATCCTAACGAAGCGACACAATTTGCCCTTGGTCTGAAATTATTTAGCGAAATAAAATTAAAGCATCGTAAGAACCCTCTTTTTGAAGAATTGAATGAGGTGTTTCCCGTTTTTATGAAAAAGCTGAAAAGTTTATAAAAAGCATAAGAGAGACTGTTCTTTTAAGACAGTCTTTTTTTTGTTTTAAAATCGATTGGTTTTTTACTTATCTACAGCCAATGTCGGCCTTAACTTAGTCGAAGAGAGTGTCTATTGGAACGGGGCTTCGACTTCGCTCAGCCTGACAAAACTAAAGTAACCACAATCTTATCGTCCTGAGGAACGAAGGATCACGCTAGTAATTCGACAAAAAACAACCACAATATTGTCAAGATGACAAAATTGCGCGTATGATAGATTAAAATCCATCTCTACAATATGATTTGTTCCTTCGGAACGTTTTTAAGAAAACTCTAAACAAAAAAAACACCAGCTTTTCAGTGGTGTTTCTTTATACGAAAATATAAAAAACTATGCTTTCGCTTTTCTTTTTACCGTACAACCAATTTCTTTCGTCTCAGTTATAGCAGGTTTTTGATTGCTTTTTAAGGCCGCAATAACATCTTCGGCATATTTTGTTTTCTCTGTTTTAGTGCCTTCAGGATCGTTGTCGATTGCTCCTACATATTCTACGATATTTCCTTTTGTTGTTTTAGAAACAATAAAAAGGTGCGGTGTATGTTTTGCTCCATATTGGTCTGTAACTACTTGTCCCTGATCGAATAAATATGGGAAAGGATATTTTTTATCTTTTGCCAATTGTTGCATTTTATCATAAGCGTCAGCTTTTGAAGCTTCAGGATCATTTGGGTTAATAGCGATTACAGGATATCCTTGTGGTTTGAATTTTTTATCCAGCTCAATTATTCTTTTCTCATAAGCTACTGCATACGGGCAGGTATTACAAGTAAAAACAACAATAAAACCTTTTGCTTTTGGGTAACTGGCAAAAGAAACCTCTTTTCCATCAACATTTTTTAATTTAAATTCAGGTGCTGTTTGTCCTGCCTTAAGCGTTGCCGTTTGTGCCTGGGCAAATAAAATACTAAATACTAGTATTGTGACTGTAGTAATGAACTTTTGCATAATTTATAGTTTTTTATATTCGGTTAATAATTGTTCGTAGGTAAATTCAGATTCGATAAATTTTCTTTGATCTCCTTTAATGAAGAGTGTTGCCGGAATACTTCCTGACCAGGATTTATCTATTCGGTCAATGTATTTTTGTGGATCGCTTTCGTTTAGTAAGAAAACCTGACTTTTCAAGTTTTTTCTTTTTACAAAAGGAATTACAGCAGAGTTTAATTTTGATTTAAAATCAACGCTTACCAGCAAAACAACGAGTTTTTCTGATTTAAATTCTGCGTTTAACTTTTCAAAATGAGGCAATTCCTTAATGCAGGGCGCACACCATGTTGCCCAGAAATTGACAACATAAGTACTGTCTTTTCCATTTTTGATTCTTTCGTTCAACTGATCGATATTCAGCAGCTTTACATTTTGACTGTATCCTGCAATTGAAAAGGCAAAGAATAAAAAAGTACAGATTTTAAAAACGTTGATTTTCATATTGGCGAAGGCTTAAAATTAAATTTGCCTTACAAATATAAACTAATGAAGATTTAGTTTTTGTTAATAAAAGTTTAATACGAAAGATTAGCCACGAGGGCACTAAGTCTCAAGGTTATTTTTTTAAGGACAGAAGAATTCTATTCAACTGTTTTACATCTTCCTCATAACGCGGATATTTTATGACATTCCTTACGCTGTGATTTTCATTATTTGTCAGGCCAATTTCAGCTGTTTCCTGAAATGAAGAGTCCATTATTAAACCATTTAAAATACAATTGGCAATATATTCAGAATGGGATTCAAATTTAGGAATAGCTTCCAGATGTTTAGTGATTATTGGTTGTAAAACCGATTTCTGATTTTCCTGTATTCCTGTCATTGGTAAAAGAAGCAAAAAGAAAACAGGATCTTTTTCAAAAGCCAGCAATTCATCCAATGTTAAAAACCATGCTTCAAAATGACCGCCCAAATTGCCAATATAAATATCATTCAGAAAAAAATTGATTTCGTATTCCTGAAATTCAACAGCGAAATTTAAATTATCTGTTAGATTCCCCGCGATATATCTTGGGTTTTCTTCGATCGATTCATGATTAAAAAATAATCTTTCCCAAGTATAAAATTCGGTTTCATTGGTTTCTATAACATCAACTGCTTCATCAATATTAATTTCTTCTTTATCATCAAAGCCTCTGAACCAGCATAAATAAAACTTCCAGAAAAAGGTATTATTCCTGATTTCTTCTATAGTTATTTCATTATTCATTCTTTAAATTATCTTGTGGAGTCCACATTCTAAAAAATTTGAACATTTTTGGATATTCTTCCCTCGGTACAAATGCCAAACAAACTTCCTGATTATCCAAAGCAGATTCAGTTAATACAATATTGTCCGCTTCTTTCTGTGCATTTTTAAATTCTGTTTCAGAAACAACACAAACTACTTTTTTAAAGATTCCGTTGATCCAGGTTTGCATGTTTTCATTCTGTTCAAACTTTCTAAAACAAGCTAAAGAAGCGTGCGCAGTAATTACAGGAACCAACTTATCAGGAACACCCTGTTTTACTAAAATGTACATTTTCATATTATTATCTTTTTAGGAGTTATCCCCTATCTTTTTATATTTCGAACAAATCTTATTCTATTAAAATTGCAACAACGCCAGTACTTATACTTTACACTTCCACTTTAAACTGATAATTAAAATCTGCCGTATAATCTGGTTTTTCAATTGATGGTTTCAAAACAAATTCAAAAGTGGGTTCCATGCTTTCAAATTCTTTTATTTCGCCTGAAACCGTTTCTATTTCTGTAAGCTGTTTTGTTAATCCGGCTAGAACAGAAACTGTATACCAGCCATTTGGCAATTCGATCGTTGCGTTTTTGAATTTCTTTAAGGCTTCGACTGTGGGTCTTGTAAAATTTCTTAGGTAAGGAATTGTATAAAGGTAAATCCGTCCGTTGGCTACTTTTAAGCAATATCCATCACGCTGATGCTGAAGTTCATTTCCTGGTTTTAAAAGCTCCGGAGTTTCAACCGAAAGATTAAAATAGATAGTGTACGGATGATTTTCAATTCCTATCATTGGTACCATTACTCCTTGTTCTACAACATGATCACCGGTTTCTTCTGTAGTAAATTCTGTCAGCAAATCATCAGGCAAATTATTTTCAGTTTTATACTGCAATAAATAATCCGGATCGCCTAAAATGAAATAATCCATTAAGTCGTTTAAAACTTCGTCGAATTTGTATAGAGACATATTGGTGATTTTATGTTGTGGTTTTAAATTTTCATTTCTTAAATTATCTAAAAAAAAAATCCATTCTCTAGCCTGCTACATTCATTTTTATGAATTTCAGTGTGTCATTTTTCCATTCAAATTCCCACCAAAAAGAAAATTCATCAGAGAACTCACTTGGGTATAAAGATTCTGCAATATCAGATCCTCCTCTGCTGCTATATTGTACGGTTACATGATTCTTTTCTATTTTTAGCTCATACGCCATTACATAATCACCGTTATCAATAGTTACACTATATAAACCTTTATTTTTTGACCAGTTTACATCCTCAAGATTTAATTTTGTTAAAGCTTCAGTAATATTTTTGTATTGCTCGTTTTCGGTTGTAAATGAATATTTATTTTTTAAGGTAACTTTATCATTGGCCAATATTGTCGCTTTAAATATCTTTAACTCATTCATTAACTTATCACGATCTGTTTTAAGTTCAGCTGTTCTTTGCTTAAATAATTGCAAATTTTGCTGTTCAATTGTGTTGTAAACAATTTTCTCATTGTCATTGATTGGTTTATACCATTTTTTATCAGAATAGTAACTGTCTATTTCACCACTTTTGAATTTATATCCTTTTCGGGCGTATAAATCGTTGGTAAGAAAACGCAATTCAT
>Ga0247803_1000686_pt1 | contig 17970 bp, 25 predicted proteins | sample UWRJL014104B1_FD_180928 | JGI IMG/M metagenome (GOLD analysis project Ga0247803, IMG submission 180928) | Plant litter microbial communities from Arlington Agricultural Research Station in Wisconsin, United States - UWRJ-L014-104B-1 | ecosystem: Environmental > Terrestrial > Plant litter >...
TTTCTAAACGGGAATGATGGCCCACAAAGTTATAGAATTCCCAACTCCATGACATCAAAAACTCCACCAAGCAGAGAAAGCGCGTAGAGCGATCGTAGATGGACTTGCCCGTCATCTCTCTACACGTATCTTAGCGAATTCACGTTCTAACTATCGACACAAGTTGGGTATGTAAAGGAGTAGTACTGTGAGAAAAAAGGACTCTTTTTACAACGTGCGGTACAGTGGTGATGTGTGGGAGGATATCTTAGTCATATGAAGCGGTGAACAACAACCATAATATCTCACAGTGCAGGTTTAATAATACCATGGATCTTCCAGGAATCGAGTTTAATCCGCGGCATAGTCATCCGGGGAATCGCTACTGAACTAAATCACGAACCTCCTCACTCGTCAGTCCCGCCCACTCCAAGGTCTTCTCCCACAATAAGTCCTGCTTTTCGACATTAAGACTATCCGGGGAACTCTCCATCTTCTCTCCCAACTCAAAGTGACCTCGTTCACCAGGATGTGCTTGTTGAATAGCCAGATCAATCAACGTCGGACTGGCCTCAGCCGCATTCCGTATCGCAGGGTTCACCAGACGAAGCAGAGGCCTGAAAGGCTGCAACACAAGCTTCTGGAGATACCAAAAGTTGGGCGATGTGTTCGTGGTCAGAGCACGCGAGTCGACTAAAGATCCTGGGTCCATGGCGATAGCATTAATCTTACCCAGATTTGGATGCTGGAAACGAGTGTGAGAACGAAAAAAACATGCACAGGATACGGCTTGGGGAGGACTTACTTGAACAAGTCGCCGGTTTAGTGCATGCGTCCACATTACTACCGCCAGCTTCGAGTTACCGTATCGCTGGAATGGTCGTCCTGGGGGATAACTGGCTTCTACGGGCGGCTTCACGAGCGAGTCGAGGTCGTCCGGAATCCGAGGTGGTATCTGTTCGAACGTGGCTTTTCCGGGTACATGCGCTTCGCTGCTGAGCGTCACAATGCGGCCACCAGCAGGCTCGAAATGAGTAAGAAGACGGAGAACGAGCGCGGCGTGCGATATGTGGTTGACCTGGACTGATTTCTCGTAGCCATCGGCGCTCAGTACCGGTGCGTCGCTCGTTAGGCTCCACCAAAAAGCGTTGCAGACGATGGAGGCAAGTTTTGGGTATGTTCCGTTATCGATCTTCTTTGAGATGGACTTCGTGAAGTCGTGAACGGCAGAGAGCACAGACAAGTCTAGCTCCAAGATATCGGCTTTCGCTTGCGGGTGTCGTGATATTACCGCACGAAGCGCTGTTGTATTTGCGTCGTCCTCGGATGCGTTGCGAACTGTCAAAATAGCGGTATAGTCTGGATAATTGCTGAGTAGGTAGGCGACGGCGGGGATAGCGAGAGAGCCGTTCGCGCCGGTGATGATGATGGTTCCTGCCATTTTTTGGGGTGAAAGGTAGGATGATTGGGACGTGTTTTCTAGGCCTCGCAATTGCAGTGTACATGATAACGTTCCACGAACATTGAATGCGATTTTTCTGGCCCAATTCCATGGAGCCTATCATAGTTCGATCAGCTCGCCCTGGGTTCAAGGATGTTCGTTGAACCACACTACTGCACGGAGAACCGATCTACACTGTCCCCACTCATATGATTGGCCCCCGGAGCATCCTCCATCCGAAAGACACTTGACCGCAGCGAGCTAGATGCCCAGCGCATCCGAAGACATGACACCTGCCAATACCGAGTAACGGTCGAAGCTCGAAGGCACAGATCTTGGGTAAGCTCTGTCAAGTTCCCGGATACAAGGGTTCAAATAAGTCAGCCCCAAGATCCATTGACTGGCCTGCAGAGATGGCGGCTTCGGATACCGACGAAGAAGCCATGCAGGTGCTAAGCAGTAGCGACTATCGCGACCCATACACGTACCATACTTGGTCTACTCGGCGGACAGACCGAGGATGTCTCACAAGCCATGGCTTCAGAGAGTGTGCGGACGATACTCATTACGCTAGCATAATACACAAACCGCGCCTTCGTTCCAGCGATCAACCTTTTCGTGCGTACAGTTTGCTTTTACCACAGCCATGGCGCTAACCAACCCGTTGGGAATTGTATCGTCGAGCTGGGCAACATACTTGTCTGTTCTCTTCCTAATTGGTCTTGCAATACGGCGCCGCTACTTTTCCGCACTGACCGACATACCGGGTCCGTGGTGGGCTTCCATCACTCGTCTTTGGAATGTGTGGTACATTGTGAAGGGAGACCACAACCTGAAGTTGATTAAAGAGCATGAGAAACATGGACATTTTGTAAGGCTTGCGCCGGGAGAGGTCAGCGTCAGCCATCCGGATGGTCCTAGGATTATACTCCAGTCACTGCTTCGCAAGGTACGTTTTTCTCGGCGTTTCTGAACGTTGCGCTGGTTCAATAGTAACGCGCAAGCAGTCGGACTGGTACCGAATTATGGCTCTGCCTGATTACCGCTTCAGTGCGCCGCAGTCCGAGCTGGACGCAAAGACCAAGATCAAGCGATCCAAACTCTTCCTATCAGGCTTCTCTCTATCTCATCTACTTAAATCCGAGGAACACTTCGACAGTAACATTGGACGGCTGCTAGGGTGGATGAACATTCACGCTCAAGAGCATCGACCGATGCACCTGGACAAGTTCTTTTCCTACACCGCATTTGACAATGCAGGCGAAGCCGTCTTCTCCCAGTCCTTTGGGTTCCTGGAGAAAGGCGTGGACATTGGCGGCTCGATCCAGAATGGTCGGTACCTCAACCGCTATCTCGGGATCGCTGGGTATATGTACTGGTTACACGTCTTGCTCGTCGCTAACCCGGTCATGACCTGGCTCGGCATCTTACCTCTTGGTCATGTTTTCCATACGTCGAAAGCTGCGTTGGAGAAGCGGCGCAAGGATCCCGAAGCACGGTTTGATATTATTGCGCACTGGTTCAAAACTCAGAAGCAGCAACCGGATCAGTTGACTGATCGCAATATCGAGGCTCAGGCTACATTAAGTGTGGCGGCTGGCTCAGACACGCTTTCATGTAAGTGTCCAAACTAAACAACGAATAAGAACTCGCACTGAATTACTTCGTTTCAGGTGCTCTGCAGTCTTTCGTGTATCACTTGCTTCGACACCCCGAATCGTGGCGACGGGCACAGGCCGAGATCAAGGCTGCGCAGAGCAAGGGCCGCTGCCTCGGACGCGTCATATCGTACCATGACACTCAGGAGCTTCCGTTCCTCCAGGCTTGCATCCATGAAGCTATGCGTATGCTCGGCCCTAGTCCCTTCGGACTCGCGCGGGTAGCGCCTGAAGCGGGTGTCACTATAGGCGAGACGTACTTCCCCAAAGGAACTGTGTTGTCCATAAACCCACAGTGAGTCTAGAACTAAACATCGCTTCTTTATGAGTAACACTAACACAAAAATCAAGAGTGATGCAGAAATCGAGAGAATGCTGGGGTCCCGATGTCAACGAATTCGTGCCAGATCGGTGGATGGATGGCGAGATTGCTTCGCGATACAAGCAAATGCTTGTGGTGAGTGATGATGTGTGCTCCAAAAATTTCAGCATGGCTGACGTGACAATAGTACGGTATGGGCTACAACAGATGCCCCGGTGAGCATTTGGCTCAGCTTCAGATCTCGAAAATTGCGGCGACAATTGTGCGCGACTACTCAATTCGGCAGGTGGATCCCCAGCAGAAGTGGACCACTCAGACATTCCTCAATTGCGTTCCGCATTCATGGCCTGTGTACATCGAGAAGATGGATAAGGATATCTAGGTGGGTTTGAAGAGCCATGAGCCCTTGAAGACTTGTCAGCGATGTTTCTGTCTGTAGCAGGTTGGCCAGAGTGTACATAACACTTATTTCATCCAATTTCGATTTCATATTGAATACCACATTCGCCTTGTGCTACTAAATCATTCTCCTTTGTCGCGACTCAGCAGCCGCCGATGAAAAAGCGAAGTCCTCATCTTAGCCTCCGCGAGCGGCCAATCCGTCGACCACTTGCGATAGAAGGGCTGGTATCCCAACAAACCTCCCAGCCATCTTCCAACAATAATCCCGAGAATTTGCGACGCTCGCCTTCTGAACGGCACATACCATGGGAGTGTCATGTACGACCCTCCAGCATCGAACATCTACAGCAATGATTAGCACTCTGCAAGAACGACCTCAAACGTTTGGACTGTACACTAGGCAAGACCTACACTCATAGCTTGGATTATGTCAATACTCTTCTTGTTTCGTATGATCTCATCCTGATACCGATACCAGTTCTCAAAGAACAAAATATCCATATTGAACATCTCCGCAGTCTTCTCCCCAGAAGCATAGAAGCGCACAGTATTCGAGTCGGTTGATGGTGGATCACCAGCCCCAGGTGGTGGCAGCGTATACAAGCGGTGAATCTTCCAAGGTTCGACGAGGAACTCGCCGTCTTCAGGTCTCACCACATGTTCAACGCCTTCAACCTCTAGCGCCAACGCGCCCTCGAGAACTTGGATGTACTCTTCTTGGTGTGGATGTATGTGAAGGGGAGGTTTGCCTGACCTGAATTGCGCAAATGCAGGATGGTCCAGCTCGAAGATTGCTTCAAAAGCGAAGTCTCGTTCGGGGTGTGGCTTCCAGCATATTTTCAGCGCACCGTCAAATCTGTAACCTGAGATTAGTGTTTGCGGAAGATTGAGTGAGTTTCGCTGGTAGAGGATTGGACGCACACCGTAACGAACTTGTCGACGTATGGGGACGCCATGTTCGGGATTCACCGATCCTTCTTTACTATTCCAAATACTTGGTGGAAGGAAGGAGGATTATTCGAGACTCAATTTGCACGAAGGCGTCTGCAGCGGTGTTACAACAATGTCAGCTGAAATGGATGTTCTTTCGTGACTGACGATCTTGCCCTCGTTTGGTACACAGCGAGGTGTGGATGCAGGTAGACTGGGGCCGCAGAATTGTCCTTGTACCGGTTGATATCCGATAACGATGTCCCGGTATATTTCTAATATGCCACATAGAATGCGCCAGGTATCGCCTGGGGCCAGATCTTACACAGGACGAGTGATTGGTAGCTCTTCCAGATGCTTGGGTAAGTTGGTGAATTCGATGGGGGAAGGCAGTACTAACTTCTGCCCGACAGGGTGGTTTAATCTGCTCTCCAGCTCCTCCCGTAAGCACAGGTATAATTAGAGTTACTGATTTGGGCCAATGCTTGGGGAGTGTCTCACTAATGTTGCAGCAGTTTACCCATGCAAACAGGTGATTAACACCATCTAATACAGATCATGTATACGGTAGTTCTCGAGAGGCCTCGGACTCCGTAGCTGTGACTAGTATGCGTGTTGAACAATTGACTATGATCTAAACTAGTACTAGTCTACTGGCTGAATGAGTACTCGCCAAGTAGTCCAAGCGTGATCGACACCGCGGGGCCCCAAAAGCCGTACGCAAACCACCAAGAGCAGCTCTCAGGCAAGTCTAGATCCACCAAGGCCATCATGAGGTTGAGCGATGCGAACGATCCCCCACATGCAACAGCGAAGTACACCCAGCTCATGTCCGCTATATGACCCGAAGCGAAAAGTAAGGCTACTACGCTGTTGCTCAACAGCCATAAGATGAGCTTTCCTGAAGACCTCCCAAAGAGCACGGCCGTGCTTCCAACGCCCAATTTGATGTCTTGCTCGTAGTCTTGGAAGCCATAAACGGTGTCATAAATAACTGTCCAGAGAAGAGAGGCGAAGAACAGACATAGAACAGAAGGATCGGTCCAAGCGCTGCCGACCCCCATTGCAGTATGGCCAAGTACCACAGCCCATTGAAGGGCCACCCCAAGTACCACCTGTGGAAGATTTGTGTGTCGTTTCGAGTAGGGGTAGTAATAGTTCGACACGATGGCCGGAATCGAGCACCAAGCCGTCTCCACCGGCAGGAGAAAGAAGAAGCACAGTGCGAGTAAAGCCTGAGAAGCTGTAAAGATGAAAGCACCTCGAGGCGTAATGGCGCCTCGCGGGATCGGTCGGTTTTGCGTCCTTGGAATCAGCGCGTCGATGGGAGCATCGATGAGGTCGTTCCAGCCGTGAATGGCGTTTGAGAAGAAGACGCTGCCGCCAAACAGGATTGCTGAGACGCGGAGGATGTCGGGGAGGAGTAGGTCTTTGACGACTGCTGCGTGTGCTATGCCGAATAGATGTGGGAAGAAGATGAGAAGGAGTGGAACTGGAGGGCTCAGACGTGCGAGTTGGATGTAGGGTTTCCATGAAGCTGGGAGGAGATCGACCCATGCGCCCATAGTAACGCCATCGAAACGTTTGGGAGGAGATGCACTCCGTTTAGGTTTGGAGTGACCGTTCGCGATGGGTTTCCCGTTCGTGATGGGCTTGCCGGTTTGCTTGCGGTTCATGGTAACGCACGGAACGATGAAAGCACGATTGTAGAATTCAAGTAAAGGATGATCTTGGAGTTGGGACAAGCAAGAAAGAACAAGTGCGCTGGCAACGAAAGATAAGTGATCTTATGTCCCCACAATATATATACTATCACCTTTCGATGTTCCGCCTTACTAGAGCATCTCTACTGCGCGTGCACCTGATCATGTCTGCCACACAGAGCTGCGAGTGTCGCGAAAGACTTCCACGAATGTATTCATGCCGCAAGCTTGCAGTACACGCATCTCAACAAAGAGCGATCCCCCACTGCAAGCGAAGGCATGAACGTATTTGGAAGGACCCTGCGCCCACGTATGTCGATGTCCACCAATTTACCGCCATATTCCTTTTTGGACCCGCAAGTCGGCTATTACCTCAAGAATTCCAAACCGACTGCGCACGGCCTGGCGCAACTTCCTTTTCAATGATCTTGGGACTGTACAGCACCTCAGCGAATCCCGAGGGAACACTAAGCTCATCAACCGTTATCGGGGAGACCATCGTCTACACACCAGTCTATAATGATTGGTCAATTTTTTTCCCAAAAGCCTTTTGTCAAGCATAACGCGGGTCCGAAGAAGACCATCAAAACAGTGGCATCAATATCATACCGCAGCGTTTCCTAAAGATCAACGATGATCCCAATAGAATGGCCCACAGTCACATTGATCGACGCGACCTTGCGTCCAATAGCCCATCGGATTCATGCACGTTCTAGCTCGGCTATAAAAGCCGAATCACTATTACCTGCATAAGAATCCAGTCGTTCCGCATGAGTCCACTTTAGTCTACAATAGTCCGCACATAAGCCGCTTCCGACATTTACGAAAGAGCTTCACGTCATCGCCAATACATGTACAATATCAAAGAATGCCTGCCAAATCGCTATAAAGCTTAAGCTATTCTCGGTTCCCGAAAACCCTTGGGACAATGCTACTACTGCGTACGGTACCCCACTGACCCGTTTATTCCCCAAATGTGGTAAGCGGAAAAGAGCAGCCCTAACCGCATGCAGCGTGACGGTATGTCACTTATGTACGTGCCGCTACATGGGGCCCTTTTGGGACCCGCACACCTAGCTGACGGAGTCGGTGGGATAGGCCCTTGAATTCGAGTACACCAACCCAGTGGCTGTGAGCTGTTGTGTTGCTTTCAGGCCATACCTTCCCCTTGCACTGTAGCGCATCATGCGCAAATCTATGTAAGATCATACCATGCAATCACCGCCGGGGCTGTTCATTGCTACGACTGATCGTCACACCCGGCATCCGTTCCACGCCTTGCGTTGAACCCCGAATCTATCTTCGTGATTTCACCGCCTACACTGCGGTTCTCCAGCTTTCCCGCACACCCGACAAAACGATACAACGACGCGCGATCTTATCAGCAACACCATTTCCAATTCGTTTTGCTCTCAACATGTCTGGCGCACCACCTGGCGCACCTCCCGGCGGACCTCCTGGCGCACCTCCTGGCGCACCTCTGGGACCACTCCCTCCAAATGAAAGTCGCGGCCACATCATCAACATAGTCGGCTGGGTCGGCGCTGCCATTTGCACCATTTTCGTTCTTTTACGCCTGTACAGCCGCCACTACATCACGCGGACGCTGGGCTGGAGTGATGCGATCATCGTCGTCGCAGCGATACTCAACATCATCGCGACCGCGTTGGCAAGCGTTGCGATTAGCTATGGTATCGGGAAACATGTCATGTACATTCCGCTAGAGAATGTTACTCCTACACTATTCTGGGGTGCCGTTGTGCGGCCGATCAGTATCACATCGTACTGCTTGCCAAAGCTGTCGGTGGTCATTCTGATCATATCGCTGATGGGGACGCGGAAGAGGGGTGTGTGGTTTCTCTGGACGGTTATTGTGATACTTTTCATCACGTCTGCACTGTCATTCATCATGCTGTTTGCGCAGTGCAACCCGCCTGATCATCTCTGGCATCCTTTCGAGGAGGCGGATTGCTATCCTGATGCAGTGCTGGATGGGATTACGTATTTGGCGGGCTGTGAGTATACTCCTGTCATTTCACGTGAAATGTAGGCTAATTCGTGATCGCATAGCCTGGTCCGCCTTCACTGATCTGGTTCTGGCCGTTTTCCCTGCCATTCTACTGCGAAATCTCCAGATCAAAACGTCAAAGAAGATCAGTATTATGGTCATCATGGGGCTTGGGTTCTTGTAAGCATCCTCCATTACCGAAACTCGGAAACTCTTACTGACTCGCGACACTCAGCGCGATGATTGCAGCCATCGCAAAGACTACCCAACTCTCCAAAAACCACTCCCAGGACGCGCCATACGAGCTATTCTGGCTATTCATTACCACGTAGTACGTCTTTCGCAATTCATCTTTCCCAATAAACCACTGACCAAAGTTCTCAGTATCGAAACCGATCTCGTCATCATAGCCGCCTGCGCACCCACACTACCGAAGCTAGTCATGAGGATGATGGGCAGGGATAACGAGCTACCTTCGAACCAGTCACCGTACGGATCCAAGACGAAGTCAGTGTCGCGCGGCTATCAAGCATTCGACAGTGAGAACAACTCGGTCGGGATGGATACTATACACAAAAAGGTGGTTATCACACAACATTCGCAGAGTCCTGGGAACTTTGTCTGAGCGGAAAGGCTTTTCGTCAAATGACTGTATTTGAGGGGGACATTTACCGGAGTTTAGGATCTTGAACGTGGAAATGAAAGCTGGAACGACATGGTTTTATTTCACAGTCCGCATAGAATAGTCTTGTATCATCACTTGAAGACCCTATTAATGGCAAATATCATAAAGTTCAGATTAGAGAAGTACTTAGAGTGTACAAGACGAACTTATGCCAACTCGCATTCAATCAAGCTCTCGAGCGCATTCTCGGTCCTCCAAATCCCACAAATCTTCAATCCCGCCCCACTCAGCAAATCCCTCCAATTCTTCTCCGTCCTCTCCAATGAAGAACTCGTAATCATAACCATGATATCCTCCGCAGTCGCCTGCCAGTCCGCGCCCATGGCCGGAATTACATTTTCATTCACGAGTAGTTTGCTGTATCCCGGCTTCATGGCTTCGGTGACGCGGGCGAGAATCTTGCGGCAGACGTCATCAGGCCAGTCGTGGAGCACACTGTGCATGTAGTACGCTCTGCTTCCTTTGATGGGATTCTCTGTATAGAAGTCGTAGGCCATGCGTTCAATCTTTGGGTCGAGGTTTTGGATTTGAACGAGCACGCTTTGAAGATCCTGTAGAATAAGACGCCCGGGTACTTGGGGGTGTTTACGGTGAAGCTCTTCGAGATCGTGGCCTAGTGAGCCGCCGATGTCTACGAGGAATGCCGCATCATCGGTCTTTTCTGCGCCCTCTATGAGCCGTTCTTGGACGGGGAAGAAACCAGAGTCCACTAAGCCCTGTTGTTAGCACTATTCTCAATGCATTACTTGGATAGTTGACATACTCCAAGAGTCTCTCCCCTGACGATAGGCACTCATGTGATTATGAAACCGCTCGAAATTGACTGGGTCAATTTCCAAATGCTCGAGCATATTGAGCTTGGTGTTGTGGGCATATTGGTAAGGACTGTTCAATGCGTCGGTTGGGACCTGGTATCCGTTCTTCTTGAAGAAGCCGGGAAGCATGCTCGTTGCGATCTGAACATCTTCGGTGCTACAAAAGTCGTTAAATGAACCTCATACAATGAGCAAGACAAATCTGACTAACATCAATGGGTAGCCGTCACCGATAAGCGGAATGGTGAGTGCATCGGAAAAGTTGGTCGATTTGTACTCGTCCGGACCGGTCTCTTTGATATAGCCCATTGCAGCAAGATGGCGCATGAGCCGGCCAACCAGAAGCGGGTCGACATCGAGTTGTTGGGCAATTTCGGAAGACTTCTTTTTACCACCATCATCACTACCCAAAGCTTTGAATAGTCCGATCTGGATACCAAGCTCAATTGATGTGAAAGCTGCAGGCTTGAAGGTAGAGTCAGAATGATACCATGGTCATATTGAACAGGTTGTGCGCACTTGAGCCCAGCAATGTTTGATCATCGTCTCTCTTGGAGTCTCCAACGCATTAACCAAGCCCCGAGCGGCCTTCAAAAGGCTATATCGAGCGTTCCGGTCGCCATCCGCAATCTGAGTTCCGAGATCATTGATTTGCTCAACAAAACTCGGGACAGCCTCCAGATCACATGGTTCCAGTGCAACGCTTAAATTGGCCATAGTGTGAGTTTGATGAAGATGTTGAATTCGCGCGAAATTTGTCCTGCGTGTAGTGGTGAAGGTACTACCACCTACAATCATAGAAAAGGGCAGGTGATTAGGTGCACCGAAGTAGCGTGAGTGTGCTTGGCTGGATGCTCAGATCACAATCTTAGCTACCTTCAGACCCCACGCGAGGCTCGTCCTGGAAGCTGATCGCGTAGTGAAGCTTAGCATTGCCTACATTCGTAGATGAGGTCATAGCCCGCTAAAATCAAATACCTATGTCGGACGCAGAACACGAGCCCTGTGCGATACTACTGATTCGCTGCAGATTGGCTCGGCTCTTTTGGCCTGAGTTACCGCTTTTGTGACTACAATATCTACTCGCCTACAGTCTTCCTACCTGCAGGCTTCCCTGCTAGTCTGGTTTGAACCCCGAAGCTGTGGTACGGGAGCAACGTCGGCCTTGCTGCATTTGCATATTGGCTAAGCAAAGCATGGGATCGCCATCCTTGCAGCATTCGTCGCGAGCCCAGGGCGCTTCCTAAGTCGGTCTTCTGCATCGTTGTTCATCAGCTGGATTGAACAACGGATTAGAGGGGAAATAGTGGGCTGTGCCTACTGTGCCACATTATACGTACAGGCTAGTCCGAATCGGATAGGCAAAGTCCACCTGCACGGCATTGGGCTGGGAACTACGCCGCTCGATAGAACAACTTACTTCTTGCACCTCGTAAAGCACCGAAATACCGCACGTAATTCTGCCCCTTTTCGATTGATACACCTCGTACCATACTCTCTACAACTCACTGCCCTCAACATGGCCGACCAAGACCGCATTGCGAAAGCACTGAGCCAGGTTGCAGCCGATGGCAGCAATCTCAATAACGGCGACCCCGAAGCACGCCAGAAGCTAGTCGCAAGCGCACGTGAGCTTGTCAACGCAGCGGAAACTCCGGTCGAATCCCTCCTGTGGAATATCTGGGCACTACCGACACGTACGGTCGCAGCACGCATTGCCGTTGACCTGAAGCTTTTCGAGACCGCTACCAGTGACAATGGAAGTCCGAAGACCAACGAGCAACTTGCAGCCGCTACAGGTGCATCTCCCACACTAGTGAAGCGTATCGCCAGGACCTGTGCATCGATGAACATGCTAGACGAGCAAGGTCCTGGCATCTACGTGCCCAATGCCCTCACAAAGCTCTTAGCGCAGCCTGAGTACGCCGCCGGTATCACCTTCTGCTTCGACTGCACGCAGAATTCTTTTGCACAAATGCCCGCCTACCTGAGGAACACCAAATTCCAGAACCCTGAGAACCCCGTCGACGGACCATTCCAATACGCCAACAAGCATGATGGACATGCATTTACCTGGCTGACCGCGCATCCAGAGGTGTTCGGAGCGTTCCACGGCTACGTACACACGCTGCGCATCCACCGCCCGGCCTGGACTGACATGTATCCTGTGAAGGAGCGGCTGGTGGAAGGCTTGAAGGCGGAGGGTGATGCTTCCGCTTTGGTCGATCTCGGAGGCGGCGTGGGCCAGACATTACAGGACTTCAGTAAAGCTGTGCCAGAGTACACCGGCCGATTGGTGCTTCAAGAACTCGGTGAAGTGATCGGGATCGCAACGGCTATGGGTGTAGACAAGGACAAGCGCATCGAGCTCCAAGTGTACGACTTCTTTACTCCGCAGCCGATCAAGGGCGCGCGTGTCTACTTCATGCGGTCTGTTCTTCACGACTGGCCGGACGAGCAATGCCGCAAGATTTTGGCAAATGTGAAGGACGCCATGGATCCGGGATACTCAAAGATTCTGATCAGCGATTGCGTAAGTGCACACCATCGCTTATTATGTTGTGTCCGAGACTGACTTTGACGACAGGTTCTTGCGGACGAGAAGGCGGCATGGCAGCACATGTCTTTGGACCTCTACATGATGGCCCAAGCCTCTTCCCAAGAGCGCACTGAGACAGAGTGGCATGCGCTCATCGAGAGTTGTGGTTTGAAGATTGCTGGTATCTACAACAAGGGCCAGGGTAATGAAGGCTTGATCGAGGTAGTCATTCCGTAAGGTCTACGCGTGACTGAGAACTGCGAAGTAAATCACCAGTCTGAGAAGCATGTCTTGATGAGATACATGAATCACTTTTACTTTATAACTAAGACGCGGACACATTAGTGCCGATAATTGAGCCTCGTATGACATAATGTGCCTGTCTATCTAAATCAAGTGCAAGTCACTCAAGACAAATGCTCCCGGCACGCCCGAAGCTGTTGAGCCACAGCACCACTTTCCATATCTTTCACACCGTCTCCACCACTTGCTTGCCTCGATCATCTAGTACACATCACTATGCTCGATTATACCAATTTCCATACTATACATACTAGTCATGGGAGTCACGGTTTCCGAATGTATGTTTTACTATGTGTAGGTGCAAACGTACGTCAAGCTTCGTACCGTGAAGAATTTTGCGAAGTCGGCACAGAGAAGGCCGAGTGGAAAACTCGAGGCAGCTTACGCGGCGTAAGCTTATAAGTTTGCTTTACCACCTTCGGAATGCATCATAATGGATACTGCAACGTGTGTGGGTGATCGCCGCTGAAGGCGATCGGATGCGTGCACGAGACTGAGTTGAAATCGACAATTTGAAATCGGTGAAAGAAAGGAGCAAACGGGAAAAGGCGCGAATACGAAGACATTCCATTCAATCCTCCCTCTTTTCGTACCCTGGTCTCACCCAAACAAAGTAACCAAACCTAAATGCAAGACATCAAACTCTCAACTGGCGAGTCCCGCTTCTCCGTATCCAACCCACTCTTCATCGCTGGTATCGACGCTGAATGTGACATGCATAGGCAAGCCCTCATTCCGAGCTTCATCTCGCATGGACTCCCTAGGGTTCCACCTCGGTAGCAACACAGGACCCAATATAAGCAATACTAACCACCTAAGGACGTGTGTGTTAAAGGTTCCCGTCCATCCATCCAAGCAACCACCGCCAAAAGCCCCGTGAGAACGGCAAGCCCCAAAACCATAATGAAGTGCTCTGCCACGGTCGACTCCCGCGGAAGATTCTGCTGCGCGGGTCGGGAAAGCAAACCTTGCGACCAGGACTTCTATGTCTTCATCCCCAGCCTCTCTTTGTCCGACTCCAGAACATATTCTCCGTCTTCTATGGACCAGGACGTGAAAGTGACACGTGTGCGCGTTCGAGCATAGTTGTAGATAGCCATCTGAGCCATGAGGAAGCCAGTGAGGATTTCCGAGTTGTTGACATATCCGGTATACGGGCTTTGTTCGAAAGAATAGTGGAGCCAGATAACGTGGACCAAATTGTCGACGACATGAATATATCCCGGCCGCACCACCATGTCCTGCCAGTACGTATACATCGCGTAATAGGGCGGTACCTTCCTCTAGGAGACCCAGTGAATTTTCGCTACAATCCCACTCATGCGATCAGCCCTCCACACGTCGCGCCCGTCCTCGTCCTTGATACATTGTGCCGCCTCATCCCAGTACGCGTCCCCGTATGTACCCAGATACGTCCAGACCCAGGGTCCCGACGCGATGAGAAACCACAGCCAAGCTAACTTTCCGGGACTGGATGAGCTCCAGAGCCAGATATGGTTATGCTTCCAGATGCGCTGCCCGGGTTGCTCGGTGCGTTGAGTGGTCCAGCCGGAGAAGGAAGAGAGACAGCGGATGAGCGTAGTAGTTAGAAATGTGAGGGCGAGTGTATACTTTTTGAGCTGTGCTAGGGCTTTGAGATGTTCCTTGAGGGTGTAGTGAGTTGCAAGTAGAAGGGGGACGTGGAGAAATACTGTAGGTTTCTCTACTACCTCCTTGAAGTAGCACGCGGATTCAGTTGCTATCGATATCTCTTCCGGAGTGCAGTGTTCAAGCCAGGAAGGTGTATTATTACAGACACTTGAAAGGAAGATGCCGAAGGCCAGGATCGGAAGACATATGATAGTGCTCAGCTGTGCGATATAGTAGTACTCCTCGTTTCGGTCCTTGGTCGAGTTCTCGAGCTGGTGTAGTCGCGTGGTGTCAGCGTTGGAATCGGCGAATGGCTTTTGAGGTGTAGGGGTTGAATTTCCAGGATCGTGTTGTAGCTGCTGGAAGATCTGTATAGTTGCTGGAGTAAAGGGCCAGTTTGACTCTTGGGCAGCCATAGCCGGAGTTTGACCGGGTGCGACGTTCCAATGCAGAATATCAGGAGGCGTGAAGACGTGGAGTTGCATAAGAGAGAAGCACAAGTAGACCAGCTTAAATAAAGATGCATGGGTGCGTGGCGGATATTCAAATTTAGTATCCGAAGATTCAGTTCGGCTGGAAAAGCGCCGCGAAACATAGATGCGAGCCATGGTCTCTCGAACCACAGCACCATATTTTGCACAAGACACTTGGTGCTGTCTCATCCCACTCCTGTTGCGTATCCGTCACAGTCATAGCCGGCACCGCCTTCCAAGATATAGCAGTAATGCTTCAGACCCGATAACGTCCTGCGTTTCCGACGCACCCTGTAACCACAGGCCGGGACGATGTACGTGGAGTACGAGCTAACGGTAGCCGTGCAGACAGACGAAAGAGCTCGAAAACGTCAAAAAGGGTATCTCAAAAGCGACGAGAAGAACAAGAAGAAGAAAAAGAAGAACGATCGCCTCACCCTCAAGCTATGTACAATGCACCTACCTTACGACCAGGCCGCTCAAACCCCTCTCCATCCATCAACCCATACGAAAAGCAATCGCCCACCAGCCGATGACAAGAATGCGCATCGTAGCAACGATCAGGCAACCCTCTCCTACCACCAGCCGGCTCAATGAGCGGTATTGCCGGCCAACCTCCGCAATTCTTCATACTGTGAGGGCGGACCAGGAACGGGACATCGCTGTTCTCGAGGACATACAGTTTGTCGCCCGGTTGAGTAGTTTTGGGGCCAACGCCCATGTATCCGCTGCGAGTGATGAAGAAGCGACGAGACGCAGTCGCGGTCTTCAGTGCGTAGTGAATCGAGGAAATACCTTCGTCGAGATCGCGTTGGGTGAAGCTGGCTGTGCGTCCTATCGTGTCGCGTGATATACAGCGAGACCACATGCGCCAGGCGCGGAACGCCTCGGCGTCATCTGCGGTCGCCTTGCGGTAGGCAGTTTCTCTCCCATCAGATAAACTCGCGATGCTAGCCGTTTGTACCAAATCACCCACAAGCGTTCTCCAAAAAGCATCGCTGTAGGTGCCGCCACTCGGGTATTTGCCACGTCGATCCTCGAAAGCCATTGTTTCGAGGTTCCATTGACGTATGACTGCGCAAGTATCACTTATTTGCGTGTGTCGACTAACGTCCCCAACAATAATGACATCGTCGACATGAACGCCATGAACGTGCAGGATGTTGTATGGTAGATGGAGGGATACTTCGCCGGTGCGTCCGCCGCAGGCGTTGTACATCTTTTGAGTTTCGACGCGCTCAATCTCGAGGGGTAAGCAGGGTAGGGCCCAGTCCATGACCCAGGATGGAATATCGGTCAATCTTTTGCGGCCAAGCGTGGCATCCAGATCCCCAGAAAGTACCGACAGGCTGGCTGACCTCTGAATGTTGCGAGTTGCGGTCTGGACGAAGACGTTGCCTACGTCGACACTGTAGTCTGGACGAAGAGGTTCCATTCCCTGCCAATCGGTGGTAAGGCCGAGTAGTGCGAACACCTTGTCTCTCTTGTCGCTCGCCTCGAGTGGGCGAAATCTCCACAGTAAGGAAAGCAAAGTTACTTTCTTTTCTATAGCTTGGTGATGTCGTCGTGTGTCGCGTATCTGAAGTACCGAATTGCTGAACCGAGTTAAAATATCATAGCCTTGAAATGTCCCGGCTAGATCCAGACAGAGCGAGTGGCGTTCTCGAGCAAAGTGAGTAGCGGCCTCAGCAAACATTGACCAGGGGGCGGAAAGCATGCCAAACTGGACGGTAGCATTGCGCGAGAGCACCGTCTCTTGAATGACCCAGATGCGTGTCCACTGCTGCCCGTTAGTAAGCTGGAGCAACCGCGAAATGGCACTATACCCATGGCCGACTAAGCAACCGTTCCAGCCCATCCCAAACTTTAGAAGCCTTCGTGGGGCCTCCGTTCGCAGCTACCGCGAGGCGCAGTGGCCGTGGTGTCCAGCGGTTCTTTCCTTTTGTCTCGCTCTCTTCCAAAAATCTAAGGGTCGATCGGGAGGTTCCCTGTGCGAAGCTTTGAATGAGGCAAAATGCTCCGAAAATATCGTTGGAGAAATCCGGCGTACTAGACGATTGCGCACTGTTTGCTAAGTACGCATCCAGCAATCTTTGATCGCTAGTATTGCCCTGCCACGCCACTCGGGGAGGTCCTCCTTCTGTCATGCAAAGGACATCTTCCTCGGCGATATATGTGTCCAAGAAGCCATACCCAGTATCGTCGGCATCAGCACTCTCCCCCAGCCAGATTATCGTCTCCTGGCTATTCTTGTATATCTCGCCCATCAGCCCAACCTGGTGTGTCCGCTCGGAAGGGTCCGCTTGATTGATACAGAGCGCGTCAGCCCAAACCAATATCGAGTAGTCAGGTCGACGAAGCCGACGGAGGATCGTGTAGAGGTTCTCGGAGATGGGCACTCGAGTGCCATTGCAGGTGATGAGGATCTGCTTCACTGTGCCCTGTTGACCCCAGGTATAGGAAATGGAAATGTAGCGATCGTGCGCCTCGGCTATTGGAAATTCTCGCAACTGGGCCTTGATGTCGTCGCTCCATTTTCCAGGCAGCAGCTCAAGGAGACGGATGGCGTGTAATTGAGAAGCGAGCGGTTGATATATGCTGTCGTCAGTCATTTGAAATGCAGCAGCAGTCAGGAAAAGCCATAGCGAGGAAGCTGCGAAGAGATAAATACTAGGATGTCAGCTTCGTAGACACCCTCAAGTTGTCAAGCAGGGCATTGATTGCTCAGCCTCATCGCTTCCAAAAAGAAAGCCCGCCATGCACCACTCAGCCACAAAGCCACAAAGCCACAACAACGGATAGCAAGTGTCGGCAGTAGATGCTCCTCCTGGGAACCCCACAGGCTGATGCGGTATCATCGTTTCTGCGTTGTGAAGTTGCACGGGAAAACGCGATGGAAGCGCGGGTTGGGCGCGTGCATGAAAGAGCGCGTGAATCCGCACTAACCAGAATCGGTAAACAGCAGGCCACCACACGCAAACATTAGTCAAATGGACCATGGCAGCACGAGAAAAACGCGTCGTCCTCCTTGTCAGCTGCGACGATGAGGACGTAAATGAACGAAATAGTCCTCTGCTACACCA
>Ga0247803_1000687_pt1 | contig 17961 bp, 22 predicted proteins | sample UWRJL014104B1_FD_180928 | JGI IMG/M metagenome (GOLD analysis project Ga0247803, IMG submission 180928) | Plant litter microbial communities from Arlington Agricultural Research Station in Wisconsin, United States - UWRJ-L014-104B-1 | ecosystem: Environmental > Terrestrial > Plant litter >...
GAGAGTTGGCTGGTGGCGAGGAAAATGCAAGGGGTAATGCAAGTGCTGCGACCCTTGGAGACGAGGGCATATGGATGGGAAGTGCCGCCGCGTCGCATGTTACGGGAAGTCATGAAGCGGCTAGAAGACGGGTTGGATAGAGGCGGGCTTCATGAATATGGAGTGTCTTATTTTTCTTATGACCTTCCCCCAGTAGATATAAGAGCAGCGCCCGAAAACACATTCAATTTGGAGGTACAACGTAAATGGATGAGCTACGTGATATTGTTGTAGTTCCAGTGCGGTGATGCGCTTGATGGTGGTGTCGGGTAGAGGCAAGATTCACAAACACCTTGGCGTATTATTATCCAACCTGTAGCCGCTTGATCATCACATTGTTGGCCACAGTCTTGGTCTCGACTCCTTTCAAATTCATACTGGCAACGTCCACCTCTCCCGATGCAGAGAATTTTCCTCCAGGTGCACATCTAGCGTATCGTTTAATAGTTACGAATTACAGGTGCGGCGGACCAGACGGGAATGAACTGGGGTACCTTGTGTTAAGATCCTTGATTTTTACTTGAAGTGATTCGCTCGGAGAGTCCTTGTAAATAAGTAGAGACGCACGTAGGGGCTTGGGTTGGTTCTCGGGTGTGCAATAGAGTAAGCGCAACAAGGTACCAGTCTGTAAGGTAGGTACTGAGAAGTAACTTAGATCTAAGAAGTAACTTAGATTGAACACGAACGACTAAGGGTCCTTCGTGGTTAACTATATACTATCGCTGTGTCATGAATGTCAGGTTGTGTCAGAGTTCTAAGACTCTGAGACTTTGACTGTTCCTAACATACTAGTTGTGCACGCGATAGAATTACGTGGTTTTGGATTATCGCTATAATTGCTCTCGTTACGTAAAGAGGAACCTAGAGTACAAGATATCGTCGCTAAATAAGTAGTTGTTATCGCCGTTCTCAAAGGACCAGTCAGACTCCTTATGACTGGCCCGTTTCCTTTCTACACTATTAGTAGACGCGGCCTGGAGCGTGCGGATAGCTATGGTTAGCTACGCCGCAAGAAGTCAGGCGTGGCGCTCGACTCGAGCAGTTCGAGCGTCGGAAGTATATAGTCACTAGCGAATACTCTCCTATGTACTTCGCAGTCAGAACTCAATACGGATTGTATCTTTCCGAATCATTGCCAGATCACACAGTCTCGTTGGTTATTCATTGAACACGGTTCAGTGAATTGGTTTACATCACCCCCTACGAAGGCAGTTGACTCCTTCGCTCGATCTGATTGAATACTACCTCGGCTCCTTGCACCAGACTGTCCTCCCCTCACCCGGACTAGGTACAGTAAGAAGCGACCCGTAATAGTGGTAAGCAGCTATATCCTTTATGTTACAGGGCTTATCACTTACTATGCCTTGATCCGGGTGAGGGAAGGATAGTCAATGGCAGTGGCCATTGAGGTAGTATTCAGGAGGTTCGAGCACAGGAGTCAACAGCCTAAGTATAAGATGTTCTGATCTTGACCTATCCTGTAAAACGGAATAACAATTCGTGCATATCAATCTAGTAACTAATTCTAAGAGTGTAAACTGAATGAGTGAGTTCACTACGAAGAGTCGAAACCTGTCACGACCTCTGTCCTCTCTATTTGTCGAGATTGGGTTTGCGTTCCCCAGTGTGACGAAGACAATACAGAATCCCATTAAGGGTACGTGTAAATCAGGGTGCGCAAGCTGATGGGCTAGCATCGCAGCACGCGCTTTCTAGTGCATATCAAGCCAACGGCCAGACAAAGGAGGCAGTGGCGCTGCTTGACTTCGGCCATGAGCTTCTGCTTCTACTTAAGCTTCTCTTGTTCGGCGTTCTTCTTGTTTCACGCGGTCTTGGTGGATAATAGTCACTGTAGTTATGGTGATCCCCTTCTCCTTCGTGTTTCAGGTTCTGCAATGGGAATGGGGCGCATCTGTAAAAGCGTACCCAGTTGGTTAATCTTGAACTTCGCTTCCAACCCGGCGTTGGAAAGAGACTGCAAGTATGAGAGCAGACTCATTGTGGGGCATTTATCCGGGCGACGAATGCAGGTAACTAAGACGTGCAGGAAGGCACTCGGTGAAGGACGAAGCGGGGGGAATAAGGCAAAGGGTGCAGGACTGGGAAGCGGCAAGGCAGTGCACGATCTACATAGTCGCACAAGCCCGATTCACGCGGATATGTGCAGGGCGGAAGCCAGCCGATGCGTGCACAGGGATATTATGAAGCTGGATATTAGCGCCTGATGCGAAATGTCGTTGAGCGCATAAGCTTCATACTAACTACAGAACCGACCTGTGAGAAATATGACGCCACGAAGTCAGAGTTGGCGCAAAGCACCACCCTCACCCCATCGGACTGTCCCTGGTTTGCCTCATTCACCTGACACGACCAAGACGCATTAGGGCATCCCGAACCGCCTGTGGCCAACCAACACGAACAACATATTATATACCTAGACTCGTGGAAGCCATTGGAAGACTAACCATGCCTTGAATCCCTCAGTTGATTTGACAACGGCGATGCATGTTGGCGTTTTCGCGCAATTTGTGGCCTGGAACTCGGAACTCAGTGAAAGTCCTTTATGACGGGAAATCAAATTACTAGTTCCAGTTTCTCGCAATCTCATAGCATCTATCGGACGGATAGGATGATTTCCAATGACCACTGTTTCTTGGAAATAGTACAGAAAGAAGCACTACTGTCGGCCCGTTCCCCATGTGCACCTACTGCTAAGAGGCATAAGAGTGCGAGGTGTAGCTGAAACGCGAATGTGTCTAGCAATTCATCACGATGCGGTGTTTTCGTGATGGTTCGAGCTTGTCCAGATGCCATAAGTACTCCTGCAAATCATCCAGGGTCTCGTAGCGTGTGGACATTCATGCTGGCGAGCCTTCAGTTGCTAATATACAGCCTCGGATTGCTGCTGGTAGGCCTGAATTTTGCTGACAGAAGGCTTCAAATTGCTGTTGACAAGCCTTGAATTACTGAGCGTCGATTTGATGAGCGTCGACTTGCTCACATTCTGGCTGTTCCTCTTGAAACGCTGCCTTACGATATTTTGTGCTGCATAACTTATCACCTTGTTTTCGACAAGGTTGACCATCTTGTCCTCACATGCCGCAAACTGAGGCGTTTGCTTAACCAAGAATGGATATACCGGCGAGCACTTGAAGTATTCTGAGGCCAATCATTCCTTCTACTATTAAGATATACTAACTTCTTAGTTTCGTCGCCTTGGGGAAGCCCATCGAAGAGAAGCTACTCTGGATGGCACTGGGAAGAAGGAACTGCAGCATGATCTGAGCCGAACCGGTGGGGTCCAGGTCACGACCTACGGGGGCCAGTTCTGGAACGGGTTTGGATTTTCCGAAAAGACCACTCTTCGAGCGAAAATCTGGGACTAAACAAGTAGTGAGTATACAAGCTTTAGATTGAAGCCATATTACTGCCCATCGACGTAGCCGTTCCGGCACCTGCAATGAACACCACCTTTTTCTGGTCCAACAAATCATTGACTGCCGACTGAACTTCTTCTTGTGTTGACGTCTCCATGTTTGTTTTGGACGATGGCGATATCCGCGCAGCAGGCATTAGGCGGTCGTACGTAGGTTTGCGCATTCAATCCCAAACACAAAGAGCCACACAACGGAGCTTTGCAAGGACGCATGCCGCTATCATTGTTGCTTTTAGGCGGGGGATCCGTTAGTTTTGCGGCTGGTCGACGCTGCTTGATGTTTTCTGCTTTCCTCTCAAGTCACGCTCTTTCGAGAAGTCCTTCTCGCAATCACTATTGATTTTTGCAGTCAGCCACGCTCTGTATCTAGCTACCGTCGCTCTTTGGCACTGTGAGGTGCCTAAACTCCACCACACAATGAAACACCTTCCATCTGTTCTGGCTATACCAGGAAACACCACAGGATGTAGATAGTGCTCAGCTACAAACAAAATCACCAGTACTTATATGATAATACCCCTCTGACTAGCCAGTTTCAAAGCGGTGGCATGGTCGGGTTCCTCTGCCAAGACCCTGCGGATGGCGTCGTCCAACTCTCGCTCCTTTCGCTTTTTCTCAGTCTCCCTCTGAACCTGCATTGCCTCCCACGACGTGGTGTACGTAGCCAAGTCTTCAAGCTTCTTATCGACAAAAGCCCGCCTGTACGGTTCGGAAAGACAGCCACGCTTATCTAAGTTTGGGATCAACTTCAGAAGGGCTTTCCAGGGAGGGGAGTAGTCGGCGTCGTAGCATGACTCGATAAGCACATGGAACCAGAATTTGCCATCTGACATGGATTGACGCATGAGGCGTGCCAGGCTATCCTCTTCATCAGTGTCCATGCTTAGCTCTAGCTTCTTCATCTCATCGAGGTAAAGGTTGAGCAGGTGATTGTATCGATCGAACTCGTCGCCATCGCAACTTAACCAATTGGCTGGTTTCCGAATCATAAGCCATTGCGGCGGCGACTGAGACATCTGGGCAGGTACTATGTTTGACCATTCCCAGTCAATCACAGCGACGATGTTCAAATCCTCCGCATTATTGACCAGCATGTTTCCGTAACGCATGTCATCGCATACCAGCTTAAACGGGCCGAGATCGTGATCACGGCGGATAAACTGGGGGATGCTCGCAATGAGCTGATGGCGAAAGACAAGCTTAGCTTCCGCATCCGCAGCGTCGTCGACCGAGTTAGCTTGCCCATGTAAGTGCTGAAGATCCTGTTGGGCAACGTGATTAAAGTACTCTGTAGCTGACGAGAACTGGTTTTCACAAGCTTGCAGTGTACAAGTTAGTACTAGATAAGTAGTGCATGAGGTTCTTCTTACCCGCGATTTTCACTCCGCTATGGGCCTCGATTTCCTGCATCTTAAGGGTCAACGGGCTAGCGATCACCGCGATTCTCCCGTCGTCTCCGATTGATAGCGCACCAATAGAAGAAAAGTCCAGCTGGTATAATTGCAGGTAAAAGTCGGCGATTTGCCGATAGAGAATGCGTAATTTTTCGTCGGGGAAGTCGGATTTCAGTATTTTCGAGTCGGGATCGGTTTCGTCTGTTAGCATATTACGGAGAGACATGCCTGCGATGAAGTCCATGATGATAAAGGCGCCTAGTCCCGACGGATTGTCCTTAGAAAGGCCCCAGTGGTGGATAGCAGGGACAGGAATGGTTGTGTGCGACTTGACATAGTACATGGTTGCCACTTCTCGAACCACCTTGGCGTCTCCGTCCATCACCTTTCCCGGTACGGCGAATCGCACCAGCCAAGTGATGCCGTCATCGAAACGAACGCTGCAACTCCAGTTGAAGGAACCATGGTACGTTGTTAGGACCACACATGGCTGACGGTTGCGGTAGCCAGACAGCCATTGTAGCAGCGTTGTGTTTCGTTCCTTGTCGTACGCGGCTCCCCACTCTAGAGCCCTATCCATGTTGTGAGTGTCGACGCGTCTGTCGAAATCCATGGCAAGGGGTGTGCAAAAAAGGAATGCGGGTATCTGCTGAAGAGAATTGAAAGAGTCGGATAAGTGGCAAGCGAAGATGAATAAGCAGGGCTGTGGCTAATACTGGCTGCGCAGATTTCCGTAAAGATACGTAGTAGAAAACAACAGGAGGAGTTGAGGAAGATGTACAATTTTGGAGCTGGGGAAGATGTATGATTTTGGAGCTGGGGAGAGGGGGACAGTTTTCTTCCGCAGCCATGTGCGTTGAGGGAGTGATGCTAGGGCGTCAACCTCGCTGCCGTATCCTGTCTCCGAGAATGCCCCAACTCGAGCGTGCCGTCGCGTGTGGAGGCTATGTGGCAGGAGTACAAGCAGTTGCGTAAGGTAACGAATCCCTATGGCCGCTGACGATAGCTTGCTCCGAAAGATTGGCCATGCTGTCCCGAAGCTTAAGACTGGAAGGTGCGACATGTGCGAAAGCTCTGGGGTACATCGTGTCGCTGATGAGGACTTCTTCGTCGTTGTCATTGATCATGTCCTCCTTTTGCTGTTACTGATAACGAGGCTCGCTTCAACTTCGCCTTCGTTGTCCTCCTTGTTGTCGCTGGTAACGAATGTGTTCCTCGTTCGGCTTGCGGCGTTTACTGAATCGTTGTGTCTATACCGTCTGAATTGACTGTCTCTCAGAATTTCTGTGGAAAATATGGAGGCTGTGTCATGGATGCGCATGCTCTCCTCCCTAGCTCTGTCATGCGTTTGAGGGCATCATGGCCGACTTTGGGCTGGATATTGATTGAGAGTGAAGACGGTAACTGTGGGCACATTCGGAGATAGGTGTGAGGCATTATCCAACGGGACAGTGTGTGACTAAGCGGTCTGGTCCATTGTGTAAGAAGGCCCGGCGGGTCTTTGTCTGTAATGCTGGATGTTCGTGTCATTGTGCCCCTTCGCGGTTGGGCGCCGAAGTCGAGGATCCATGGGCAATCACGCCATCAGCGCTACACATTCCTGTCGGTATGTGCGTAGGAGCTTGCGTGCCTAAGACATGGCTACTAGAGAAGTTCTCCCTGATACAGTCGATGGATGTCCGGCGGTCAATGCACTTGTAGAGGCGCAAAGTTTGGACTTCCGCTCTGGCAGTCTACTTGACGGCGAAAAGCTGACAAAGGTGTAGGTAATTGCCGGCGCAGACTCATGCGCAAGTTGTTCACATACTTCCTCTCGGTCGCGACTTCCCGCATCGCCTTGAAGGTGCGGCCGTCGAAAAGATTATTCGCATCTTTCGAGTTGCTCGATATCTCCGACCCGCCAGCCCCGCGCTACAAACCGGCAAGTCCGGAACAAACTCCGTCCAATCTCTGACATTCCAAAATGTCAGAAATCTGCATTTAAATCCCAATCCACGCGCCGGGACTAACCTTATTTCCACATCTGAAATACACGCCCTCGTATTACTCCCAGTCTAGTACCCCACCCGCATCACCCCCAGCAAATCACAATGCTCCATTTCAGCCACTCGCCCCAAAAAGTCACTGCCAGCGCCGAACGCGGCGACTTTGTTATCGCTTGACCAATGCCCGCTGGCTGCGCCACAAAACACTGCGCCATATCGTCCCACGATTGGTCAGAACGGGGGAGCTTTCGCTTCCCGCTGTCAAATTTGGCATAAGGATCGTCGTTGCGGTACTGCGGGCGGTATGGTCGGCTAGACTGTATGGGGAGAGAGGAGGCGAGCATCACGGACTCTGAGTGGAGGGTGGAGATGGTAATAAGGAATAAGAGTTTGTTGGCGTTTGTTGGCGTTTGAGGCTGCAGGTTTGTGGTGTGCCCATGCCCGTGGTGGGTAAGAATAGCACCAACACGTGCTTGACAGGTGAGTCGTGGCACGGACAGGGCCTTGGTATACATAGGTAGTGGAGGTGGCTGGCCGCTTTGCGCTCAAAAGCTTTTGGGCGCGCCTTGTTTTCAGTGGTCTGGACATCGGTCGTACTCTGAACTTTTGTCGGATCTTGTTTTGTTGCAATCGTTGACCGTTCAGACAACTTTCAATATGGTTAACTTCGCGGAAGCTCCTCCTCATGTGCTCCGTGTACCCAAGTGGGTTCTCGCTATCTACGCCGTCCAAGCCGTCTTCGCTATCATTGTTCTCGGCCTCGATGCATACGGCATCCGCTGGATCGCCTACAATGCGCTCATCTTCTCACTCGTCGTCGTAAGCTCTCTACCTCCCACCCCATTCCATCCCGTCTCCCACTAACATACATCCAGTGCATATGCACCCTCGGCGTCTGCGCCTACCTTTTCGCCTCTCAACTCTTCCTTCACTCCCTCTACAACATGTATGTTGCGCTAGCCCTGCACTTCTGGATGCTCCTCTTCTGGGTGGTCGATCTCGGACTTGTCGCGAACCTCGCGCGAATTTGGTCTAGCACCTACAGCTATGGTTTCGGTTATTACTACGACTCGTACTATGGGTACCGGAAGCGGGATTTGGTCGTGTTGTCGAAGAGAGATGATACGACGACGTTTGAGGCGTATCGCGGGGCGCTCGCTGCGGGGGCGACATTTGCGGCTGTGGAATTGTGAGTCTGAGTGCTGTTCGGAGATGGAACGTGTGAATGGGAGGCTGACTATGTCGTAGTGTTTCTTGGATCGCCGTCACGGTTATTCTTGTGATTGCCTGGAACAAGCACCGCACCAACACTGCGCACAACAACACCACACACGTCACCCAACCTCCGCCGCACTACGGCGTTAACAATGGCCAATCCGTGCCTTTGGAGAAATACAACTACACCGGCGTTCCGACCCAACCCCAGCACACACCGCAACAGCAATACGCACAGCCAGTACAGCAGCCGCAGTACCAGCAACCCCAGCAGCACCAGCAACAATACGTACAACCTCACCAGCAACAAGCTCCCTACGGACAGCAGCCGCAGCAGCACCTCGCGGGACCGACCTATCACGACCCAGTTCCTCGACAGGACACCGTTAGCCCTGTATCCTCGGCTGCCTATGGAGGTGGCTACGCGCCGCCATCAAATGTGTCGGAGTTGAATAGCGCGCAACACACTGGTGGCGCGTATCCACCGAACGCGAATACATCCGAGTTGTCTACGTCGCAGCATGGGGGTGCGTACCATCCGAATGCCAATGCTTCCGAATTGTCGACGCCGCAGCATGAGGGCGCGTATCATCCGAATGTATCGGAGTTGTCGAACCAGAGGTGAAGGGATTCAAGGAGTGATTTGGTGTGTAGCTTAAGTGCGGCATACGTGGGGAGTTTTGCGCTGCATGTGGCTTTTGTGCCTGTTGATAAGATGCTTGAGATACCCTTTATAGCAGATTATTAGATCAATTTGGTGACGGTGTGTGTGTGGATCTACAATGTATTTGAGTGACGGTGATGTGCGTTTCGAGTTTCGCTCATTCTCCTTTTGTCGACATAACGAATAGGACAACGGTGAGTTGAATGCAGGAAACCGTTGGTATGATCAGTAGCACTACTCAAGTGAGTGGCGCTTTTGACCTTCCCATTCGTTCTATAGACTCATGAAGCCCACAAGAGTCCAACATACAATCCCAGCCCGAAATTCAGGCCACAGCCTACCCACTCCTCCTCTTAATCCTCGCAGGCATACCCTCCCTCGGCTTAGCACTAGCCATGAGCACCTGATACATCTCATCGCCATAGTAAGTCTGTGGCCCCGCCGCCGATCCGTTCCACGCCGCCCACATACTGCCATCATTACGCAGACTATCCAGCTCATCAAATGCGGCTCTAATATCGAATTCTCGTACAGTAAGCGCAAGAGCAACTTTGAGCTCGACATTCGCCAAGTCTTGCCCGATGCAATTGCGCGGACCCTTTTCAAAGGGCCGGTAGGAATTGGGAATGATTTTGTCGACATTCGCGCCGAGGAAGCGGTCGGGCTTGAAGTCGTTGGCGTCCGGGCCCCAGAGTTTGGGGTCGCGCTGGATACCGGATAGGACGGGCCATATCATCTACGAGTATAAAGATTAGCAGAGGGTTCGTTGAGGATGTGGTAGCACTTACCATGCCCTCGGTTGCTAATAGTTCCCCTGTGTCTGGGTGCTTGAGGAAATGGTCCTTCCTGCCCTGACGAATGGTCGATCCTGGGGCCCAGAGTCGCAGCGTCTCCTTGATGACTGCCGCCATGTAGTCGCACTTGTTGATCAGATATGGGTCTTCCCGTAGCTTTTCAGCCGCATTCACACCCACCCCGAACACATCGTCGAGCTCCTTCCTTAGTTTGGTCTGTGCGTCTGGATCCTTGCTCAGCATGTGGTAGCAATAGCAAAGAGTCGAAGCAGTAGTATCGTGACCCGCGAATAGGAGGATCAACATGTTGTCAATGGCACTCTTCCGGAATTCGGGGTCCATGGTCGTCGTGCGCGAGTCGACATCTTGACCGCTCTCCTTGAACCACGCTTCGAGAGCGAGATCGATGCCGGACTTCTTCCTCGCTTTCTTCGGTAGGTTGGCGTCGCGGACTTTGAATCGCTCGTCGAGAACGTTGCCAATGTACTTATCCATTCGACGCTTGTAGTACTTGAAAGCTAGCGGTCGGATGGGGTTCTTGCGGTGGAACGGGTTGAACGATTGGGTGTCTGGCATCCAGCTCAAAGCTTTTCTGAGGGACTCGACGAACTCATTTTGTGTCTTGAAAGATTGGAAATCATGGTCAAGGACGATCTTGCCAATCACGTCGATAGTGACTTTGGTACACTGTCACAGTTAGCATTGAGCTGAAGAGCATGCAAGGGGACATGGAATGATGGGGACGCCGGAAGTCATGGCCGCTATGTAGTACGGTCCGTGGGTGAGTTGTAAATTGTACGTACCTCCTCCTCCAACCTGAACACCTTGTCCTCAGCAACATGGTCATCCAAAGCTCTAACATACTCCTCGGTAACGTCGATGATGGTCGAAACCTGATTCATGATATGTTGAGGTGAAAAGCCTGGGTTGAACACGGCCCTCTGTTTCTTCCAGGTAGGACCGTCCGACAGCAGAAGATTGACAGGTCCGGTAATTGGAGCCAGATGTTGTTCAAAAGCCGGATGTTTCCACATTTGAGGCGAGGATGCGACCTCGACCGCCTGGTCTCTATCCGGTGGTCAGTGGCGCTCTGCATTGAGCGAATGCAGACTCACGGGTCCAAGACGAATATGGCGGACTGTGAGATTGGGCTCGTATCACAATAAAAGATGGAGGGTAGATCATATGTTTTCATGACCTCCAGCGCGAAGACATGAGGATGGATTTGTTTCGGTAGCTTCTCAACAGCTTTGCCGATGGATATCAGATGCCCAAAGATAGGGTGGTGCGGAGGTCCTGGCTAAGCAGAGTCAGTTCCATGACACAGTGCCTTGCGACAAATCGAGAGACACTTCAAAACTTACCAGATTCCTGAAGCGCCTGCGATGCTTCACGATGTTGAAGATGAATCTTCCGAGAAAAGCGACGACCAGGACCACAACAGCCGAAGCTGTGGGGTGGTTGTTCACGAAGGCCATCCTGGTGTGGTCAAGGAGCAAATACGGCGCGAGGCGGTGAATTTGGTCGAAGGCGAGCGAGGGATTATGTATGTACGTGGGGTCTATTCGCGCGTATGGGAAAACGCTTGAGCCGCGACGGGGATCTGAGGCGTGGCGTGGCGTGGCATCCCATTGAGTAGGAGCTAGTCCCAAGACTGGACAATGGTGAAGTGCTTCTGAACTAGTGCTGTATGGACTGGTGCCTTTAGACTAGTGCCTTTAGACTAGTCTTCAGACTACTTAGGGCTGATGGACTTGGACCCTGTTTGGATGCTCTAACGCGTTCACTGCTACTGGTGGAGTGCATCGTGAAGTACCTGGCGATCGGCTGAGCAGTCCCCGAGTCCTCAGTAGGTAAGCAACTACGCCCGTTTGGGGAGCGAGAGGGAAACGTTTGCGCTTGGTCAGGATTGTACACGCGCAAGGCATGGTGTCTTTTGTTTTGTGCCCGATAAGGCTCTCACAGGGGTCCCGGCTGGCCATACTCAGATGCCTACGTCGAGATCACTCTCATCAGCATTCTGTAACTCGTGACCACTGTTACAAACACGTCCGATAGAAGCTCGAGAGGTATTGAATGCCGCCCGGAACGACTGGTAACAAGCAGAGATGCGGTTCTTCGGTGTGGTACGGAGCCGTTTGAGCCGTGCAACTGGTATGTGGCACTGTGATACCAGAGAAACGTTGCACGGGTTGCCAACACGTGAGGAGAAGCCGTGATAGCACGAAGCACGACCTTGTCGACGTCTGGCCGGAAATACGAATGACCGATGGTCCTCGAGCATCTCGTGAGGACGGCTGAAGCCACCAATCACAAGCTGCAGCTGATTGGCGAAACACATCATCAGCACCCGTTGAAACGATGCCATCTGGCTTCATGTATGCGCGACATGCGGCGGGCAAGGCTTCCATTGCCCCAGATGAGGCCTTCTAGCGGCGAACCAGGATGCCGTGCAGGCCAAATCTCCGACGTGCTGATTCACCCCTTTGCCGTGCATGCATTCAATGCCAGGCGTCGTGTGAGCGCTGTCAGTTGTCGCGCGTGGCAAGCCTCGTCGCCGCCGGCCAGCGGTGCGTACAAGTGTCAAGGAGCAAGCATGGGTGACAGGCGGACGGCGGCGTGGGATGCGACGACACGTCGAGCTGAGCGTGCCAGTGTTCCAGAAGATGTGGCGCGTGGCCTATCCGCTGCCGTGGACGCCGTTCGCAGGTTTCGCAATGCGAGCTGGGGTAGCCTGCGGGCGTGCCATCCCGGCAGCCTCTGCTGCTGGCTCGGAGCTTTGAGCGCCCCTGAAGTCTGTTGCATGTTGCTGCGGCGGCACTGTCTTTGCTCTTCTCCCCAGCCCTCGCCGTCCGTACGAAGGCCAATCGCCCCGGTTTTGGCTGTCTCTGTTCCCTTGTGCCCGCGGCACCCCGTCTGCTCTTCTGTTTCCCGACCTGCGCTGCACAGCCTCCGCTTCTTTCGCGCGGCGCCCGACTCCGCTCGGCACTTTGGGTTCCTGCAGTAGTACGACCAAGCAACGAACGCTACCTGCACGTTTGCGGCCCTCGAGATTGCCTGCGGTTGCTGCTACCGTACGTCTTATTGGACGGCCCCCGTTGCAGCCATTCACCGGCGTCCCAGGTCGACCCGTCCCAGCTGCGACCCTCTGACCCGATCGTCCTTCAATCTCACGCCCTCGATATCCGACGCTCCTATCGACGCGCCCGCGAGCTTGATCGCCAGCCCACCTCCTGTTCCTTCGAGATTACGCGCCCACGGTCATAACGTGACGCTGCCGCCCTCGCTCCGCCATGGCCAGCAACTCTGCTCCCACCAAGCCATATATCCCCGCCGCCAAAGAAGGCTCTCCCGACGACACCGCACTGCCCCAGGTTCCCCACTCCAACGGCGACACGCATCCGTCGGCTGCACCACGTCGCTCGAGCTTCAACTTCCTGCGTCGCAAGAGCTCCGGCGAGACACGCAGCGCATCCGGCGGCAAGATGAGCAGGAAACAAAAGGCCCTCGCCCAGGAGGAGGCCCTGCGCCGCCAGCGGGAGGCCGCGATGCTGCCCAAGCAACCACCCCGCCTGCCCACCCACTCGCCCTTGCCCCAGATCGACCACTTTGGCGGCGTCGAGGACCGGCCCGACTCCGTCGCCATCGTCTCCAACCGCGCCCGTCACTACAGCCAGAACAGCCAGAACTTCAGCAGACCCTCGATGGAGCAGAAGATGGCCGCCAACCCCCATGTCAACGCCTACGCCCACATGCCGCCCATGGCCGAGGGCTCGCCGTCGTACATGGACTTCGACCCCTACCCGAGGACCGAGAGCATGACGCACCGCGGCCGCTACAGCTATGCCAGCAGCGCCATCAGCACCGTCAACAGCCCTCGCCGCGTGAGGCGGAGGAAGGATCCCACGCCCTTCAAGTATGCGTCCACATCCCCTACATTCCTAAGACCCCGGCTAACCCAATCATAGCATCCTTGTCGTCGGCACCAAGAGCTCGGGCAAGTCTTCCTTCATTGAGTTCCTGCGCACCGCGCTGGCACTGCCCACGAAGAAGCGCCCACAAACCCCGTCACCTCCCGCGTCGGCCGTCTCCCCCGACTCGCCCTTCACGTCGCAGTATCTAGAAACCGAAGTGGACAACGAGCGCGTTGGTGTCACGCTGTGGGACTCACAAGGGCTGGAGAAGAACATTGTGGACTTCCAGCTACCCGTCATTACCGCCTTCCTCGAGTCCAAGTTCGAAGATACGTTCAGTGAGGAGCAGAAGGTGGTGCGCGCGCCGGGAGTTCGCGACACCCACATCCACTGCGTCTTCTTGATCCTGGACCCTGCTCGTCTCGACGGCAACATCGCCGAGTCCAAGAAGAGGGCCCAACAGACCGGCAGCCAGGTGGTCGGTGGCTTGGACGAAGACTTGGACCTCGGTGTCTTGCGCGAGTTGCAGGGCAGGACGACGGTGATTCCTGTCATCAGCAAGGCTGACACGATCACCACTGCGCACATGCGCCACCTGAAGAAGATGGTGTGGGACACTCTCAAGCGCTCCAAGCTGGATCCACTGGAGGCTCTTCATCTCGACGAGTCAGACGACGACGAGGACCGATTTGACGAGCGAGATGAAGATGACTACGTTCATTCTGACACGGAGGGAAAGTCCGACGTGCTTAACAAGCTGCTCGATCGATCGTCCTCCGAGGCTGGCTCTGATGCCTCTTCAGCCCATTCTGGCTCCCAATCGCCCCCCACCTCCCCCCCAAGCGCCAAAAAGCATCACGTGCGCAAACCTTCGGCTATGTCGGCTACCATCCAGAAGGAGGATTCCGAATCGCCGTATCTCCCCCTCAGCATCATCTCTCCCGACCTCTACGAGCCCGAGGTCATTGGCCGCAAATTCCCTTGGGGCTTCGCGGATCCGTATAATGCCGAGCACTGTGATTTCGTGAAGCTGAGGGAGAGCGTGTTCAGCGACTGGCGTGGAGAGCTTCGTGAGGCGAGCCGAGAACAGTGGTACGAGGGCTGGAGGACGCAACGACTTGAGAAAGTACCGACCAAGAGACGGATTGCGACCTCAGACGGGCTTGCGAGCAAGCAACTTTCCGTTCCTACCTCCAACGGCCGCGCCGTGAGCGCAGGTCGCGAATACCGCCAGCATCGGAGCACACCCTACTAGTCGATCCTAGCTGGAGTTGCTGGACTGTTGTACACCTCGCGATTGCTTCCGCGTTCCTCCTGCCGCTATCGAATATGTGCGCTCTCCATCTCTGAGAGGACTACAACGAAATTGGGCAACAGCGGACACTAGCTACCATTTCGAAAAGACGTTTCCCGACTTGTTATCCCGATGTGTGGCTTTCGGATCATCTTCCTGTACCCCATTTACTTCTGAGTACCTCTTACCTCCACCTTACCACGCCCTTTTCCTTTGTCATCTGCCAAAATGTGTTTATCTTGGAATCTCATATCTGTTCGAGTATTGCGCGCATACCCCCTTTTTCTGCTACATTAGGCCGGTTCGGTCGCTTGCGCCGGAGGGAGGGATGAACCGGTTACATATGCCTGTGCTGGGACGGGCGTACATGATCGTCTGCTCCACGACTACCGTCGGAGGCGCGAAGAGAAAAAGACCGAACCAGCTTGAGAAGGCGTTTTTCTTCAGAGGCGGTGGCTAGTGTGCCGAGTGCACTGTATGGAGGGCGGCTTCCTGTAGATATATATCCCGAGCTCGACGCTTTATCTAGCCTCTGTCGCTTCAGTCGGTGCCGGGTATCTAGACTGAATATCGTAGCATTTTCGATTCATGGCCCTGCTGCTTGTGCTGACGCTCTTTGGCTTTTCCCTTCGCTTAGGAATTGTTAATGCCTGCGATGCTGCTGCCCCCCTGCACTCCAACCTGCTTACGCGAAGCACGCTGACACGGTATCACGTGCGACATACCACACCAGACGTTTCTCCGCACACGTAGAGAATACGCCCTTCTACCTAAGCTTCCGGCCGGACGTCATCACCCATCCAGATTGCAGACCACGGCATTAGCTCAAAGGACATATCACTATAGGAAGAGGTAGTAGCATCACTGGAGCACGAGCAACCCTTCGCGCAAACGGGCTATGCTATGGGAGCAGTTCATTCTCTCCAGTAATAAAGCAAAAGTAGCAACCAACCGCGCGCGGTCGACACAGCGAACAGCCTGACAATGCGGGGGTGGGGAGCCATCGACGGGCCCAAAGCCTTAGTCTTGGGACGAGTCGAGGAATCCAGCCAATGCAACTTGGCAGCTGTAGTTCCAATATCGTGAACCATGGTACAGTCAGTCCATCGTCGGGAATCTAGTTGCGGGGTTGAAAGCTCGAGCACGGACGTCATATTGCATGCATGTCCTGGGAATCGTTGAAAGCGGCTTCTACGAGCCCATGCGATCTCTGCGTCGTAGAGATTATGTTGCGGGGAGTCTATGTACCATGTGCGTACTGCATGCCCCCAGTCCCCGCCCCCGGTACACCACCGTGGTATTCAACAACGACCCTATGCGCCGCCTGCTTCCTTCCTGGAAGACCTTGCGTCGCCAAAAACACGGGGGTATATAGACATAAGAAATGCTAAGGCTTGGGTGGGCGAGGCCCGAAAAACGCCACGCTATGCATCGTAATACTAGAAAACTTGCTGCCGTGTACGGAATGAGTGATGATGTGCCGTTTGTGCTGGTTGAAACTTTGGACTAGTCGAGGGAGCCGATGTGGGTGTCAGCTGCCGCGGGAGAACCGTGGGTCGTGGCGTGTCGTATGGGCTTTAGTGTGCGATGGAGCTCGACCCGGTTAAGCCACGACGTATATGAGATGTGCCAGAGCGCTAGACGGAGTAATAGGCGTGTTCATGTCGTTCAAGGATTCCGGCCAATCTCCGTGCGGTAGCCGTCCGTTCAGCGTCGTCCTATACTGACTTTCCCAATCCACCCTCCAAATCTCGACCTTGAGATCCCATCGACGAATCATTCTCTCTCTTCTCGTTTGTATGAGACTGTCCAAACGACTCGATTCCTTCGCATATCGAAGCTCATTTGCCTTCCTGTCGTTTTCGTACTGTTCATCCAAAGACCGAAGTTCCGCCTGTTGTTTCTGCAACTTCAATTTCGTATATCTCTCTTGCTTTGCTCTCAGAACATTGATGGCGCTTTCGTGCTTTGCTGGTAGCTTTTCTTGAGTGATGCGCTGGCGTTTGAGTTTGTTGCGGTCTTCGTCTGTGACTGCGTGCTTGAGCTCCGGATTTGATGATCTGGCCCCGGAACAGTAAGCGTCCATGTATTTCAGCGCTGTTGCGACGTTTTGCGTTTCCATCGTGTGTGTTTTGCGAAGATCGTGCTCTGCATTGATCTGGAACTCATCTAGGCGTTCGAGCTCGAGAGGGTGCTGTGGGGTATAAGTGAGCTGATATAAATAACAGCGTGGAACAACTGACCTGTTTCATCCTCTCCACCTTGCTACACGCCAACTGAGAGGAGAGCCGTTTTAGTGACCATTGGTGATAGGACGATAGCGCCTTGCGTTGGTTTGACTCAAATAATGACACTCGTTGGAATTGCTGCGCTTGCTCTACCATCATACTCTTGAAGGCCTCCTTCGCGAGGGCCATACTGAGATCATGTTCACCCTCATGACTTATCACGGGTATAGGCGTGGGGGACGATGTTCGTTGACTTTTGTCAGCATCTAGGGCGTGAGAGAGATCGACGGTAGATATGCCGTCTTCGCTGTAGCCGGAGTCCCGCAGGGATTGCGATCCAGGTGATGTCAGAGCGCTGTCTGTAGCACTATCCATCTCGTCGTTTGTGAGCATTGTTCCCAGCGCTGGGCGTGTAGGCGATACGTTATCCCTGCTGTCCAAAACAACCCGTGCGTGTACTCGAAGGGCATATTTAGAGAGGGCTAGGCTAGGTTCGAGACTTGGGCTCTGCGGCTTGGACTGATGGTGGCGTGACGGAGAGGGGCTGGAGCTAGACAAACAGTGAGCAACATTGCGTATAGGTCACCATGGAGACACCCACTTGGAGTCTTTGCGGAACATGGAGAACAGGCCGGAGCCCCGCTTGTGTTTGCGAGTCGAAGGCTTTCTAGCCGACGAGGTGGTGGACAGGATGGAATTTGCGGCGGAAAAGCCCGAGGAGGAATGCCTGTGTCGTATGCTCGGTAAGAAGTGTTCCGTACCAGGGTCTTGGTCTTGCAATGGCGAAGCAGGCGCAAGCGACAGAGGGGAGCGCAGGACAGGCGGCTGGTCCATGTCCGGATGGTCGCGGGAGGTACGGGAGGTGGGTGAGGTGAAGTTGGTGGACTGGGTCTCCCGCGAATGGATGGACATGGAGCTCCGCTGCTCGCTCTGGAGGGAGCTGATGGACATGGACGACGGAATGAGGTGCGTGCCCGGGTAGAGGAAGCGGTACGGGT
>Ga0247803_1000688_pt1 | contig 17953 bp, 20 predicted proteins | sample UWRJL014104B1_FD_180928 | JGI IMG/M metagenome (GOLD analysis project Ga0247803, IMG submission 180928) | Plant litter microbial communities from Arlington Agricultural Research Station in Wisconsin, United States - UWRJ-L014-104B-1 | ecosystem: Environmental > Terrestrial > Plant litter >...
GCATTAACTTTGCCAATGGCTTCGGCCCTCAGCCCTCAGCCCTTATACTTAATAACGTTCAAACGTCCAACTGTTTAAGTGCCGATTGTATTAATACCTGTATCAATACTATAGCCAAGATAAATGTAATAGATGCAACTTCTTCATCTGTAACCCTGCAATGGGAGGATGCATTACCCGAAGGCCCATGGCAGGTAGGCTACGCCACAGGAAACAGCGTTATATTAAACTGGCAGCCGGCAACTACTAATACCTATACGGTAAATGGGTTAGATGCTAATAAATATTACCGTTTTGGCGTAAGGTCGCTTTGCCCGGTGGGGGTGTCCGGCACTTATGAAACAATTACTTCGGCCACGGCTCCGGCCAGCTGGTGTGCAGACCCGGTAAATGGTGTTCCTTTTATTAATTCAACTGTTAGCAGCAGCAATTTAAATTACCCTAACAACCAGCATCTGGTGCGTATTGTAAAACCGGATAGCGCCGGGCTGTATGCTACCGTTAACTTCATTGGTTTTGATGTAGAACTTGATTTTGACTTTATGAATATATATGACGGTTTAGGCGTAAACCCTTCAACGCTTATAGGTACATTTAGCGGTAATGAATTACCCACGCAGAGCGGTGGCCAGTTTCAGGCTACAAATACTGCCGGGGCGCTTACATTTGAATTTATATCAGATGGCGGCACTAATGCTACAGGATGGTTTGCCGAAGTGCGCTGTACTGCAACTGCGGCTACTAAAGACAACAGCTTTGCAAACCTAAGCTATTACCCTAACCCGGTAAACGGCAACTTTACCATTACTGCAACGGCGGGGCTTAGCCATGTGGCGGTTTACAATGTAGCCGGCCAACTGCTGTTGCAAAAAAATGTATCGGGCACTACCGATGTAACTGATATGAGCGGCTATGCAAACGGTGTTTACTTCTTTAAAGTAAGTAACGGCGAAAGCAACGCCACACTCAGGGTTATAAAACAATAAGTTTTTAATATATAGCATATAAAACGGGGCGCTCAACTTGAGCGCCCCGTTTTTTTAATAGCTGTATATGTAGGCTTCAACAGCCTTAAGCTCTTCGTCGGTAAAGGTTTTGGTAATATAAAAGTTGGCCTTCATCAGCGAGTATTTTTCGGGGTCCACAATAGGTTTGCTTTCTTCCTTTAAAAAAGAAACGATGTTACCTTTCTTCTCCTGATAAATTTTAGAAATGTCTTTTATTGATGGGCCAATGGATTGCTCTTCGGCACGGTGGCAGCTGTAGCAATTGCCTTTGCCTTCAAATATCGCTTTGCCGGTTTCTTCGGGGCTAAGCTTTACAGCGCCCTCGCCTTCGGTTACAAATACATAGTCCGTTTTTTCTTCCGGCACAAATCCACCTTTAGCCTCTTCTTTTTTACAAGAAAAAAGCGAAAGTGCCACTAATAATGTGAGTATAGGTTTTTTCATTTTATTTAATTTATGAGCAGTCACCGCCGCTATTCATTCAGCAATATCGCCGCTTCTTTAGCAAAATAGGTACTTATAATATCGGCACCCGCACGCTTAATGCAGTACAGCTGCTCCAGCATTATCTTGTCGTGGTCCAGCCAGCCGCGCTCGGCAGCGGCCTTAACCATGGCATATTCGCCAGATACTTGGTATACCGATACCGGCACGTTAACCGCGTTCTTTACTTCGCGAACAATATCCAGGTAGGCAATGCCCGGCTTTACCATAACAATATCGGCACCCTCTTCTACATCGTGTAGTGCCTCGCGGATGGCCTCTATGCGGTTAGCATAGTCCATCTGGTAGGTTTTTTTGTCTTTTGGTGCTGTTTCTCCACCTTGTTTTGGCGCACTGTCCAGCGCGTCCCTAAACGGTCCGTAAAAAGATGAGGCATACTTGGCGGCATAACTCATTATCCCCACATTCTGGAAACCGGCACTATCCAGCCCTTCGCGCAGGCGTATCACACGGCCGTCCATCATATCGCTGGGCGCTACAAAGTCGGCACCGGCCTCGGCATGGCTTACTGCCATTTTTACCAGGGCGTCTACCGTTTCGTCATTAGTTACATCGCCATTTTTAATAATGCCGTCATGCCCGTAAATAGAGTAGGGGTCGAGTGCCACATCGGGCATTACAATCATTCCCGGCACTGCATCTTTTATGGCTTTTATAGCCTTTTGCATCAGCCCGTCTGGGTTCCATGATTCCTCGCCGGCGTTGTCTTTAAGACTGTCGTCTACTTTTACATAAATGTTTACCGCTTTAATGCCCAGGCTCCACAGCTCCTTTACTTCCTTAACCGTAAGGTCTATCGACCGGCGGAAAATGCCCGGCATGCTGGGTATGGGCACTTCAACATTTGCTCCCTCAGCAATAAACATGGGGAACATAAAGTCGTTTGGCGTTAGCACGGTTTCGCGTACAAGCGAGCGTATACTTTCGTTTATTCTTAGTCTTCTATTTCTGTGGAGTGGGAACATAGTTTTTGGTTTTATTAGCGCCAGCGGCGCGGCATATTTATAGAAAAATTAATCGTGTGAGTCAGGAGCTCCGTAGAAGCGGCATATAAGCGTTAAATATCTTCAAATATATAATTACTGTCAAACGGTACATTAAAATGCTCAAGAAACTCTATATACTCTTCCTTAAATGTTTTTGTTCTATGGTGTACTTCCTGATTTTCAATATATTTTATTACGGTATTTAATTGCGATTGACTATACGAAAAAGCGCCGAATCCTTTTTGCCATTCAAATTTACCTGCTATCCATTGTTGCTCATTAATAAAACGGGAGGAATTTGCTTTTATGTCACGGACGAGATCCGATAAGCTTTTGTTTGGTTTTATGCCGATTAATATATGTATATGATTCGGCGTCCCATTGATAGCAATTAACTTCTGCCCTTCATTTGATATAATACCGGTAATATATTTATAAAGTTCGTCCTTTCGTTTAGGTGATATAAGGTTATCCCGCCCTTTTACAGCGAAAACAATATGGATGTATATTTGAGAATAAGTATTTGCCATTATATGACGCTCCTACGGAGCTCAATTGTCTTCGGATATTATGTGCTATAAATATACCGTCCCTCCGGGACTCTTTAAAACTTATATTCTGTCTTTTCTATACCTAATCCGTCCCTATGGGACTTCTTTTCAAACTCCCGTAAGTGCATTTCCACCATCAGATTAAGCGCCAGCGGCGCGGCATATTTATAGCATATTGTTTGCTGTTTCCGATTGAGCTCCATAGGAGCGGCATCTAAACGATATCCTTCCATTGCTATATCCATTCTTTCGGGTTAGCCAATACCTGTAATAACCGCCCCTCCTCACCACCCGCTTCGGGCTGGTGGTCGTACACCCACTGCACATGCGGTGGAAGGCTCATAAGTATGCTCTCGATGCGGCCATTGGTTTTTAGGCCAAACAGCGTACCCTTATCGTGCACCAGGTTAAACTCTACATATCGGCCACGTCGAATTTCCTGCCAGGTGCGATTTTCTGGTGTGTAGGGCAAATCTTTTCTTCTTTGAGCAATAGGCACGTAGGCCGAAAGGAAACTGTTGCCTACTTCGCTTACAAAATCAAACCACTGCTGCATGCTTGTTTCTTCAGTAGCCTTGCAATGGTCAAAAAACAGGCCGCCTACACCGCGCGACTCGTTACGGTGGGCGTTCCAGAAGTATTCGTCGCACTGCTTTTTAAAGCGCGGGTAAAACTCCGGGTTATGTTTGTCGCAGGCGGTTTTACAGGTTTGGTGAAAATGCACTGCATCTTCATCAAATAGGTAGTAGGGGGTAAGGTCCTGCCCGCCGCCAAACCAGCTGTTTACGACAGTACCGGCTTTATCATACATTTCAAAATAGCGCCAGTTGGCATGAACGGTGGGCACCATAGGGTTTACCGGGTGCAGCACCAGGCTGAGTCCGCAGGCAAAAAAATCGACATCGCCCACGCCAAAGTAGGCCTGCATGGCCTTGGGCAGTTCGCCATGCACGGCAGAGATGTTTACCCCGCCTTTTTCAAAAACGTTGCCGCCTTCAATAACCCGGGTACGGCCACCACCGCCTTCAGGCCGTTGCCAGATATCCTCACGAAATGTGGCTTTGCCATCAACCGCTTCAAGCCCGGCGGTTATGGTGTCCTGTAGTTGCTGTATGTAGGCGTAAAACGTGTCTTTCATCTTGTTAATCTGAAAAGCGATTTGCTATTTCAGGCGTTCCAGTACGCCTTTGCGCTTTACAATATTTTTATAATCCCATTGTATTTCGGCTGCTTTTGTTAACCAGCGTTTAATATCTTCGGTGTTTATCTGGCTCACGTCGGTGTACGCTATGGCGGCATCTTTAAATTTTTTACCCTTTAAATTCAGCGCTTCCTCGTCAAACGACTGCCCGCTCCAGAACATTAGCCGCACATGGCTTTTTAGCTTACTGTAGCCCACAATGGGGTTGCCGTCTAAAAACCAAACAGGGTGCGCGTGCCACACCTTGTTTTCGGCACCGGGCAGGTTTGCTGTAATGGTTTGCGCCAAAAGGTTTGCAATAGCTGCATCTTCAGTGGAAAGCGTATCATTATAAGTCTGTATTTCGGCAGCGTATTTCATTTGTGATAATCCGATTTTAAGAGCCCAAAATAAACAATATCTTCCAGCACGCCATCGCCGTTCTTAAATTCTTCCTTTAATATCCCCTCCTGCACAAAGCCGTTTTTAAGGGCGACTTTCTGGCTGGCAGTGTTTGTGGTTGAAGTACAGATGTATACTTTGTTAAGCAGTAAGGTGTCAAAACAAAAATCAAGTATGTTTGTCACGGCTTTTGTTATAATACCACGGCCTTCACAATCTTTGTCTATAAAATAGGCAAGCTCGCATTTATTGATTTTGCGGTCGATGTTTTTTACTACCAGGTAACCTGTGAGGTTATTGGTTATAGTATCGCGCAGGTAAAAATAGTAATCGGTGCCATTTTCAACGTTGTTTGCCCCTTGGTACAAAAACACAACCGTCGATTCAAAATCTGCACACCCCGCAAGGGTAACAGGAAACGTTTTGGCAATATGCTCCCGGTTACGCGCTATAAGCGCGTAAAATTCTTGAGGGAGGATATCGGTAATGCCGTCGGTTTTCCAAGTTTCCATTTGCTTAGTTCTGAATATCAGTTTTCAGTATGAGTGAAGCTACTGCTTACCGCGACTGAACACTGCCTACTGTTTATATTCTTTAACCGCGTCTATAAATGCTTTGGCATGGTCTACCGGAATGTGCGGTAAAATGCCGTGGCCTAAATTTACAATATAATTGTCTTTGCCAAACTCGTCTATCATTTGGTGCACCATTTTTTTGATGGTTGGTATCGGTGATAATAAGCGGCTTGGGTCAAAATTACCCTGAAGCGTTATCTTGCCGCCACTCAGGTAGCGCGCATTGCGTGCAGAACACGTCCAGTCTACACCCAGCGCCGAAGCCTTGCTCTGGCCCATTTCACCCAACGCAAACCAGCAACCTTTACCAAATACGATAACGTGGGTCTCCGGAGCCAGCGCTTCCACAATCTGGTTGATGTATTTCCACGAAAATTCCTGGTAGTCAACCGGACTCAGCATACCGCCCCAGCTGTCAAATATTTGTACTGCATTAACGCCGGCCTTTACTTTCTCTTTAAGATAGGCAATCGTGGTGTCGGTTATTTTTTGAAGCAAAACGTGCGCGGCTTCGGGTTGCGAGAAGCAAAAACCCTTAGCGGTATCAAAACTTTTAGAGCCTTTGCCTTCAACAGCGTAGCAAAATATTGTCCACGGGCTACCGGCAAAGCCTATGAGCGGCACCTCGTCGTTCAGCATTTCTTTAGTTAGCTTTATGGCATCCATTACATAACCAAGTGTTTCGTGTATATCCGGAACGATAACCCTTTCTACATCCTGAATGGTCCGTATCGGGTTGGGCAAAAATGGCCCCACGCTTTCCTTCATCAGTACCTCAATGCCCATAGCTTGTGGCACCACAAGTATATCGCTGAACAATATTGCGGCATCTGGCTTTACAATGCGTATCGGCTGCACCGTGATTTCGGCGGCGAGTTCCGGTGTTTGGCAGCGGGTAAAGAAGTCGTACTTATCACGCAGTGCACGAAATTCCGGCAAATACCTGCCGGCTTGGCGCATCATCCAAACGGGCGGGCGCTCCACGGGTTCGTTGCGTAATGCTTTTAAAAAAAGGTCGTTTTTTATGCTCATGTTTTTATTTTTTTGCCACGAATTACTCAAATGGCACTAATTTTTTATTTGTCCTCACTCCCCGGCCCCTCTCCGAAGGAGAGGGGAGAAGCTTCACTCGTTTTCTATCAGCATGAGTGAAGCTGTTCCCCTCTTGAGAGGGGCTAGGGGTGTGTTAATAGATTGCCGCGCTCCGTTCCTCCGCTCGCAATGACAGGGCGCGAGTGAAGTTTTTCCCCTCTCCTTTGGAGAGGGGCTAGGGGTGAGGCCGGTAATTCCTCACCTGCACAATTACATTCTCTATGCTCGGCTTATGGGCTATAATCACTTTATCAGTAATGCCTTTTAAAGCAGCGGCGGTTGTACCACCAATGCAAAAGCAGGCTTCATCGGTAATGCTATTCTCCTGTACATAACTTTGCACTGCCGAGGGACTGAAAAACAATATGCCGTCAACCGGTGTGTTTATCTTTTGGGGCGTAAGCACCGTATCGTATACTTGTATTTCGGTAAGCCGAATATTTGCTTTCGCCAAAGCATCCGGGAGGCTGTCGCGTCTTATGCTTCCGCTAAAAAAGGTAAAACTCTCCAGGGAGTAATCCCTGATGATTATTTCCGCCAACCCCTCCGCGTCATTGGCAACCGCCTTAACGGTAAACCCATGACGTTCTATAAGCTCTTTTGTTTTATGGCCCACGCAAAACACGTTGTTGCCTGTAAACAAGCCGCCTGCAACATGCTTTAAAAACCCCTTAAACCCGTTTGCACTGGTAAATATAAGATTATTTGTGGTGTACTCCAGTTCAAATGGCTTATAGGCAATACCTATAAAATCGGCCTCCACTACTGCAAGCCCCGCGTTAAGCAGGTACAGCTTCTGGTTGGGCTGCAGCTTTTTAGTAGAAAGGACACGGTATGCCATTATTTACCCAGTTGGTTGCGGATTTCAGCCATCAGTCCCGCGCCGCCGTTTTGCAATAGTTCTTCGGCACACTGGTTGCCCAGGTTGTCTACATCGCCATCTACGGGAATTACCTTCTCAATATGCAGTTTCTGCTTCCCGTCGATGGAAAGCAGCACGCCTTCAAAACGTATTTCGTCATCTATCGAACTTACCAGTGCGCCAATTGGGGCCGTACAGCCACCCTCCAGCTTTTTAAGGAACTGGCGTTCTATATGTGTGGCAATTTCGGTAGGCCTGTGGTTAAGCTGCGCCAATGCCTCCCGGCAAAAATCATCAGCTTCCATTGCCACCACTAACATGGCACCCTGCGCCGGGGCGGGTATCATCCAGTCAAGCGTTATGTGGTTATCCGGTAATTTGTTTATGCGTTCAAGGCCGGCAGCAGCAAATATGGCCCCGGCCCATTCATTATCTTCAAGCTTTTTTAACCGGGTATTTACATTACCGCGAATGTCGGTTACGGTATGGTGCGGGTAGCGGTTAAGCCATTGCGCCTGGCGGCGTAATGAGCCTGTGGCGATTATCGCTGCATCGGTATAAAAATCAGGGTTGCCTTTGTGCACCAGTATATCGTCTACATTGGCGCGCTCTAACACGGCTGCCTGCACTATGCCTTTAGGCAATGCGGTAGGTACATCTTTCATACTGTGCACTGCTATGTTTACCTCCCCGCGAATCATGGCTACATCAAGGGTCTTGGTAAAAATACCGGTAATGCCCAGTTCATACAGCGGCACGTCGAGTATCAGGTCGCCGGTGCTTTTTACGGCCACGATTTCGGTTGCATAACCTAAATCGTTAAGTTGGCGCTCTACAGTGTGTGCCTGCCAAAGGGCAAGTTCACTGTCGCGCGTACCAATCTTTATTGTTTTTTGTTTCAAGTTTAAGGTTTCAGGTTGCTCACTCATTCCCAAAATACAGAGGGAGAAATTTAATATTAAGTTGCTTGTGCCTTATTATCTATTTTAAAAACTTTTTCTATCCACTCTATGCTTTCATCTACCACGGTATCGCGGTCTTTAAGGTGGTTTGCAAAATGGGTGGTAATTTTCTGGATGATGCGCTGGCTGATAATCTCGGCCTGGGCTTCGTCAAAATTACTTATTTTCCTGCGCTGAAAGTCCAGCTCATTGTCTTTAATCGTATTCAGTTTTTCCTTTAGCGCGTTTATGGTAGGGGCAAACTTGCGGGCATTGGTCCATTCGTTAAACTCCTCCGCCACTTCGGCTATAATCGCCTCCGCTGCGGGGATGTGCTTTTTGCGGTTTTCGAGCGTGCTGTCGGTTATTTTGCTCAGGTCGTCAAGGTGCATTACGGTAACGTTTGGCAGGGCAAGGACATCTTCGTCAACGTTCTTGGGCACCGAAAGGTCCAGTATCAGCAGAGGTTTATTAAGTGCTAAAATATCTTTGTCTATAGTAGGCAATTGCGCGCCTGTAGCTACCACAAGCACATCGGCCTTAGGTACCTCCAGCGGAAGCAGGTCATAATCCTTAACCAGCAGGTTAAACTTGCCGGCTACTTTTTCGGCCTTTTCGCGGGTGCGGTTTATCAATACTATGTGGTCGTTTTTGGTGTGTTTAACCAAATTCTCGCAGGTATTGCGGCCTATTTTACCGGTACCAAAAAGCAGTATATTTTTGTTTTGGATGTCGGCTACATTTGCCATAATGTACTGCACAGCAGCAAATGATACCGATGTAGCGCCACTGCTCAGTTCGGTTTCGTTTTTTACACGCTTACTGGCCTGGATAACACTGTTTACCAGCCGCTCTAAAAAGGAGTTGGCGAGGCCGTGGTTCTTGCTTTCGGTAAAGCCGGTTTTTATCTGGCTGATAATCTCAAAGTCGCCCAGTATCTGGCTGTCTAAACCGGTACCCACGCGGAAGACGTGGTTTATGGCCTCATTGTTTTTATATATAAAGGCAGCGCGCTGAAACTCCTCTACAGAGCCGCGGCTGTTGTCTACCATTAATTTTATAAGCTGAAACGGGTGTTCTGCAAACCCATATATCTCGGTGCGGTTACAGGTGCTTACCACTATAAGGCTATCAATCCCCTCGGCGGAAGCCTGCTGTAACAGGGCTGCCCTGGCGGCACCATCAAGGCTAAACTTGCCCCGTACCCCGGCATCGGCCTTGCGGTAACTTAATCCTACAGCATAAAAGTACAAATGCCTGTGCGCGCTATTATTATCCATATACACTAAAAAGTTTAACAAAAGTATAACAACACACTTTTAAAAAATAACGCTTCAGGTCCTATTTATGTCGCTGTGGGATATTTTGGCCGCCAAGCGTTATTTTTTAAGCAAAACTGCTAACTTTGCAGTAAAATCAATGCCTCACGCCGCTTTAGTTTAGAACTATTCTAAATAAAAATAAGCCGCTTTGCGTTTTTGGCATACAAAAAATACCGCTATGGGTTCTCATGAGGAGATAATGATTGAGGACGGTTTTTATGTACTGAAGTTTGAGAACAACAGCGACGAAACCGCCCATTTTACAAGGGAAGTAGATACCGGGCTTATACAATTTCACTTCGGGGTTAAGGGGCGCGGCAAGTTTATTTTTAACCAGGGCCGCTATGCGCTCGACCTTCGTGAGGAGGTTTCGCTCTTTCTTTACAACCCGCAAATTGCACTACCCCTGCACCTGGAAGTAGCACCGCACAGCTGGGTAATATCCGTACTCGTTTCGATAAAAAAATTCCACGGTTTTTTCTCAGAGCAGGCAGACCACATCCCGTTCCTCAGCCCGGAGAACATCGACCGCAAGTATTATAAAGACGATACCATAAACCCGTCTATGGCCATAGTGCTGAGCCAGTTGTTCCATTTTAACCTGCACCCCGGCATTAAAAAGCTGTACTTTAAAGGCAAGGTATATGAGCTGCTGAGCCTCTACTTTAACCGTACCGAAGACCCCAATGCTGAGCAGTGCCCGTTTCTTATTGATGAGGAGAATGTAATAAAAATACGCAAGGCAAAAGACATTATCATAGCCAATATGGCTGAGCCGCCCGGACTGGAAGAGCTTAGTGAGCAGGTAGGCATTAGCCTTAAAAAACTTAAGATGGGCTTTCGCCAAATCTATGGCGACAGCGTGTACAGCTTCCTATTCGATTATAAGATGGACTATGCCCGCAAGCTGCTCGACAGCGGGTCGTATAACGTTAACGAGGTAGGGTTGCGCATAGGCTACAGTACATCGAGCCACTTTATAGCGGCCTTTAAAAAGAAATTTGGCACTACGCCTAAGAAGTATTTAATGAGTATTGAGAAGGTGTAAAGTAGATTGTGAGACAATAGATAAAAGATAATAGAGAACATCAGGAATAAAGATATATTATGAAACCTGTGTATTATACAAAAGGAGATGCCACAATCCCTCAACAGGCTGGCAACAAAATAATTGTACACATTTGTAACGACATTGGCGGCTGGGGTAAAGGCTTTGTAATGGCAATATCAAAGCGATGGAAACAGCCGGAAGCGCAGTATCGTGATTGGTACAAATCTAAAGACGGCTTTGCGCTTGGCGAAGTGCAATTTGTGCAGGTAGAAGATGACCTTTGGGTAGCAAACATGATAGGCCAGCACAAAGTGAATAAAGATGAGCAGGGCAATGCGCCCATTCGCTATGAAGCGGTGAGGCAGTGTCTGGGGAAAGTAAGCGCATTTGCGGCCGAACATAAAGCTTCCATTCACATGCCGAGAATAGGATGTGGGCTTGCCGGTGGCAGATGGGAAGAGATAGAGCCGCTTATTGCCGATACGTTATCTAAAGAAGGTATAGATGTAACGGTTTATGATTTCTGATTGAAATAAAACCCTAAAAATCCCTGCACGGTTTTTGATAACCATTGCAGGCACAAACACATAAAAACAAACATGAAAGGAGTATTATTAGTAAACCTTGGTTCGCCGGACAGCCCTACGGCAAAAGATGTAAAGCCATACCTTGACGAGTTTTTAATGGACAAGTACGTTATAGATGTGCCTTTTTTAGTGCGTGCATTGGTGGTGCGCGGCATTATACTTACCTTCAGGAAAAGGCAGGAATCGTCGGCAGAAGCGTATGAAAAGATATGGTGGGAGGAGGGTTCTCCGCTAATTGTGCTGAGCAAAAGGCTTCAGGACAAGGTAGCCCCGCTAAGCGATGTGCCCGTTAGCCTTGCCATGCGTTACGGCAGCCTGTCTATAGAAGAGGGGTTGCAGAAACTTTCAGATAAGGGCGTTACCGATGTGCTGCTGTTTCCGCTATACCCGCAGTATGCCATGGCGAGCACGCTAACCATACTGGTAAAAGCCGAGGAGATACGCAAAAAGAAATTCCCCCACATGCGCTTTACCGATGTGCCTGCGTTTTACAACAAACCCGATTATATTAAAGCGCTTGCCAACTCTATAAAAAAGGGCCTTGAAGGCTTTGAATATGACCACCTGCTGTTTAGCTACCACGGCATACCCGAGCGCCACATCCGTAAGACCGATGTTACTAAATCGCACTGCAAGATAAACGGAACCTGCTGCGTGACAGAAAGTGCTGCACACCAGTTTTGCTACCGCCACCAGTGTTATGAAACTACCCGCCTTGTGGTAGAGCAGCTGGGCATACCCAAAGATAAATACTCACAAACATTTCAGTCGCGGCTTTCAGGCGATAAATGGCTTGACCCCTACACTGATGTTGAGGTTAATGCCATGCCGGCCAAAGGCATTAAAAAACTTGCGGTAGTAACCCCCGCTTTTGTAAGCGACTGCCTTGAAACGCTGGAAGAAATAGCCATGCGTGCTAAGGAGGATTTTGAAGAAAACGGCGGTACGGACTTTCACGCTGTACCCTGCCTGAACGATGGCGACGAGTGGGCGGGCGTAATGGCCAACTGGATTAACCAATGGGCCAATGCCGAAATACCGGTGGCCTAAATGGAATTAACCTCTAACGACCTTGCAGAAAAAGATATCAAAAAGCTGCTGATTAAGCAAAGCATACCCAGTTCGGTAGGCATATTGTTTATGAGCGTTAATGTGCTTATCGATACCATTTTTGTAGGCCGCTGGATAGGTTCGCTGGCAATAGCCGCCCTCTCGGTGGTTATGCCCATTACGTTTTTTATATCATCGCTGGGCATGGCGGTGGGGGTGGGTGGCAGCTCTGTACTGTCGCGCGCGCTGGGTAGTAACGATTTAGATAAAGCCCGGGCCACCTTTGCCCACCAGCTTATGATGACGCTGTTTGTAGCCAGCGTTTTTGTGGTTGCAGGACTGCTGTTTAGCGACCAGATACTCTATGCCTTTGGCGCGGCCGGAAAAATTACCCAGCCTGCTAAAGAGTTCTTTTTCCCCATGGTGCTTGCGGTGCCCTTCCAGGCACTGATTATGATGGGCAATAACGTTATTCGTGCAGAAGATAAAAGCAGGCACGCCATGATAGGCATGATAATAAGCACTGCGGCTAACCTGCTGCTCGATGTGCTTTTTATAAAAGTGCTGGGCATGGGCGTTTTGGGCGCAGCCATTGCCACGGGCTCATCGTTTGTGTTGAGCTTCTTATACGTACTGTGGTTTTTTATTTACCGCAGCGAGTTGCGCCTTACCTGGGCCAGCTTCCGTTGGAATAAAAAGCTATCGGGCGAGATACTCTCTATGAGTTTTGTAACCTTTGCCCGCCAGGGGGTTATCAGCGTGCTTAATGTATTGCTTAACCATACGCTTTTTGCACAGGGCGGCGAGGCGGCCATTACCATTTACGGCATTGTGAGCCGTATGCTCATGTTTGCGCTGTTCCCCGTACTGGGTGTAACCCAGGGCTTTTTGCCTATTGCGGGCTACAACTACGGCGCGGGCAATAAAAGCCGCGTGCGCGAAACTGTGCGCCTGTCCATATTATATGCAGGCGGGCTTGCCATTTTAATTTTTGTGGTTATCATGGTATTTGCCACGCCTATAGTTTCCATTTTTACTACCGATGCACAGGTAATTAAAGAAACCCCCGGCGCGCTACGGTGGGTATTTGCGGCATCACCCATTATTGCGGTACAGCTTATAGGCGCGGCTTATTTTCAGGCGGCGGGCAAGGCCACTAAGGCACTGCTGCTTACACTAACCAAGCAAGGGTTTTTCCTGATACCGCTGGTGCTCATACTGCCACAGTTTTTTGGTATTTTTGGCGTATGGGTTGCATTCCCCATAGCCGATGTGCTGAGTACGCTGGTTACGGGTATTTTTTTAAAGAAAGAAATGGCCACCAACCTAAAAGAAACATGAAGCACCAAAAAAAGCTATTTTTACTGCTAATGCTGTCACACGTATGTTGTGTAGTTAAGGCACAGGATACAATTGTATCAGAGCGTACCTCAATTGTTACGCTAAGCCTGCTTGCGCCTATCTTTAGCTATTCGCCGCGCTACAATGTGGGGTATATGTATAAAGTAGCGCCACGATGGTGGGTGGGTTTAGAGGCTGGTTATGGTTCAGCGGCCATATCCTTTGGGGATGACGCCGATGATTATATGACTAAAGACTACCGTATTTTTGAGTTACGGCCTGAAGTATACTATAGCCTTCGTAACACTTCACGGAAACTGAAGCACCTGGTTTCGGCTGAGGTTTTTTACATCGACCATAAGGACCATTTTACTACCGACACTTTTTATGAAAATGGCGGTTACCCTGAATACCGGTATGACGCTGCCGATTACAGGCGGATAAAGACGGGGCTTAACATTAATTACAGCTTGCTGTTTTATTTTTCAGAAAGGGTAGGCCTTAGCTGGAAAACAGGCTTTGGGGTAAAGTACCGGAATGTTGCCTATACTAACGTAGTGAATAAAACATTTGTTGATAACAGTGGTAACGATGAAGGCCCGGGAGGCTGGTTTGGTATAGATAATTACAAAGGCCAGAACGGGTCAAATACTAACCTAAGCTTTAACCTCGACCTGAAATTATTCTATAAAATTTAGGCTTTAAATGGAATATTACAACTACATAAAATCACTGCACCTTATTTTTATCATTACCTGGTTTGCAGGTCTTTTTTATATTGTGCGGCTGTTTGTTTACCACATAGAGGCTAATGGTAAGCCCTCTCCCGAGAAAGAAATCCTCATAAAGCAATATAAGCTTATGAGCTACCGCCTGTGGTACATCATTACATGGCCCAGTGCAGTATTGGCTACTATCTTTGCCATAATGCTGCTGTTCCTGATGCCCGAATGGCTCTCGCAACCGTGGATGCATGTAAAGCTGGGTTTTGTGTTTTTGCTGTTTTTATACCACGGTAACTGCCACAGGATATTTAGGCAGCTGCAGCGCGATGAAGTAAAACACACCACCGGTTTTATGCGTTTGTGGAACGAAGGCGCAACGCTTATTTTGTTCGCTGTGGTTTTTTTAGTAATTTTAAAGAATGCCGTAAACTGGATATTTGGCGTTATAGGCATCATACTGTTCAGCATGCTGCTAATGTTGGGGTATAAGTTTTATAAACGCATCCGCGAGCGGAATAATTTGTAAGATATGAAAACAGAAAGCGACATTAGAGTGTTTCGTACCCTTTTATCGGTGGTAAGTTCGCTTGTGTTGCTGTATCTGGTTATTACAGGATGGAAAAACCAGGCAACGGTTTTGATTATTTATATTATTTTCGTGGCAGGTTACGTGGTATATTACCTCACCCGCGAAACGGTTGCCGACAAAAAACGGGCTGTAGCCAAAAAGAACGCGCCTCCAGCCGTGGTGCATGTCAACTTGTTTGAAAAGGCTATTGAGCGAAATGAAACCAGAGAGTTCGTGTTGGGCAAGGGCGAATACTATTTACCCGAAAAAACCGCAGATGGTTTTACCCGGCACAGCCCGGCCAGTTCTTTTCAGCACATTAAGGGTTACGCGCTGCGCTATGGGGCCGATGTTATGCTGCAACAATTTTGGAAGGCGTTAGATACAGCATTGGCAGAGAATTTGCACGAACTTGAGGCCCGCCTTGTTGTAAAGTATGTAGTGCTATACTCTGATGAGTGCAGCAAACCCGATGCACAGTTTATAAAATCGACAGTACCCCGGGAAACGCACGAACTTATAATGGTACAGATAGATAAATTTTCGCCCACGCCTGAGGAAAAAGAAGGCTTCGGCATATAAAAATGAAAGAACAATTCAGGATAAAACGGTGGTCGCTGCGGGTAAGGATATTTCTTTCCCTCATTTTTATTACCCTTATCGCCTCGTTCCTTATTGCTATCGTTTCAATTTACCAGTTTAAAAAAGAAGCCCGCGAATACCACCAGGACCGCCTGGAGCGTAAAGAAAATTCAATTAAAGAACACATCAGCTATGTGCTGGCTACTACTACCTATCCGCTTAACACCGAAAATTTGCCGCTCATTTTCCGCGAGCGCATACATGAGTTGGCAAACATACACGAAACGGAAATAAACATTTACGACCTTGAGGGCAACCTGCTTAAATCATCTAAAGCCGCCTTTTCGGTAGATACCATCAACCAGAACATCCCCCAATACATACTGCGCATCATCCGCTCCACCGCCGAAAAGCGCTTTGTAGACCTTAAAACCACCGCCGATAATAAAAAGTTCCGGTCTTCTTACAGTTACATAAAAGATACCAAATTCAAGCCCCTGGGCATACTAAACCTACCGTATATAGAAGATGACGGCTATTACGAGAAAGAAATAAGCAACTTCACGACCCGCTTTGTGCAGGTATATTCGTTTATGATGCTTATATCGGTCATCATTGCCTATTTCCTGAGCAGTTATATAACCAAGTCGATAAAGGAAGTATCTGACCGCCTTAAGGAGACCCGCCTTAACGAGGTGAATGAAAAGATACACATGGGCGATGCCCCGCAGGAAATAAGCCTGCTGGTAACCGCTTATAACAACCTGGTAGACGACCTTGACGAAAGCGTAGCCCTGCTCGCCCAAAAGGAACGTGAGGAAGCCTGGCGCGAAATGGCCAAGCAGGTGGCACACGAAATTAAAAACCCGCTCACGCCCATGCGCCTTACCGTGCAGAGCTTTCAGCGGAAGTTTGACCCGGCCGACCCTAACATTAAAGAAAAACTCGCCGAATACAGCAACACCCTCATACAGCAGATAGATACCATGACATCGGTAGCATCGGCATTTAGTAATTTTGCGTCATTACCCGCCCAGCAAAATGAAACCATTAACCTGGTAAAGATTGTACAGCTGGCACTGGAAATATTTACTGAAGGCTACATTACCTTTCATGCAAATGAGCCGCAGATTATAACCCGTATGGACCGTACCCAGCTGATACGCATTATTACTAACCTGGTAAAAAACGCCACGCAGGCAATGGGCGAAACCCAGGAGAATCCGCAGATTGATGTGCGCGTATACCGTGAGGGCGACAGGGCTAAAATTACCGTAACGGATAACGGCAAGGGCATAACCATTGAAGACAAGAGCCATATTTTTGAGCCTAAGTTTACCACTAAAACCAGCGGTATGGGCCTTGGCCTTGGCATTATAAAAAACATTGTAGAGAACTACCACGGCGCTATTAATTTTGACAGTAAGGTGGGCAGGGGTACTACATTTTATGTTTCGCTGCCTATAATCCAAAGTGGCGATGACGACTATAACGAACAGAGTACTACATAAACATAACAAAATATACAAACTATGAGTTTTGAAAACCTATTGGTATCGGCTGAAGGCGGCATTGGTACCATTACCATAAACAGGCCTACTAAGCTTAATGCGCTTAACCGCGCTACCATTAACGAACTTAACGAAGCCATTACAGCATTTGATACAGATGCCGGGGTAAAAGTGATAATTATAACCGGCAGCGGCGAAAAGGCTTTTGTGGCCGGTGCCGATATAGCAGAGTTTGCCAACTTTACCGAAGAAGAAGGCGAGAAGCTGGCCGCACTGGGGCAAACACTGTTGTTTGACCTGATAGAAAACCTGGGCACGCCTGTTATAGCCGCGGTTAACGGTTTTGCACTGGGCGGCGGATTAGAACTTGCCATGGCATGCCATTTCCGAATAGCGAGTGATAATGCAAAAATGGGCTTGCCGGAGGTATCGCTGGGCGTAATACCGGGTTACGGCGGCACACAGCGCCTGCCCCAGCTTATAGGCAAAGGCCGTGCGATGGAAATGATACTTACCGCAGGTATGATAGCCGCGGAAGATGCTAAAGCCTGGGGTCTGGTAAACCATGTAGTATCGCAGGCAGAGCTGTTAGATTTTACAAAAACTATTGCCGAGAAAATCGCAAAAAACTCGCCGGTTGCCATAAGCAAAGCCATTACAGCGATAAACGCGGGCTTTACTAAAGAGGGTTATAACGAAGAAATACGTGGCTTTGGGCAGGCCTTTGGCACCGATGATTTTAAGGAAGGCACCACGGCGTTTATAGAAAAACGCAAGCCGGTTTTTCCGGGGAGATAATAGTGACCGATATTTGATTAAAAGGATATTACTGTTGCGTAGTAAAGCATAAAAGTCAATAAAATACCTATTTATAGGTATTTTATTGGCAGGGGTAAATGTGTAAGTTTACAAAAACATAAACCTTCTATTATGAAAAAAGCCCTTTACATTTCCGGATTTTTTGCCAGTTTTTTAATTTCATTTGGCATTACCTCAAAGCACATGCACTGGCCTTACGCAAATATGGAAATATTTTTTGGGCTGTTGTTCCTTACCTTCCTTTGCATACCACTATTTTTTATTGATAAGCTACGCTCTGCAAAATAAAAGTAAAAC
>Ga0247803_1000689_pt1 | contig 17949 bp, 11 predicted proteins | sample UWRJL014104B1_FD_180928 | JGI IMG/M metagenome (GOLD analysis project Ga0247803, IMG submission 180928) | Plant litter microbial communities from Arlington Agricultural Research Station in Wisconsin, United States - UWRJ-L014-104B-1 | ecosystem: Environmental > Terrestrial > Plant litter >...
GCTAAGATGCGGCCTTCCTGAACGTGCCGAACCCTTCGCCCTCTCGGAGTGTACATCGCAAATGCTTTTGCTTGACGGCAGGCGAACACTCGAAGGTGTCGTAACGCGGACAAGAATTTGAAACACGATACAGTTTATGAGTGTTGACTTGGTCACAGGTATCTGAACATGGTCAAAATGGTCTGCTGCAATGGCTTTGATCGCACAGAGAGCGATTGGCAGCAGTCGATCAGTCATTGAGTCTTGGTCCATCTTTGATGGCTGCACGAAAGTTCCTAGAAGTGCAACGAGTCTGATCGAAGACAGGTGGGATGAAGCGAGTATCAATGTGATCAAATGGAGTGCTCCTAGAACTGATCAGAGTGGTACGGGCTTGGGCAGAGTTCGGCGTAGCTTGTTGAGACTGCATCACTCCCTTTGAGACATCACGCGCACTGGTGACGCCCGCGTCCATGCCCCAGGCAAGTCTGCCGACTTCGCACCTCGACCGTAGGTGCGACCGCAACGGGATCGTGGCGCTGAAATAGGCAGAGAGGTGGATATAGACGTGGCCGTGAACATAGCTGTTATTCCAACAAAATATAATACAATTAGAGCCGGGTTTATGTACTGAGGCTCAGATCGGCCAGTGCGGCGTCGACTTCGCCCAACCTCTTAGCATCTTTCCTTTCCTTCGTCGTCTTCTTGTTCATTTGTTTCTCGAGATAGCCCCTAGCGAGGTTGACACGCATCCCCTTTGGCGCTACCACACCCGGTTCTCGCAGAACGGGGTTGGGCAGCATCCAGTCGTCGACCTGTTCCGGATAGTGCATTTCCCTCTTATTCCTATCCTCGTACAGATAGACTCTCTTCGGTGCCGGCAGTATCCTGTCGTCCCACTTGGCTGCCTTGTGCTCCTTCATCTTGCTCACCATGCCGCGCAGCGTCTCCATGCCGTTGTCACGGAACTGGGTGACCTTCTTTACGTTTTTCGCCGTCATCTCGTTCAGGCATTTGTCTTCCGGTATGTGCGACAGCGTTTTGGCAGTCATGGCAAAGCGCATATCTTTTGGTCCATCTACGAGTTCGAGAATGGCGGATTCGGCTTGGTCCTCCTTGACGGGCTCGATACGGAGGACGCGTGTGTAGCCCCCGGGCCGGCTGAGGTAGCGCTCTCTGATGGGTCCGAAGAGCTTCGGAACCAGCTCATTGGGTTCCTGCGACCATCAGCATGCAATTGATGGGTACAGAGGGGAGCCGCCGTACGAAGAATATTTGGTGCGCTCTCCGCCGCGTTGCATCTGTATTTCTCTTCCCCAGCGTCACCAGCTTCTCCGCCAGCCGCTGTGCCTCCTTCGCCTTGTGCCATGTAGTTGTTATCGATTCGTGCTTGAATAGGGATGTGACGAGATTCCGCAGAAGAGCGTCGCGATGTGCCGAGGACCGGCTGAGATGGCGGTATTTCAGGTGGCCGCCCGCCATGATGAGCGAGAGGTATGCTGCAACGACGAGAGTAAAAAAGTGAGACGGATTTGGAATGGCGCTCACAGCACGCGATGTCGCGCAATGGATTGTCGATGGTTGTCGAGAAAAGTTCGGGGCGCGGCGCCACGTTCTCCCGGAGCCAGTTTTAAGTTTTAAGTGGTTGCTCAGCAGCACGCCTAGCACGCGTTTTTGGGCCCAAGCGCGACGCGTCCCAGCACTTAAACTCTTCCGCGCCTTCGCGTCCTGCCCACTTCCACACAACAATCCCCCCCTCACACAACAGATACCCACACTCGTCTTTACCCGCGTTAATCAATCAAGATGTTTGTCTGGAAGCGTGGTATGTACTCCCTTCTCAACATCCTAGTCGCTGCTGCCATCCTCGGCCTTTCCTGCATCTCGTCGTCAGTACTAACGATGAACCGTAGATGGACGCAAAGAACGCGTGCAGTTCGACAAAATCACTGCTCGTGTGTCCAGGCTATGTTATGGCCTGGATCCTGAGCACGTTGATCCTGCCGCTATCACCATGAAGGTCATCTCCGGCGTGTACCAGGGCGTGACGACCGTGCAGCTAGATGACTTGGTACGTTGCAATCGGCCTACATACACTTCAAAAAACTAACCGAACTAGGCCGCCGAGACAGCAGCGTATATGACTGTCACTCATCCCGACTACGCCATCCTCGCCGCCCGTATCGCTGTGTCGAATCTCCACAAACAAACAAAGAAGCAATTCTCTGCTGTGATAAAAGACCTGTACGACTACGTAAACCCTAAGAACGGCAAGCGCCAGCCCATGATTGCCGAATCCGTCATGAACATCGTGCAAGAGCACGAGGAAGAGTTGAATTCCGCCATCGTCTACGACCGCGACTTCAACTACCAGTTCTTCGGCTTCAAGACCCTCGAGCGATCATACCTGCTCCGCATCGACGGCAAAGTCGCCGAGCGCCCCCAGCACATGCTCATGCGGGTGGCCGTGGGCATTCATGGTGAAGACATTGAGAAGGCCATCGAGACCTATGACATGATGTCGCAAAAGTTTTTCACACACGCGTCGCCGACGCTCTTCAACGCCGGCACACCCCAGCCACAGATGTCGTCCTGCTTCCTCATCGACATGAAGGAAGACAGCATCGAGGGCATCTACGACACACTCAAGACGTGTGCCATGATCTCCAAGACCGCTGGCGGTATTGGTCTCAACGTCCACCGTATCCGCGCCACAGGTGCTTACATTGGTGGCACCAACGGTACATCAAACGGCCTCGTGCCCATGCTACGTGTCTTCAACAATACCGCCAGATATGTCGACCAGGGAGGCAACAAGCGCCCTGGTGCCTTTGCCATCTACATAGAGCCATGGCATGCCGACGTCTTCAACTTCCTTGACCTTCGGAAGAACCATGGCAAGGAGGAGATCCGTGCTCGCGACTTATTCTACGGCCTATGGGTGCCTGATCTGTTCATGAAGCGCGTTCAAGAGAACGGCGAGTGGACTCTGTTCTGCCCCAACGAGGCTCCTGGTCTTGCCGACGTCTATGGTGACGAGTTCGAGGAGCTTTACCACCGGTACGAGAAGGAGAAGCGGGGACGTGAGACGGTGCGCGCCCAGAAGCTCTGGTATGCCATCTTGGAGGCCCAGACCGAAACTGGCAATCCATACATGCTGTACAAGGATGCCTGCAACCGGAAGAGCAACCAGAAGAACCTCGGTACTATCCGAAGCTCGAACCTCTGCACCGAGATCATCGAATACACCGCCCCTGATGAGGTCGCTGTGTGCAACTTAGCCTCCCTCGCCCTCCCTAGGTTCGTGGACGAGAAGCGTGGCGTGTACGACTTCCAGAGACTCCATGAAATAGTCCAGATCGTGACTCGCAACCTCAACAAGATCATCGAGGTCAACCACTACCCCGTCCCAGAGGCTGAGCGCAGCAACTTTAGGCACAGGCCCATCGGTCTGGGTGTCCAAGGTCTTGCCGACACATTCCTTGCTCTACGCATGCCTTTCGACTCTCCTGAGGCCCAGAAGTTGAACACTCAGATTTTTGAGACCATCTACCACGGTGCCCTGACCTCGTCCTGCGACATTGCCAAAGAGCTTGGGCCATATAAGACTTACGAAGGCTCCCCTGTCTCGCAGGGCATCCTGCAGTACGACATGTGGAACGTCACTCCCACTGATCTCTGGGATTGGGCTCCGTTGAAGGAGAAGATTGCGCAGCATGGTGTCCGCAACTCCCTGCTTGTCGCGCCCATGCCCACTGCTTCCACATCCCAGATCCTCGGTTACAACGAGTGCTTCGAGCCGTACACGTCCAATATCTACTCGCGTCGTGTCTTGGCTGGCGAGTTCCAGATTGTCAACCCATGGCTGTTAAGGGATCTGGTTGATATGGGCTTGTGGTCCGATAACATGAAGAACCGCATCATTGCTGATGGCGGTTCCATCCAGAGAATCCCCAACATCCCTGACGAAATCAAGGCATTGTACAAGACTGTCTGGGAAATCTCTCAGCGCACCATCATCCAGATGGCTGCCGACCGTGGAGCTTTCATCGATCAGTCGCAGTCCCTCAACATCCACATGAAGGAGCCTACCATGGGAAAGATCACCTCCATGCATTTCGCGGGTTGGAAGCTCGGTCTCAAGACCGGAATGTACTACCTCCGAACCATGGCCGCTTCTGCTCCCATCCAGTTCACTGTAGACCAAGAGGCACTCAAGGTCGCCGATGTCAACATTGCTCGTGTCCTTAATTCTAAGAGAAAGGCCTTTGCATCTACGCCAGCGCCTTCATCGGCCCCTCGACCAATGTACATGGCGAAGACGCCCAACGGAGCCGCGGACAGCGCGTCTCCCAACGGTGTCCCCACTCCTACCGCCACACCTCCTCCCAGCTCCGAGAACAAGCAGACGAACGGCGCCGCTAAGGAGAACCCTCTCGACACAAAGCCTATCAAGGCTGATGTCGATGAAGGTGACAGCCCCAAGGTGCTTGCAGCCGAGCCCACTGGCAAGCCGGTGGACGAGGAGGCTCTCCCTGAGCCTGCCAACAAGCAGGACGAAGATGAGGGGGACGAGAGCAACACACGGGAAGCGGATATTTACTCCGACGCTGTCCTTGCTTGCTCAATAGAGAACAAAGAGGCCTGCGTAATGTGCAGTGGTTGAATAGGGTCGATGACGTATATATTCTATGTACAGGTAGATGGTAGATGCAAAAGGGCGGGCAACTGCTTGCATCACTTTCGTTCGAGTATGGATGTGGCGTTTTGGCTGTGCTTTGGATATTGCGGAGGAACGATTGGTTATGAGATCAAGGGTTGGATTTTGCAATTATAGCACAGATTAATACGAGTAGCGAATGCATGTATTACCATACAAAATTTCTCGAAATGCAGCCTGATGTCCAGTATGCTTGGTTTCACGGTGCACTCGTGGGCACAACCTCGGCCCCTGCTCAATCGCTTCGACGCGTGCCCCTCGAAGCGGAATTATATCCGAGAAACACGCGACACACGAGCGCCCCACGTTGACGTCCACGCCCTACGCACGCCTTCCGGACTACACATGTACATTGTTGAACTTATAACCTGATCTGAGAACTCTCGTCCAGTCTTATTCGTTCTTAATAACTCAGAGATTCGACCACCTCAGTTTCCACCGTCCCGCCTCCGGACGAATTCGCCCTCTCCACACGACGACCCCACATTCGACCTCTAGCTATACATCCCAGCACCCGGCTAGCTACACGCATGCTTCCCCTCCACCCACGCTTCCTTTCTTCTGCCGCTACAACAACATCGCTGCTCAGTAGATCCGCCTCCCCACGAGCCCTATCACGATTAACGCCGTGCCTATTACAACGCACCATGGCGTCCAAGAGTACCCCGCTGCAAGAATGGCTTGTCATCGCGCCCGACTATCCCGGTGCGCTGGAAAAACGCTTAGCGGTTAGACCAAACCACATGAGCGGATTGAAGGAGGATCCTGAGACGTTTTGGCTGTTTGGTGGTACGTTACTTCTTGTCGATTCCAAAACTATCACAGTTCACGCACGGAGAGAGCGCGGCAAAACGCTGATGCAAATGCTGATACTTTGCGTTCTACGATAGGCGCTATGCTCGAGGAACCGATCAAGGAGGGCGATACGAGTACACCCAAGATGAAGGGCTCGGCCATGCTTGTTGGTGCCAAAACGAAAGAAGAAGTTCTGGAGAGACTGAAGAAGGATGTTTATGTTTCGGGGGAGGTGTGGGATCTTGAGAAGGTGCAGATCATTCCGTTCAAAAGTGCTTTGAGGAAGGCATTGTAGGGGCGATGAGATTGGATGGCTTGGAGTGGTACGGGAGATGGGTAGCATGAGCGAGGACGTTTCATCATATGCATGTAGGTGGATGATGGGAAGGAGCAGACAATGCTAGCTTTTGTAGAAATACATTCTAAAGTAGGATCGTAAAAGGAATCACTATCGCTGACAGGGTATCTTTGTGTGGTGTATGTAAATGCAAAGCAAGACGCCGTATGATAACTTTCTGGGGGCTCCATTCGCCCATGTAACCCGCAGTGTCTGTAACAATGTCCATATACTAGCGCCACATCAAGAGAAAGATAAGATGTGGTGCAGGGTCGTCCTTTTAACTCCGGTAATGATGTCGCGGTGTTGCGTAATAAGGTCGAATTAGTCGCGTGCGTGCCGCCTGTCCGGTCAATAGTCGTGGTTCTGAATCAGCCGCGACGACGTGCCAATCAACAAACTCTAAGACTCGTGTTCGCTAACTTCGTATTCGGACTTTACAATCTGCTCCCAGCGGTGCGCGATGCACGAACTAACACGTGCCGCAGGGCAGAGCAGTGGCGAAACCGTCAGGCGCAGCGCGTCCGCTACGAGATCTGCGCAGCTTTTCCAATGAAAACTTCGATGACCGGTGACGTTCGGTCTTCAGTACAGCGTTGCCCTCCGCTCGACAGGCGCCTGGTTGATGAGTCCAGTGATGGTGGTGATGCGGTAGCCCCTTCTCTTGATCTCAGGAATGACTTTCCTCAACATGGGCAGCGTCCAGCTACGTCGGTCGTGACAAATTATGATTCCACCAGGCTTCAGCATGCTGAGGATATGCGCAGCGTTGACATTGGGATAAGAAATCTGTGGGTCGTGCGGATATATATCGCCCATGACAAGTCGATACTTGAGCATCTCCAGTTTAGCGCGCATACTTGTTGAAAAGAATCCTGACCCAGGTCGGAAGTAGCGCGGCGGTCGCTCCATCTCAACAGCGTTGTATGTGTTGTTGATGATTTTGTCGACTTTGTCGATTTGATGGATCAAGTCTGCATCTGATAGAAATCTCGATGGCTCGTCGTACATGGCGTGATTCCCCAGCTCGTTTCCATTCCGCACCATCTCTTTCAGGACCTCGTGTTTCCCCGGTTGGAACGCCTGACTCCCGATTACGAAAAAGGTAGCAGCGGCATCATTTTCCTTCAGAAGTTGTACGATTTCTTCTGTGAACTCCGACGGCGCATCATCGATAGTCAACGCGACAAGCTTCTCCGACGTAGCAACATGCCACAAAACATCCGGCCAGCGATACTGAAAGTACCGAATGAGAAACCCCGGCGGTTTATACACAATGTAAAAGGGCAGCGTAATCGCTACGAAGACGCCCAAGATGAGCAGCATAGTGAGGACACGGCTTCGACGTGCGCGGCGCCGTAGTTTGGAAGGGAGGCGACAAAGCAGACAAGTGGAGCGCAGCATGTTCAGTATCCAGTGGTGTTGTGAAAATATTCATAGCCCGGGAACGGAGTGAGGAGAAAGAGGGGATGGTGGAAATGACATGGTGCCGTGACGGGCTGCGGAAACGCAATGCGCAGCGGAGAAGCAGAGGTGTGCACAGTAAGGTGAGGTCAGCCTTGGGTAAAGGGGGCTTAGACGGATGCGGGGCTAGCGCGCAGAGTCGTCCGGGAATCCTTGTAAAGTGCCGAATCTTCTGCACACGTCAAATCTTTTCAACGGTTGCCCTTTCTTTTCCGAACACGACACTTCGCGTACTTCGCTATTGTTGCTTATGCTCTCGATTGCCTTGGTAGAGCGCATCCTCTCGTCGTCTGATGATACTCGCGATGAATGATCGATAGAGACCCGGCGCAATCGCCTTTTTCCCTGTTCCTACAGAGAAAAGAACTCATCCGCACTGCCACTGTGCCGCAGCACCCAACTTCGGTTCGGGGGGTTTGGCGTGAGGCCACCCTCTACATTTCCGCCTTGGCCTGTCTGCCTGAACTGTCGACACGCAAGCCTCTGCGCCTTACGTAGTGGCTTCGAAGTAGTAAGACGAGGCCCTATTCTACTGTAGCTGCGGCGCAAGGGCGCAATGCCAAGATCGGAACCAATTTGTCACGCTTGTACGAAATCTCCCACTTCGCTATAGGCCCTCTTAGAATGTTCCCAGAGCGATTCAGACGTTTAATTGACCTGGTTGCCGATCTTCGTGGCTCTCCAGGTCTCATTGCGTCCGTACATTTGTCATACTATCCACCTACACTTTTTAGGGGGACTTGGATATCTTTCGATGCTTGCCAGTGCCCCAGGCTACAGTCCTCATGTCACAATCTGCGTCGCGAGTCTTGCGATTCAGCGGCCTACGCTCCAAGACAGAAGGCAATGAGATCCGTCTCGATCAGCTTTACCGACATGTACCCTGGCCTTGTTGGGAAGAAAGCGACCACAGTAAATGTGTGTTCTCAATTCCATGCTATGTCTGTAGAAAAGACCTTGGGTTACATAACAACCCTCCAACTCCATATCCTATGCATCCAGTATCATTCCCGGTCACAAACTTGATATCACAACAACCCCTAGCTTCACAAGCCGTGCTCGTGCAGAAGCTCCTCGTTGACTGATATACGGTTGATGCGCTTCTTAGTGAACTCGAATGCGGTAAAGAAAATGGCGTTGACAACGCATGAGCGACCCATGGAAACTCCGAGGCCTAGACGTCGGTCAGCGATGATCAAGAAGTATTCGGGTGCAGAGGACATACCGCGATACATCCGAGGGTTGAGGAATTGGATCTTGGGCCTGTTTTGCTTATCCTTGCCTCCCACAAGGCAATTGCGCTGGTAAATACTCTTGGCGGTATCGATTGGAAAGATCTGAAAGTAGGGTCAGCCAGCTGTCTTCCGGATAATAGTCGAGACGTACGCATGCCCAGCTAACCAGCCCACACATGCCACCAGCGGTAACGACAGCCAAAGGAGTGGTGGGGGAGCCACCCCGAGCGTTTGCCAGGAGTTGCTTTATACTCTCGTACGTGACGAAGTAAATACCGGTGCCGATGGTGTCGCGGACTGCACAGTGTCAACGGTTTGGCTCCAAATCCACCGCACGAGGGGCAACACGTACGCAAATGCAAATGGAAACCGGAGTATAGACCCATCCAACCGCGATGCCTGACCAGGTTCTGTGCGGTCCTAAATGTTCCCAGGTTCTGGTAGCTCTTCCGAACAGCGTCATTTGTGCTTCCATCCTTCCGATCCGCCATCAAAACTGATATCTGCGCGCTCAACTTGGTCAGCTCGAAGGGACAAGCAATGGTTGTAATTGTAGCGCCGGCCATAGCACCCGAAAGCCCAAAGCACGCGACTGTAGATAAGGTGGGCAGCGCATCTTTGGTGTTGGCGATGACGAGCGGCGAGCTCCCGGTGGCCTGGTAGATCCAGTCGTCGAGAAAGTATTTCGATTTCTGGTATATGGAGAAGGAGACGGTTCGGACGAGGGTGATGCTTGCGAGGGGGGACCAGACACCTAGAGTCATGATTAGCCCCGGCTTTCGGTCTCCATGCGATTGAGAGCTAGCACCCACCGCGGTAGAATCCATGGAAGCCCTCAGTCCTGTATGTGTGGCGGACGCAATCGGCAAAGGAATTGAACTTGTAGCTGCGAATGGTCAGATTTGGGTCGGGATATGGGGGGAAGCTATGGCATACGCTTGCAGTCGGGTCTTCACCGAGTCGAGAGGATACTGGGAGCTGTCAGAGACTGCAGAGGACAATTCAAGCTTTCACGGAGTTGCTAGGAGACTGACGGCGACAAAGGTAGAGAGCAGACTGCTGGAGCTGGCAGCGACCTCGGTCCGGTAGCGCTTCGTCCACCGCCTCGCCTGCTCGCTCCGCAGCACCGCCCGCGACACGTCCTGTACGTCCCTCGGCCTGGCATAAGCTCTGGTGATGTCGGTTCTGCCGTCCCCGCGCTCGGGCATACTGGCTATCGCTAGCTGAGGAAGACTCGACGTCTTCCTACGGCAATCGCGATGAGGCCAGTAGCCGGGCAAGCTCCATCAAGACGCCGTCGACTCGGTTCCCTGGGTATTCGGGAGGTGCGCGGTGTTGGGTCGTGTGCAGAGGCGCCGTGGGCGCGTGGGATTCGGCGGCAATGGCTGGGGTTGCTGCAATGAGGAGGTGGAGCAGCGTGGGCGATGGAAATGGTGGGGTTAAGCTCACAGCTTTGTACGACCGCGGCCGAAACAGTCCAGCCTAGAGCTGCGACGCGGCGCTGCGATTGGCCCGCGCCGGCGATCGCTGCAGTAGACTGCGAATTTGCATTTATGTAGGCGTGCCTGATGCGCTCACCCTAGACGAGAGAATGCTCCCATGGCCACTTGGCCGCGGCGTCGTTTGCCATGTAGCCATGTAGCATGGACAATCGCACAGAGCTTCTCGTGCAGTCCCCGTCGCGACCGCACCGCTGCCCGTCAAGCTCCAGCGTGGCGTTTACACAATGCGGGGTCAGATGCATGTGAAGGCTGCCTCCATCGCCAATCGCCAACAGCACGAAAACCCAGCGAATCAGACAGCGCCATGCAGATGGCTCGACACATGATTCATGCTGACTTCATTTGCTTCGCAGATCCGTTTTGGGTATACACTACATGATACATGGCCCTCGGGGTTTGGGGAGCATAGTCTACTTTCAGTACGCCCGTGTTGTAGAACCTGCCGTGCCCTCGCCCTGGTCCCATCTCGGAGCGGTCGTCGTGTGTTTAAGCTTTCTGCCCTCGCACTCACCTATCTGACAGGCAGTAAGGAAAGAGTGGGAAGGGTATCCGCTCGCCGCTCGCTGCTCGCACCCGCTTGCTGCACATTGTTGCACGGCATGTTGCTGAGGAAGCATCAAGCCCTTGCGGGTACGTTTGTCGTCGTGCGACCCATCTTCGTCTCGCCACACGTCGTCGTGCTGCCCCTACTTGTCTTTTCCCATAATCTTCCGCAGGCGGTCCTCGTCGGCCGAGCGCTCTGTCTGCGCTTTTGCGTCGTCGGGGTTTACCTTCTCCTTCTTCTTGCGCGACATGTCCGCCATGAAGGCCTCCTTGATGGTGCTCCGGTCATTGTCCACCCTCTCCATCTGCCCGTGTCTCCGCATGCTCTCCTTGTGCCAGCTGATCTGCCCGCCGTCTGCCTCTCGGTGTTTCTGTGCGTTCAGCTTTGCCGCTCGGATCGATGTTCTAGCGTATATGAACAGCAGGCCGGCCATGGTAACGGCTGCCAGCGGAGCCATGATGGTCTGGGGCAGAAGAGTCAGACTGTGCTTGTGGATCCGAGACATGATACTCACCCGGCCATTGATGATGCCTCTGCTACGCGACAGTCGCGCCGACGCAGAGCTCGAGGTTGGTTTGGACACCTCGCTCATGCCATCCGGGCCCCGAGGCATCGACAATCTGCCGCCCATGCTTGCTTATGGAATCTAAAAGCCGTGTCGCGTGCGCGTGCGTGCGACCAGCCCAGCAACGGTGATCGAGACGTGGCCGTGTTGCTGACGAGTAGAGATGGCTTGGTGCTGCGAGGGCAGCTCTAGAACGGTGAGGTAATCTCAACGTTAACGTTAGTCCGGCTAGCGCGCAGTGCTAGACGCGCCGCGCCGCATCTTGTCGTCTGTCGTCATCGCCATCGCGCGCAATTTTCATTTCGAAAGCGAAAGCTTCAGCATCACTCGACGGCTCAGCCTTGCCATCCCGTGTTTGGCCGGACAGACGACGCGTGCAGGCGTGCAGAGCTGCGGAGCGACCTCCTTCGACTCCGCTATCCGACGTGCGAAGAACACCACGCTCGTTTGCATTCAAGCCCGGCGAGCTCTGGCGGATTAGTAACCGGTAGCTTGTCATCATTATATAACAACGAGAGACCCCCTCTGCACCGCTGTCCCCATGCTCAGAGCAATTGCTGCAAGAGGTTCAAGGCTCGTACCAGCACCAGCACTGCCATTTCCCGCTCCTTCGGCCGCGCCTCACTTCTGTGCTTCGAGCTACCCCGCCTTCGTGCCTGCTGCCAGAGTGACAGTGGCCTCGTCTCGTTTGTCAGCACTTTCCTCCCACTTCTCTACCACCAGCACTACCATGGCTCCCGTCCCAAAAGAGTGTGACTACCTTGTCATAGGCATCGGCAGTGGAGGCATCGCGTCTGCACGACGAGCCGCAAAGCACGGCGCCAAAGTCATTGCGATCGAGTCCAAGCGGTACGGCGGGACTTGTGTCAACGTCGGTTGCGTCCCCAAAAAGGTCACCTGGAACGCTGCCGCCATAGCAGAAACATTCAAAGATGCCAAGGCGTACGGCTTCAGAGGCTTCGAGCAGCCCACTTTCGACTGGCCGTACTTCAAGAAGAAGAGGGATGCGTACGTGAAGAGGTTGAACGGCATCTATGAGACGAACCTGGACAAGGACAAGATCGAACACATCAAGGGTCGAGCCAAGTTCGTCGACACCAACCAAGTCGAGATCGCGCTGGAAGGTGGAGGCACTCAGAGAGTCAAGGCCAAAAACATCCTCATTGCCACCGGCGGACGCCCCAAGGTCCCCGACATCCCTGGAGCGGAGCTGTGCATCGACAGCGACGGCTTTTTCGACCTCGAGGACCGACCAAAGAGCATTGCGACGAGTGGAGCGGGATACATTGGCGTCGAGATGTCAGGCATGATGCACGCCCTCGGTTCCGATGTGCACTTCTTCATCCGTGGACAGAAGCTGCTTCGCACGTTCGATCCCCTGATTCAAGACACTGTCACTAAAGAGTACGAACGTCAAGGCGTGAAGCTGTACAAGGGCTCCCAAATCACCAAGGTCGAGGACATTGGGAATGGCTTGAAGCGCGTAACGTACCAGGAGACGGAGAGCAAGAAGGTGAGCACCGTTGAAGTCGAGTGCGTGCTCTTTGCAACTGGCCGCGTTCCTGAAATCGAGGACCTTCGTGTCAAAGACCTCGGTCTAAAACTGAACGAGAAGAACCACATCACGGTCGACGATTATCAGAATACCAGCATACCCAACATCTTCGCCATTGGTGACGTTTCCAATTCGGGCTTCGAGCTTACCCCCGTTGCCATCGCCGCTGGCCGCCGGCTCTCGGACCGGCTTTTCGGCGGCAAATCCGATGCCCACCTCGATTACAGCAACATCCCTTCTGTCGTCTTCGCGCATCCAGAGATCGGCTCGATCGGTCTGACCGAGCCAGAGGCGCGCGAGAAGTACGGTGACAAAGTCAAGATCTACCAGACCCAATTTACGGGCATGTACTACGCCATGATGGAGCAAGAAGACAAGGGGCCTACAGCGTACAAGATCATCTGCGAGGGTGAGAACGAGAGGGTCGTTGGGCTGCACATTCTTGGACAAGGAAGCTCCGAGATTCTACAAGGCTTCGGTGTGGCGATCAAAATGGGCGCCACCAAGCATGACTTTGACAACTGTGTGGTATGTATCCGGTTTCTCCTCCCGCATTCCTTCGACGTACTCATCTTATGGGACTTGTTCGTCGTCTTCATGCATGCTGGTTCTGCGTCCCTGCATTGCATTTTGCGGGGAAGCGACGCTAGCGCGAACGAAGGGTCGTCGAAGGCATGAACTTCAAGTATCAATGCTTACTGTGTTTATAGGCAATCCATCCCGTTTCGGCCGAAGAACTCGTAAGTTGGCTTCTCCGTACCTAACCCGTAACCGCGCCAGCGCTAATCTACAACACAGGTCACCATGACTTGAATGCCTCCAACACCCGGATCTACCATCCTCAATTACCGACAGATAGATAGGACTTTCTAGAATGGAAATTGTGTTCTTCGTGCCTTCCTGATCGTCTGATCGTCCGAGCACGTGTCATTGGTGGAGTTGTTACCCTTCTTGGTCCTGTTGCATGTGCGGCCCACTGAGCCCGAGGAGATTGTATCTCGAATCTCGGTACCTATCTTACGAAATAGTTCTCAGAGTGATCTGTGCAATTGTGGATCGTACCGGAGTCAGTGATAGCGGACACTAGTTCCTTCCCTCTAGGCCCCGCCCGCCTTGCTTGTCCCATGCCTGCCAACACGAGGTACCACCTCATTCGCGCAAAATCTTTCTTCCGTTGTTGCGAAGTCCAACACATCTTACCTCGATCAAGTATCCGCGCTGTCAGCTGTCAGCTGAATGGCTTTTCGTGGTTCACCACGCGCATGGAAGGCATGAAACCGGCCCCCGGATGTCGTAACGGTCGTGCATGGTCAGCATGGCACGTCCAATCTGGCCACGGGCATGGCGTCGGGGGCATTCAATTAGCGCTGAACGGGCGCATGGCCATGTTCATTGAAGCTTACCGGTAGGCATGCATTGCGTTCGCCACGCGAGACAAGTTGGACCTCGTGCGAGTATCTAGTGTTGGGCATCAAGCACAATATAGTTTAAATCGGTATCCTCAGCTTACCATGCCATTCTTGGTGGGTGATGGTTCAGTGATGAGGCAAGTCAACTGTACCACCGATGGCAGCCCAGCGCACAGTTCCCTCACCTGACTGGGCGCTCGTTCATCCCAGTTTCGTTGGGCTGCTGGCGGTCTATCAACGGCGAAGAACGCCACCATCCCATGATCCACTCTGTGATTTGCAACTACTGTTCCCTCAGTACTGTGGACCAGAAGCACGACAGACGTACTTCGCCCATGACCACAAACGCCACCTTTACACATCGTAGGGCTAGTGCTAGCGAGACTGGGTTGGATAGCCTGCACAAAGCTGTCAATTGGCTGTTGACTACTGGCGGTTGAACGTGGCGGGGCGAGGCATGAGTCTATTGGATGTTGACCGTTGAGGGGTGAGGCACGAACACAAGCCTGAGTCCACACTTGCCCCCAAAAATACCCGTCGTCCAAGAAGCGTTAAACTACGTTTTAGTGGTGCTGTTCGTACATGTGTCATGTGTTTCGCTACCACCAAGCTGGCTCCATGTCAAACTCTCGAGAAGGACCGATACCATACTTACCGCATCCCACCATCCCCCGCCTCTTCAAATCCCCACACCGCATTCCAGTAGATGTGCCAGCAAGTCCTCTCGCAAAACCTCCAGAAAATCCCATGGGTCTGCTAATTTCTCTTCATGCCCGACCTCGCATACGCACCGATCCACCACTATATTCATCCTGCCATGTGCGCAATCCCGTGTGCATGCTCATATGCAATCCATCCCTAGCTTCCGATAGTCTTCCAGCCACTCCCTCCACCCATGAGGGCACCGTAGGTTTTTGCCAATATTTCCATGCATTTGCGGGGTGCAGGGTACATAGTAGCCACCCCTCTGTGGTAGCATGATCGACTAGTCCAAGTGGTCAGTAACCTGGGAGTTGAGCCTGCACTTCCGCTGGTGAGTGTGATCAATGGTAGAGACTGGCTTCGGCTAACTGGGAGAAGCATCCCTTGATCGACCGGCTGGTACGTGTGGCCGTGGAGGAGGAGGAGTGATAAGCTTTGCCACAACTGATGATATGTCTCGGCTAGTGGTATGGACGGCGACGTGGTGGCGTTCTTGTGCGTGTTTTAGAAAGATTGGCTTTGGCTTCTGGTATGCGGGGATGGCAGACATGCTCGGGAAAGGTGCGTTGTGCGTTTGACACGACAATTAGATGATAGCGAACGATATGTGCTATCAACAACATGCTTTATCATTGTCGTAACCTCTCAGGTCTCATTCCGAATTGCGAGTGACTATATTGTACAGATTCTGTCCAAGAGAGACGGCCGTGATACGGTCATCACGTCCCACCGTTTCCAGAGCATCCACCCATACCGTATTTTCCCGAGCGCCGCGCTATTGCTATGATGTCCCTTTTGTGGGATAAGATGTAAAAGTATAAGTATATATAGTGAAGTGAAGGCAATGTCCAATGAGAGTCCGGATCGAGGACAGAGGTGGCACTTCAACGGCCCATGATAATTTGCACGCCTTGCGTATCAGTAATATTCCTCGTGCAAGACGCCGTCAAGTCCTGAGCTTCACCCACTTTGTCCGCTTAGAAAGAAGTCTAGCTCACTAGGGCCGCCCTGACTAGCCTCGTTCTCTGCCAGCTGCTCCAGCAGACTCAAGAACGGGTCTCTATCGCTCTCGGCAGTGTGTACGGACCCACCCGATGCACTCGCAGTGCTCGGTGTTGGCTGCTGATCATACGGAGTGGGCATGCTCAACATGGGGTCGAAAGCAGACGAGTTGTTGTTATCTTGCGGTTGATGGGGTGGGGGTTGATGCGGTTGTGTTTTGCCAGGGGTTGGTGTTGGCGCTAGGCTGGGGATCTGTGGGAGTGGCGAAAAGGTGAAATTTGGTGAAAATGGGAGGTTGAGGTTGTTGGTACTGGAGAGGGTCGGCATGCCGTTCATTGAAGGTGGGGTGAACGGTGGTAGGGAGGTTGCGGGCGAGGAAACACGATTCGCGTGCGCTTCGTTTATCGAGTTTGAGGAAGCCCCGGTATGAATGTTGGGCGGGTGGGTGGCAGACGTTGGTGTCGGCAGTGGTGGGGGAACAGACTGCGTCACGGGTTTCGACGAGCTCACCGTTGTCCTTCGCTTCTTGCTGGTATGACTGTTTGAGTATGAGTTGCTTGATGGTAGGGTCGGAGGCGCTCGATATTGGTGCGCGTTTGTCGCTCCATGGTTTCCATACATGCTGCTGCTACGCCGATCGACGGTGTGCGTGGGCAGACTAGAACGTGGTCAGCGCACGTTTTGCTTTCAGTGTAGTCAAACGCACCTCTCATGGACGGCTTCAACTCGCAGATCCATGAATGTGACGTGAGCGCCATCGAAAGCCTGCCCGGGGTACCGGTCAAAGAAGTCCTCCAATTGGAAGACGTGAGAGAAGCGCATCGGGTTGCTCGAAAGCGACTTGACGAGCTCTGTGTGGCACCCATAGATGGCCTGGAGCGTCTCACGTTGATGCTGGACACCGGCCCAGATGAACCGCAGATCCGACAGCTGATGCATCTCTCGCGAGAGAAACTCTGAGCTGACAGAGAAGACTTCGCCTTCGCGTCCCGGATAGTGCGCTCCATGGACGTGTATCGTACCAGCAGTGCAGACGCAGTAACCCACAAAGGCAGGCCAGTCGATGATGGAGGATGCTCTTCCGATCTCGACTAGTTCCGCAATCGCATTCGCATGAAGAAAGCACATATTCGTCGCTTCAATCTGCCATGATTGGTGTTGCGAGGTACCCGAAAGTTCGGCGAGGTCCACCGGCAAAAACGGGCGGTAAATGAGGCAATGTACAAGGTGGTAAACCAGTTTGCTGAGCACCAATATGGTGCTGTCGGGCTGACCAAACAGTGCTTCCAGGGATGTAAACGTGTCCTGAGTTTCGGAAGCCCAAAAGTCCAGCTCCTGTCGAATTTTGGAGAGGTTGGAAAGCGAGTGCCAAGGAAAGTGGGAATCACCCTTGACGCCCCCGGCTGCGAGGTACCGATTTGTTATACCCAGGATTTTCGTTATGCCGATCAAAAGACCCATGCTTCCCTGTCCAGCTCTTCCAGCGATGTACTGCAAATTGGATCCGTTCGGAAAATAGTCGCCTTCGAGCAGCATGCCACCTGGATGCAGTTGCCAGGAAGGGAGTCGCAGCACGACGGATTCATCCGCTATTAATGAGGGTCGCTTAGAGCCTGCGGCGGTGAAGCGGTCCATGAGGTAGCAAGACCAAAAGAGCCGTCGTCTGCACTCGCGCTCGCCTGGCGACACCTTCAACGCAAGCGGCAACTCGCGGTGGAGATCAAGCGCAAATGACATGCTGATTGCAGAAGCTGGAGATGTGGGTTAGCGAAGAAAATGTCCGAGCCGTGGGTACGTACACAGCAGCATGTACGTCTGCTTGCCCTTTCCTATTTGGAAGTTCGCTTGGGACAATAGCATTAGGGCCTGCAGGCCTTCGATAGACGGTTCATCAATATCGAGCTCCAACCGAGCACGGCGTGCATACTCCTGGCCGACTCGCACCGCGGAGTTGTAGCCCCCGAATTGGGGTGCATAACTGTGCAAGGTTAATTAGATGGGGCGCGACCAGGGCCTTGTCATGGACCAACGTACCGCGCAGTTACTGCGTAAATGGCGTAGGTCAAGCAGGGAGGGAGCTGGTTCAACTGCAGGCGCTGCCGAGTCGTAGATTCATCCAAGATGTAGTAGGGCTTGCCGT
>Ga0247803_1000690_pt1 | contig 17945 bp, 16 predicted proteins | sample UWRJL014104B1_FD_180928 | JGI IMG/M metagenome (GOLD analysis project Ga0247803, IMG submission 180928) | Plant litter microbial communities from Arlington Agricultural Research Station in Wisconsin, United States - UWRJ-L014-104B-1 | ecosystem: Environmental > Terrestrial > Plant litter >...
ATTTTGAAGATGAAGAAGCGGTCAATAAGGGTATGCCGACAGTTCAGTACCTGGCAGAAACGATGAATTTTACTCCCAACTATTTAAGCGACATGCTGCGTTCGTTAACCGGACTAAATGCCCAGCAGCATATTCACCAAATGCTGATCGCAAAATCAAAAGATTTGCTATCTACAACCAACTTAACAATCAACGAAATTGCCTATAAATTAGGGTTTGAATATCCGCAGTCTTTCAGCAGGCTCTTTAAGATGAAGACTAAGATGTCTCCTGCGCAATTCAGATCGACATTCAACTAAAATTTCTCTCTTCTTAACTGTTCGGACAATGCTTACGTTTTCGTGGAACACAACTTGCTGTCCATTAACATTAAGGCTAAGAAATAAGGCAGCGCGCCTGCAGTTGAAAGATAACCTGCTGGCAAGGTTAGAAGAATCGGATAGTAAAATGCCTAACATTATTTCCCCACTATTTTCTTTCGGTGTATGTCACCCCAATCTGTTAAATTGCTAATTATAGTCTGTAGCGTATCGCCGTGTTCTGTAAGTTCATATTGAACGGTTATGGGTTGTGTAGGTAAAACGGTTCGTTTTATTAACTGATTGATTTCTAATTCTTTCAATTCTTTGCTAAGCATTCTGTTCGAAACCCCTTCTACATCGTTCAATATATCTGAAAACCGTCTTTTGCCGTAACAGCAAATAGACGAAAGGATAGCAATCTTCCATTTACCATTTAGTACATCCATTGAATCTTGAACGGATCTCATTCTTTTCTTTTGTTCCTGTTGAAACTCTGCTATTTTACAACCCACAATATTACTTATTTATCCTAATGTTACTGTTATTATCCAATACAAAGTTACTATAAATAACTTTAGTAATTCAGGTCGTATAAGACATTGCATTTAGCCTCTTCGTAAACATGACATTTCCGGAGACGACTCGGGGACGACTCGGAGACTGCTCGGGATGACAGCGTAGTGAGTACGTGGTGATAGCGTACCTAGTCCGTATTTTCCTTAGCAAAACCACGGACTAGGCACGCTATCACCAACCTGTCATTACGGACTCACCTCGAATCTTCTCCGGGTCGTTCCCTGGCAAACTCCCTATATCCTTACTGAATAATAGCAGATTTAGTCAGGGATCAATTTGCGCTGCATACTATGTTCCTGGAGAATATGCGCGCAATGATGGGCGAAAATGGTTTGATATGCGGAGGTTCAAAATAAATACTTTGCACTGATAAGCGGTGCGTTTGGAAACAATAGATAGTTGTATTCGCTTACGGTAGGGTATACCTGTTTACAGCATTTTATCAAAGCATTTTAGCTATTTCCATTTCCAGCTTATCCATATTCTCCTCGTTTTTGTCTACTACAAACGGTTTTATTTTGTTGCATTCTTTCGCGGTATCAAAAATCTGCCGGAAAATAATCTTTGTTTGGCCTGCATTTAACTCTTCAAACGTGACGATTACTCGAAACAGTGGCTGTGAATAACGTTTCCAGGAGATCAATGATGGGAATTCAAGATCTGTAAATTCACAAGAATTGACGTAGTTTCCTTTTTCTGGTCCGTGCATAGTGAAATTCCACTTGCCACCTTCTTTAAATTCAAACTCATGAAAGGTATTCGTAAAACCGGCGGGCCCCCACCAGTTCTTCAAATGATTTGGATCTGACCATGCCCTATAAGCTACTGTCCTTGGAGCGTTTACAGTCCTTGTAGTTACAATTTCGCAATCCGGATTAATTGATTCTTGATTTTTCACAGTCATACATTTTAAGCATCTTGTATTTGTGGCTCAACCAGCTTGATCAGCTTTTCAAGTGATTCCTGCCAGCCTAAATAACACATTTCGGCAGGTATTACCGCAGGTATGTTTTCCTGCAGAATTTTCAAGTCTGTACCTACTGATGTTTTTTCGAACCAAATGGTATTGACCATCGTACCAGGTAAATTTGAATCGTCAAACTTGTCGGTGTATTTTAACAGCTCATTCGGTATTACCTCTAAATATTCGCCGCCAAATGATTCGCTCTTCCCAGTAGTGAAATTTTGGAACGACATTTTAAAAGTGCCGCCTGTTTTAACATCCATATCATGAACAATACCAAGAAAGCCATAAGGAGGCATCCATGAAGCTAGTGCGAGAGCTTCGGTGAAGGCACGGTAGACTTTTTCTGGAGAGGCCTTGATAACTCTGTGTAATGAAACGCTGTTGCCTGACATAAAACTAAGTTTTTTGTTCTAATTATAAAATTGCTTAACAAATATGAAGGTAATACTGGATAGCATGCGGGGGTATATGCGACAATTTACAGGGGATTTGGGACAAAGTTTCGAAAACTATTTACCATTCTGCAACGTTGCTGTAAACACAGTAGAAATCAATTGAATATAAGAATTTCACATCATGGTCAACACCAAATAATTATCTTCGATTTGGATACACATAACTGTATTTTGGAAACAGTTACTAATTATAGTTATGTCGTAGTTTGCCTGGTAAATCAGGCTATTAAAAAAAGCAAATTTAATAAACTTATAATGAACTTGATACTTAAAATTTCGGCTATAATTTTGATTATTAGTGGCTTTATACTTACCTGTAAGCCTGATTTGATAAGTTCTGCTTCGGCACCTTTGAACGGTTATGAGATGATTGAGAAAAGAGTGAAATGGGGTTTTCTTATTGGATTAGGAATTTTTCTGATTTTTCCTCAGCAATGGGCAGATTGGGGATTAACATTATGGGCCTTATTGTCTGCCTTGGCGCTTGGGATCATTATAGCCAGGCTGGTTGGTTTTGTCTTAGATGGGCTATTTGCGAAGCAAATACAGTGGCTGCTGATCGAAATGGCAGTTTTATGTATTTTCTCTTTTTTATATTGGAGACAGAAAACTGCAATCTAAACATTGCTAACTTTATTTCTGCGAAAAATCCATTTGACAAGAGCTGCCAGAATGATAAGCTATTGTATGTTTCATCCCCGGATCTTTTAAAGAAAACAATAGAACGTATTGCGTCGGCGTATCAATACGCAGAATCTGATAAAGTAAAACGGAAAATTGTTATCGTATCATAATTTCATCCGAATAGTAAAGTTATTCCTACCACTCTTTAATTGGTAGGACTTTTTTTTCCAAACAAAAGTTCCATCTGTTTTCTCTGGTAGATTGATTTGGATATCCCATTCGTTGCCCTTTAATATATAAGCCACCTCTACTTTGCCATCAGGATGAGGCATTGAACCACTGATTGACGTAATACTGCCGAGGTGAGGGGTAATTTTTATCTTTTGAAATCCAGGTGAATCACTGTCTATACCTAGTATTGTTCTGTAGATCTCAATATTCGGGCTGGCACCCCAGGCATGGCAGTCTGAGCGGCTGTGCTGTACATCTGGTTCTTCGGCCCATGTAGTAAGACCTAGCTCGATGTTACTGCGCCATGCATCCAGCCAGGAAAGGTAATCATTACCACGACCGGCCTTAACCAATGCCATATGCATATAATATCTGAAATAAATGGAGCATTTTGTAAGCGTGGTATCGCTTAGCATTTTCTTTCCCAACTCGGGCCATTGTTCTTTTGGAGCGGCGCCTGTTAGTATAGCCAAACTATTGGTATGCTGTGAAAAAGTGTTTTTCTCTACTGTTTCTGCAAAAAGCTGCTTGGTTTTGCTCCAGTACTTACTGCGAATGGTCTGTATAAGTTGTGTTGCTTTTTTATTGTATAAAGCTGCAATCGCCGGCATTCCCAACTGCGCTTCCATTGCTGCGCCCCATTGGTATGCCCAAAGTAATTGGAGATCGAAAGCCGCGGAGCTGCCATCAGCTCCTTTTGGAGGTCCGCCAGCATTCCATCCATTACGATCTGCCCAGTCTACAAAAGTCCAGAATGGGACATCTTTCAGTGAGCCGTCTGCTTGCTGGTAGTTACAGAAAAAATCTAGTATTGCACGAGAACCGGACAGTTTATCCTTTACAAATTTTTGGTCATTACGGTACATCCAGTAATCATGTAGCATGCCGATATACCACAATGAAAAACCCGGTATCACTTGGTTTTCGCGGCTTGGCCAGCGGCTTTGCGTTACGCCTTCCGGCAAACGGGAATGGTCTATCTGGTTAATTGCATTGCGGGCTAGTGTGTCGTTCCCTGCATTGAAATAAGATACCATTGCTTGGATACGTGTATCCCCTACGTATTGCAACTGTTCGTAATAAGGGCAGTCAAAATACGTTTCTACTGCGCAAAGCCGGGCAGTACGCCATCCAATTGAGGCTATCTTTTTAATTTCATTATCAGTAGTATTTAGCGTGGCTTTTAATTTGAAAGGGTATCCTGTAAATGTTCCATAAAGGTCGTTGATAGTAAGCGGCTCATCAGCTGTCCTGATGCTCACTTGTATATAACGGTAAGTACGGTAATTCAGCGTAGTAAATGTCTGGTCAGCTTTACCATTGGCAATAATACTATCAGCGCGCCCGGAAAAACTCTTGCCTTCCACATCGTTACGGTTGCCTTTTCTTCTTCCGTTTTTGTTGTTTTCAAATAAAGTTTCTGCATAACGAATAGTGATGCTCCCACCTTTGCCACCGCTGCAAATGAGGTTGAGGTAAGCATTAGTTAATGTATCCTGATCCAGCAAAAGGGTTACAACACTTTTAGCAGGTACTGCAAATGCAGTTTTGTTTTTTGGAAATCCGGCAGGAACATGCATTCCTGTCGCTTTTCGCAATGTGGAGATTCGCTGGTCGGTAAGCTCCATTTGCGGTAGCGTGGAAGGGACCAGCATTAATCCAAACCCATCAGTTTGACCTTTTGGACGTGCCTCAGACAGGTCTTTTGCAAATGGCCATTTGCTATCATCATAATTATTTTTATTCCAGTTGACCAGCGCCTGGTTCATATCAACGATTTCGCCCTTAGTAGCTGCGTAGGGGAACCAGCCAGGAAATGGTTGATGCGATTTATCATTGAAACATCTCCAGCTGTCATTTGTATTTACGAAATCCTCGGTTTTGCTGTTACCTTGAAGCATAAGGGCGGTTCTGAAACTTAGCTGTGCAACAGGCTGGAAAGGACCTTCGTTAAAGACTAACGCAGATAGTGTGTTTTTGCCTTGTTTGAGATAAGGTGCAAGATCGACAGTTTCATAGTTCCAATTGTAAGTATCGCCTCTGGCAGGCCCCATGCTGATGAGTACTTCGTTGATATAAAGTTTATACCTATTGTCTGCAGAAACATGCACTTTGAAAGAGCCCGGCCGTGACTCTAAAGTAAAGTTTTTACGGAAATAGTAGACGCCATATTCTGTGCCTGTGTTACCTTGCGCACCTATCCAGTTTGCTGTCCATGGATGAGCCGGGCTAGATACAGCCTGTGAATATACGCTGATAGCAAAACATGGAGATAGTAGTAGTACGAGTACGATACGGTAAAATAAAGTTTTGAAACGACGTAGCATCTTAGTGAATTAAATTCCTGCAAGTATAAATATTTTTCTTGAAGTGCGAGCCGTTACGCATTTGGCCACCTGCTTTTTATAGCTTCCGTTCTATGTACCATTCCCCAATCAATCATCGAGTCAATTACCATGGTTATATTCTTACCAGACTCTGTTAGGATATATTCTATGAGTACAGGGGTCTGATCGTATACTTTACGCTCTAAAATGCCATTAATTTCCAATTCTTTCAATTCTTTGGACAACATTCGTGGCGTTATTTTATCGATGTTCTCTTGTAAATCCTTAAACCTGACTTTCCCATGCAGCAGCGAGGCAATAATCGGTAGTTTCCATTTTCCATTCATGACATTTAAGGTGTCCGTTAAGGCTAGAACATAATGTCTGGGGCACTGCTGCACTTTATCTCTATCTATTAATTCTTTGAAATCACTCATTTTTTTTAGGTTATTCTCAGTATACAAAAGTATAGTACTAATGTTTAATAACAAACTATACTTAGTATATGAATATCGCTAGGTTTGCATTACAATAAAATTTTAATTATGATTTTAGTAACAGGTGCAACAGGTAAATTTGGCTCGAAAGCGATTGACCATTTATTAAGCAAAGGTGTTAGACCATCTGAAATTTCCGCGTTAGTAAGAAACACCGCAAATGCGGAAGATCTAAAAAGCAAAGGAATTGAATTAAAAGTTGGCGACTACACAGATTATGATTCACTAGTAAAAGCATTTCAAGGTGTGGACAGACTATTATTGGTTTCTAGTAATGATAGACAAGCTGTCGAAAACAGGACTGCTCATCATGTAAATGTTATAAAGGCTGCGAAAGAGGCCAATATTAGCTATATTATATATACCTCTTTTGTGAGAAAAACAAATTTTGAAAATTCGTCTATAGCCGCATTCCAAAATTCGCATGCACAAACAGAAGCATATTTAGTAGACAGTGGCATTGATTTTACTATTCTTCAAAACGGTATTTATATGGAGATGATACCAATTTTTGCTGGAGAAAAAGTAGCTGAGACTGGCGTTATATTATTTCCTGCAGAGCATGGTAAAGCTAGCTATGTTCTTCGTGAAGAGTTAGCAGAAGCTGCTGCGCATGTATTAACTACAGCAGGGCATAAAGGACAAATTTATAGTTTGACCAATTCAATTGCTGTCTCTTTTGATGAGATAGCTGGGGCCATTAGTGATCACTTGGGGATAGCTATTAAATATCAGTCCTTACCGATTGGCACATTTGCATCTAAAATGAAACAGTTTGGCATTCCAGACATATATATTGGTCTATTTACGATGTGGGCAATAGCTCAGGCGCAGGGTACAATGGATGTTATTAGCGATACGTTAGAAAGATTCTTAGGTAGAAAACCTACAACTATGTCGCAGTTTATCGCTAAGGTTTATTAGGATGGATTACCTGCTTGATTATGATTTGATTTTAAAGATTGTCTTAATGAAGGCAATCTTTAAAATATTTATTCAATACAATTAACTGATAGCTTTTTAATCATTGGAAATAAAACTATCTATCGCCTCTTTGATCGGCACATCTCCATCGTGCATGCTGATCACTTTTTTAAAAGTTTTAGGATTATCCAATATTGCTACCAAAGTATTAGCCACGTTTTCTATCGAATTACTTAGGTGGTGCTTAATATTTACTGAAATCTTACCCGAGCCAGGTGTCTCCGTCAACCAGCAAGGCTGCAATAAAGTGTAGTTGAGTTTAGTATTATTGATCAGCCACTGGTCCGCATAATGTTTGGCAATACCATAGTTGGTCAGTTCTTTAAGTCCTTCTTCCTGCCATTTTGCCGGTTCCAGCGAAAAACCAAAGCTGACATGTATGAACCGGCTTATGCCTTTTTTCTCGGCTACCCTCATAATTTTTATTGCTCCGTGCAAATCGGTCTGCAGCAGACCGGCGTTTGAACCCGAACCAGCAACACAATACACCGTATCGAAATGATCAGCAATTTTTTCTTCAAGCTGTTCAAACTCTTGCGTGATATCAAGATTAAGATGCTGATAATTAGGCTGGCTAAACAATGGCTGATTGTGTCTCGATGTTCCGGTAACATCATGGCCAAGTTCTAACAGCTGACGGGTAAGGATCATTCCGACCCTGCCACTCGCTCCGACAATTAAAATTTTCATACGTTTATTTTTAAGTTGTGATTTAAATTGATAATACAATGCTTCCTGATTTAATAGAATAATTGAGCTTAAATATGGCATTGTATTATCTTCTAATACAAATTTAGAGTTGGGCCCTTCCTTAAAAATTGACATAGGTCAAGATTAATATCAAAGAATAAAAAACGTATAACTTATCAATCTTTTGTGCCAACTTAAATCTTGGCAAATGAATATAATTGAACTATTGCAAGGTTAGATTTATTACTTTTCTTCATAAAATTTTGTTTTTCCACTATCTTTGCCGCTTAATTTAATACCACATTTCGTGATTAATGTAAATAATATCTCCGTTTCATTTGGTGGAACTACCTTATTTAGTGATGTAACCTTTTCGATTAACGAGAACGACAAAATAGCCCTGATGGGTAAAAATGGTGCTGGGAAGTCTACCATCTTAAAAATCATTGCCGGTGCTACAAAACCTACTTCTGGTAGTGTGACTGGCCCTAAAGATGCTGTAATTGCCTATTTACCACAGCATTTGCTAACGCAGGATAATGTTACAGTTTTTGAAGAAACGTTAAAAGCTTTTCAAGAGGTGCAGCATATGCAAAAGGAATTGGACGAACTGAACGAACAGCTTACTATTAGAACAGATTATGATAGTGACGATTACATGAAGTTGATTGAGCGTGTATCAGAGCTGAGCGAGCAATTTTATTCTGTAGAGGAGGTCAATTACGATGCTGAGGTAGAAAAAGTGTTAAAGGGGTTAGGTTTTGAACGTAAAGACTTTAACCGCCAAACTTCCGAATTTTCGGGAGGATGGCGTATGCGCATTGAGCTGGCTAAGATTTTGTTAAAGAAACCAGATCTGATTTTATTGGATGAGCCTACAAACCATATGGATATTGAAAGTATTCAATGGTTAGAAGATTTTTTGATAAATTCAGCAAAGGCAGTAGTGGTAATTTCGCACGACCGTACCTTTGTGGATAATATCACTAATCGTACGATTGAGGTGACGATGGGTCGGATATACGATTATAAAGCTAAATACAGCCATTACCTTCAGTTGCGTGCCGACCGGCGTATACATCAATTAAAAGCTTACGAAGAACAACAGCGCTTTATTGCGGATAACCAAGAGTTTATTGATCGGTTTAGAGGTACTTACTCAAAAACATTGCAAGTACAATCGCGGGTAAAAATGCTTGAAAAGCTGGAAGTTATAGAGATCGATGAAGTGGATACCTCGGCATTGCGTTTAAAATTTCCGCCATCGCCACGTTCGGGTCAATACCCGGTTATTGTAGAAGAGCTGACCAAAGCTTATGGCAGCCATGTAGTATTCGAAAAAGCATCTTTAGTGATTGAACGTGGAGAAAAGGTAGCCTTTGTAGGTAAAAATGGTGAAGGCAAGTCGACTATGATTAAAGCCTTTATGAACGAGATTGATTACGAAGGTGGTTTAAAAATTGGCCACAATGCAAAAATTGGGTATTTCGCTCAAAATCAGGCCGCACTGCTGGATGAGAGTTTAACCGTATTTGAAACAATCGATCAGATCCCTTTGAGCGACGGAAGTATAAAAATCAAAGATCTTTTGGGAGCTTTTATGTTTAGTGGTGACGATACCACCAAAAAGGTTAAAGTGCTTTCTGGCGGTGAGAAGACTCGCTTAGCGATGATTAAATTATTACTGGAACCAGTTAATGTATTGATCCTGGATGAGCCGACCAACCATTTAGATATGAAGACCAAGGACATTATCAAAGATGCCTTAAAGGATTTTGATGGCACCTTGATTTTGGTATCACATGATAGGGATTTCTTGGATGGACTGGCCGAAAAGGTGTTTGAATTTGGTAATAAACGTGTTCGTGAGCACTTTGAAGATATTAAGGGTTTTCTTGCCTACAAAAAAATGACTAGCTTGAAAGAGATTGAACAAGGTAAATAATTAAATGCTATGGCCAGCTATTACAGCTGGCTATAGCTGGGCAATTCAATTTCTATTTTGTTGTTGTTTTTCTTGCTCTGGAAAAGGTTAATAAAAGCCTGTACGGGCTTACTTGCAAAAAATGAGAAGAAACTGTTTAGGATAGCTACACCAATTTTAGAGGTAGGGTACACTATGCCGGGAACTCCCGGCGGTAACTTTTGTGCGCTTTCTACATAGTTACGCATACGATTTTCATAGCTGATAAAAGCTTCCTCATAATTTTTTGTTTGGGAAAGTTCTCCTGCAAGTATATAAGCACCGGCCATTGATAAGTCAATACCTTTACCCGCAATAGGGGTGGCACACCATGCAGCATCGCCAGTTAGACAGCATCTGCCAATACTCCACTTTGCAGCTTTAACCTGGCTAACTTTGTCTAAGTATAGCTCTTTTGATCCTCGTATTTCTTCCACTAGTCTTTCCGCTTCCCATCCTACATTTTTTATTTTTTGTATCAGAATTTCTTTCTGTTCTTCCAAAGACAGCTTTTCATATCCCATTTCTGGTGAAGTAAATGTGATTGCTGCTCTGGTTGTGCCATAGCTGTCTGGCCGCAAAACGAATATTATACCACCTGATGTATTACACCAGCGCGCCCATCTGCTATCTGTAATTGTCTTTTTAATAGTTAGATATGCGGTATACAAACCCAGGTAATTAAATTTAATCTGCGCTCCAAACAACAGTTTTCGGGTGCTTGATCCAATACCTTCCGCTGCTATCACTAAATCATATTTTATCGTTTTACCACTCGAAAAAGTCACCGCTATATCGGTGGTGTTTTCCTTTAAAGCAGTAATGTAGTCACCGAAGATATAGTTAACATCCTCTTTTGTACGTTTGTATAATAAGTTTACCAGATCGCCACGGAGAATTTCTAACTCCTGGGTCATGCTCATTGCGCTTTCCTTGGGAAATTCGCCTACAGTCTCATTTTTAACATTTACAAACCGGATACCTACTTCTGTGGTATTTGCTTTCCGAATATCTTCTTCGAGCCCCATTTTTCTGATGATTTCTAAAGCTGGACCTTTGATATCTACGTTTTGGCCGCCTAAGCGTAATTCGGGCGAACGTTCTACAACGGTAACATTGAAGCCATGGCGATGTAACCAATAAGCTAATGTCGGTCCGGCAATGCTGGCGCCTGAAACTAAAATATTTTTCATATTATACTTTTATAATTTGCTTAACTGTTCACTTAGCATCCTACAAGGTTACTTGCTTTTTATAGTTAATAAAATTTTCTAGTCCATGTTTATGCCATTTATCCACCTCTTACTGCCTTCTGTATACTTATTGATCAAGCAAATACGCTATTTTTGAAATAAAGGATTGAAGTATAAGTGTTGGAAATGCAGTTTAATTATTTGATGGAAGCTGCATTTTCCTACTAGTCATTTTTCTGCTGTCAAATGAATTTCGTATATGAAAGATAAGGGAATAAAATTATTTGAGTTGTCTGCTAGTGAATATGGAGTTTTAGTGGCAAGAATGCTACCTGAATATGTCACTGAGCAAGTTGTTGCAGATATGACAACTCCCCACAGACATGATTATTACTCGTTGATTTTAGTAGAAACCGGACAGGTGAGTATGACTGTTGATTTCCAAGCTGTAGATTTAACCTCTTCATCTATGCTTATACTAAGGCCTGGGCAGGTACATCAAACAAATAGTTGGGAAGGTGTTTCTGGTTGGATTATGTTTTTTGATGGAAAAAAAGTTGACTATAATGCCCGTTATGCAATAGAACAGTCACTGCAAAATACCATTGTGGTTAAGCTAGATCAAGCAGACGTGTCAGGACTGATCTATCTTTGCGAAGAAATACTTTTAACTATCGAAAAGAAGTATCCCAGTAAATTTCCCCAGCAATTTTTACAATCTATATTAAATGTATTTTTTTATAAATCTGTTGACATCCTTTATTTACAGGAAGCGGAGTCTGTTGATAAATATCCGGCAAGAGCAATTGAAATTACGCGCTCATTTAATCATCTGCTGAAAGAGCATTATCGGGTAATGAAAAGGCCTTCAGATTATGCAGACCGTATGAACATTACAGTCAGTTATTTGAACGATACACTTAAGTCGGTAACAGGGTATTCTTCTACTCACCTCATTTCACAGGAGGTGATAGCAGAGGCGCAACGGCTCTTATTTTATACCGCTATGAGTGTTAAAGAAATTGCCTTTGAACTGGGATATCATGATTACAGGTATTTTATCAGGCAGTTTGGTAACCTTACAAAAAAAACACCTGTAAGCTTTAGAAAACAGGTACTTCAATCATCGAATACAGCTAAAATAAAATCCGGAGTTTAAAAACCCTGGAATAAAATCAGGAGTTGTCGAACCGTTTATTAAATATTTCCTGTACTGCTGCCTTATATTGTTCGCCAACATTAATTTCAACTTCAGAGATCCAAAGACTTGTTTTTGTAACAGCTCTTATCTTATCCAGCGCAACTATATAAGACCTTTGTACTCTCATGAAATAATTTAACGGCAGCTTTTCTTCAAGAGATTTAAGAGTAGCTAAGGTGATTACAGGTTTCGACGACCCGGTTAAATATATCTTTACATAATCCTTTAATCCCTCGATATAAATAATATCGTGACAAGGAATCCGGACAAGCTGGTGTCCAACGCGCACAAAAATATTTAAGCCCTCTTGTGAAGATTGCTGATTCATTTTTTTTTGTTCATAATAAGCCAGGGCTTTTTTCGATGCGCGCAGAAACTCGTCATAACCGAAAGGCTTTAATAGGTAGTCTAGTGCATCTACGCGGTAACTTTCGATTGCAAATCTATCATGTGCCGTTGTAAATACCACACGCGGGGAATCTTGCTGGTTATTTTCGAGAAGTATTTTGGCCAGATCAATGCCATTTAGTTTTGGCATTTTAATATCCAGAAATATAATGTCTACCCGTTGAGTCTTTAAATAATGCAACGCTTCCCCAGCACTCGAATACCAGCCAATAAGGTTTAAAAATGGCGTTTTCTGAATGAATGATTTGATTAGTCCGAGTGCAAGTGGTTCATCATCGACTGCGATACATTTTATTTTCATGAGAGGTTAATAGTTAGATGGACCGTATATTCATTTAGATTTTGGTCATTGTCTACAGTAAGCTGGTACTTATCTTTATATAAAAGCGCTAGCCGCCTTATCGTATTTGCTAAACCAATACCTTTACCGTCCACGTCAGTGCCCTTGTCAAATTCTGTATATGTATTTTTGACGCGGAGCCTTAGGCAGTTGCTTTCCTGTCCGATTAAGATTGATATTGATCCGGCATTATCTTCATTAACACCATGTTTAAAAGCATTTTCTATAAACGGCAATAGTAACATTGGTGCAATGGATGTTTCGATTATAATTTGAGGCACGACAAGATCAACCAACATATTGTCACTTAACCTAAGTTTCATAATTTCCACGTAATTCTTGATAAATGTTAGCTCTTTGGAAATCGTAGTTGTGTTATGTTGTGTTTCATACAGTAAGTAGCGCATCATGCCAGACAGCTTAAGTAACACTTCCCGCGAGGTTTCTGCATTAATATAAGTGAGTGCATAAATACTGTTTAAGGTATTAAAAAAGAAATGCGGGTTAATCTGCGCTTTTAAAAAAGCGAGTTCTGCGACAGCCTGTTTGGTTTGCAACTCATGCCGAAGCTTCCAGTCGCGGTTCCATTGCTGCATGATTGCCAAACTTGTGCTAATTCCTAAAACAAACATTGTGGTAAACAAGCCAAAAAAGTCTACATAAGCATTTTGCCACATTTTTTTCCCTAAAGACTTCCGGAGATGATCAGAAAGTGAAAACCATATTTCCACCCTAGCCATGATCAGCCCTGCAAGGATCATAATGGTAATGATGCCAAGTGTAAAAACAACTTTCCTTCCCTTTAATAAATACTGTGGAACGAGGTAGTAGGTATTTACATAATAGGTTATTACCATCACCAGCATGTGGAAAATCTGCTTGGTGAGAAATTGGCTTGGTATTTTAACATGCTTACCAATCAGCGGAGGATAATTAAAAAGTATATAAGTTAGTAATGACCATACTAGTAAATGGATTAATACAGTAATGACATTGGCTTTGTAACCTGTGATCATAATCAAACGTAAATTTCAAAGGGATTCATGTTATTAAACTTTGAGCTCTTTATAAGCTTGTTTTGGTGTTTTTCCATAATGCTTTTTAAATACGTTTATAAAGTGGGATGTACTCCGGTAGCCAGTGCGGGCAGAAGTTTCAATCACCGAGCAGTTTGTCCGGAGTAATTTTTCTGCTGCTTCCATCCTAAGCTGAATAATAAAGCTGTGAATAGTAATTCCGAACAAACCCTTAAAATGTATTTTTAGATAAAACTCATTCAGCGAAATGATGCGGGAAAGTTGCGCGATAGATGGCGCATCGATGTAATTAGATATCAGGTAGGCTTTTGCACTGATCAGCTTTTGATAAACAGTAGGGGGGAGGTTATCATCGGCCTCCTTATCTTTTCTTTGTGTATGAATTAAAAATAGCAGCTCCTTGATTTTAAATTCAATAAATGTACGCCTATAAATACTTTCGTAGCAAGCGTTGGAGATTTCAGCTAAAATGTTTTTTATCGGAGAGTCAATGTAGGCCATCTTACTAAATTCTCGCTGATTGTCTTCAAGTGAACGGGTAGGAGATATAGAGTTATTGGTTATCCATTTATCATTCTCTAAAAATTTGGAAAGATATTCGCTAGTTAGTATCAAAATGTACCGGTGTGTTTCTTGGTCATTATATACACTAAGTCCCCAGTTTGACCTTATTGAAAAAGATGTGTTAATACTGCCGGCGACATAAAATTCATTATTATTTTGCGCATAGTCCGTGATCTCAAATTTGCCACTACTATATAAAGAAATGATATGGCAGTTACCTTTCACATCAAAATCAATAGTTTCGAATCGATTTGCATTTACAAGTTCATCTATCAAACAGAAACCAGGCATTGCATAGATTGAATATTTGATTTCAATGCCGTCAAAAGACTGATTATTACACTTTACAAGTTTCAGCTCCGCTGATTCACTATAATTGCTTTCGAGCTTTATGTGGTGAACTTTCTTTCGCTGCTCCTGAAGCGTAATATTTATTGTCATGCTTTGTTCTTCCTTATTGGTTCTATTTGTAATTTGTCTAAATACAGACTACAAATGTATATGTAAATTTTGCTTAAGGAAAGGATTTAGTCGATTAATATCGGGGTTTTATCGATACCTGTTTTCTTTATTCCAAAATCGTTATTTAATTTTCTTTTCTCAGTACCTAGTTTACACGAAGGTGCATTAGATTCGCAGCAATTTAAAATCATTATAAATAATAATTGATGAAAAAACTGCTACTCATTATCTTTTTTCTTGCTTTTCCATTCTTCCTGATTGCCCAAAACATGGGGACCATATCTGGTCATATTCGTGACGCTGACGGAGCGCCTCTGGAAGGTATTACAGTTCACGCTATTGGCACTAAAATTAAAACCGCTACAGGTAAAGACGGATCATACAGACTTACCATTCATGCTGGGAAGCACCGGCTAGTGTACAGTGGTATCGGTTATAAGGGGTCTACAGTCAACATTGAAATCCACCCTGGTCAGCAATTGCAACGCAACGTAGGTATGACTACAGATAATATCTCACTTGGGGCTGTACAAATCGAAACAAAAACTGCCATCAGCGAGGTCAGAGAATCCGCTTTTAATGTTGTTACACTTGATGCGAAATCGCAATATAACTCTACCCTGGATTTAGGCCATTTACTGGCAAAGGCTTCTGGTGTTAAGATTCGGGAAGCTGGAGGGGTTGGTGCAGATTTAAATGTGACACTGAACGGCTTTACTGGCCGTAATATTAAAATCTTTATGGACGGGGTGCCCATGCAAGGTAATAGCTCTTCTTTTCAATTGAATAATATCCCGGTTTCATTGGCCGAACGTATCGAAATATATAAAGGAGTTGTTCCTGTTGAGTTTGGAGGAGATGCGATTGGCGGAGCGATTAATATTGTAACAAACCGTACCACAAATACTTTCGTGGATGCTTCCTACTCTTACGGCTCCTTTAATACCCATCGCACCAATATTATTCTTGGACATACTACGCCGAGGGGATTTTCTTTCCAGCTTAACGCATACCAAACATACTCCGACAACGATTTTAGGATTAAAAGCAGGTTGATCACCAATGGCCAGTATTCCAGAGATACTTCCTGGTTTAAACGCTTTCATGGTGGCTACCACAACGAAACAGTTGTTGCTAAAGTAGGCTGGGTAAATAAATCATGGGCAGACCGCTTTTTTATCGGAGCCACTTTAAGTCAGGATCACCAGGATGTTCAAAATGCGCCTGCCAATATTGAGTTTGTATACGGAGATGTAGAAACAAACAGAAAAGGCTACCAGCCTAATATGGAATATTACAAAAGGAACCTGCTCGTAAATGGGCTGACTGTTAGGGCTTCAGCAAATTACAATTTTAACAGCAATCATAATGTGGATACGTCTAGCTATAAATACAACTGGCTTGGAGATAAGACTATGGCTGTGAGTAAAGGTGAAAGGGGTACTGCAGCGTTATCTGATTTTAACAATTCAAACTATTCCGCTATGGCCAATGTGAGCTACGCCATAAACGACGCGCACGCGATTACTATTAATGATGTACAAAGCGGATCTACTCGTAAAATCACTTCTACGGCATCCGAAGAAGTATTAACAGAATTTGAAAAGCTGCGTCGCTCCAGTTTGAAAAACGTATTGGGCTTGTCCTATCGTTATACCCAAAGCAAAAAATGGAACATTAATGTGTTTGGTAAAAATTATTATCAAAAGGTGACAGGTCCTTATAATGCTGCGGATGAATCGCATCCCGAGTGGCTAGAGCGTGATGCTAGCTATAATACGATGGGTTACGGTGTTGCGAGTACTTACTTTTGGAGATCTTTACAATTTAAGGCTTCTATGGAGCGTGCATACCGTTTGCCTTCGGATAACGAACTGTTTGGCGACGAAAATGCAGAGATAGGAAATTCTGCCCTCAAAGCCGAAAACTCCATGAATTATAATTTAGGTGCCACCTTAAATAAAGTATTTAAGAATACTGATGTGCTTTACCTGGACGTCAATGGTTTTTACAGAAACACAGATGATTTTATCAAACGGGAAATCCTGGTACGTACGGGAACGCTCACATCAGTGAATTTCGGTAATACACGCAATTTGGGGGTAGATGTAGAAGCCAGATACTATTTCAAGAACCAAGCAATGATCGGAGGAACGTTCTCCATGATGAACCTGTATGACAATGAAAAGTACCGCGGGTCTGAAGGCGAGATTTTGAATTCGCATTATAAAGATCGTATGCCCAATATCCCTTATCAGTTTGGTAACCTCGATGCCGCTTATTATTTCCATAATATTGGTGGAAAGAATTCCGGAAATACGCTAAACCTGGATTATAACTTGAATTACGTGTATAAGTTCTTTCTGAATTGGGAAAGCATGGGTAATTCTGATAACAAATATTCTTTGCCTACCCAGATCTCCCATGATTTTAGCGCCACATATATGATCAAGGGCGGACGATACAATTTTTCATTTGAAGCTAAAAATATTGGCAATGCAGAGCTAGCCGACAATTTTGGGATGCTTAAACCCGGACGGGCATTTTATGGAAAGTTCAGGGTTTATTTTATGAAAAGGAGAAAACAGGCAGACAACAATTAACAAAGCATTTAATCGAAATACATAATAAATATAGAAAATGATGAAATCACTATTTAAAAACAAATCATGGCTATTAGGCTTAGCTATACTATCCTTATCAGCTTGCAAAAAAGATTCTACACCTGATACAGATACAGGTGGTAATACCGTGGGTGATAAGTATTTCATGGCGGCAACGTCATCAGATGGTACTACAACTTTTACTTATACAATGGCAGTTAATGATCTTGCTAAAGATACTGTAATTACTACCAAGTTTCCAGGTACTATAGAAAACCTCGGTAGCTATACACAGTGGGGGTATAGCGGGACTAATGCATTGCTTGCGATCAGTTATCAGCAAGGAAATCCAGCGCCAGGTTCGGTGTTCCAGTTAAGCTCTACCGGCGTTTTAAAGAAGATAGACGACTTTGTACTCGATAAAGGTTTTAATACGATAGGGACTTTTAGCCATTATTTGGTTGCCGCGGCTAACGGAGAAACTTTAACGGGTACGAATAATGGAAAATTAGGTTCTGTTT
>Ga0247803_1000692_pt1 | contig 17932 bp, 16 predicted proteins | sample UWRJL014104B1_FD_180928 | JGI IMG/M metagenome (GOLD analysis project Ga0247803, IMG submission 180928) | Plant litter microbial communities from Arlington Agricultural Research Station in Wisconsin, United States - UWRJ-L014-104B-1 | ecosystem: Environmental > Terrestrial > Plant litter >...
AGCCCCAACAAAAGTAGCATTGTGCCATTGTCCTATTAAAGTTCCGTTTTGGTTATACCCATCTTTTATATTTGCAGACCCACCAAGATTTACGCGCACAAAATCCGATGATTTTTTAGTATACAGTTTAGCATCGGCATTTCCAAACCATAAATAATCAACTGCTATTCTCCATGGCGTTCTTGCAGCATCATAAGTATAGGTTTTTCCTGCGTTTTTATATCCTCCGGCTTGAGAAGAATACGCTCCGGATTCTGAACACCAGTCCGAAACTAATCCGCCAACAGCATTATTTACATTTAAGTTATTGTTGATAATTGTATACGATTTTGCAGCAACAGCATTCCAGAAAGAAATATCATTAGTAAAAGTTCCAAAAACCCTGTAATAAGCAGGAGAAAAATAAGAAGGATTGGTAATTTGGCTTCCGCCGAATTGATCTCCGGGTTTTAAAACAAAAGTATTGGCTTCGATTTCATGAGCTTTAATGGCTGCAATCAATGTTTTAGCATCATTTTTATAATTTATAGCGCCGGTACTTGCCCATTGATAATCGGCAACAATAAGAGCAAAAGCAGCGTCAAGTTCGGCATCTGTTGCGCCATTGGCACCATTAATTCCGGAACAACCGTTGATTTTCCAGTTCATCACGCCGTTAGCATTTACATTGTCCTTATAATATAACCAAAGACCATCAAATAAGGTTTTATCGCCTGAATAAGCTGCAAGCAACATGCCGTAACCAATTCCTTCAGATACGGTTTCAGAAGGATTATCAAATTTTATTCTAAAACGGTTATTAGAACAGGGCGTAACAAAATTGTCTTTCCAGATTTTATAATTGTTTTGGGCGTCGAGACTATTTCTTGTCGATGCCATAAGACCAGTTGTAAATACAAAATTTGCTGGAAAGGGCTGCTTTTGTGCATTACTTTTAAAGCACAACAAAGCAACAGTAATCAGAAGTAGGTTTTTCATAATTATTGTTATTTGATTTAGGGACTATAAAAGTAAGTTTTTTTATATAAAACAAAAACCCCAAACTACAATTGTAATTTGGGGTTTATAATAAGGGGTTAAATTCTTATTTAATTTCTTCTTCTTCTTTTTTAACAGAAGGTGCAGGTGGAGTTTGATCGTCTTTAGCAGCGTTCTTAAATTCCTTAATTCCGCTTCCTAAACCTTTCATTAATTCCGGAATTTTTTTACCTCCAAAAAGTAATATAACGATACCTACTATTACGAGGATTTCTGTAAGACCTAATCTTCCCATGGTTTGTATATTTAATGCCTAAGCAAATTGTTTTCTAATTGAACCGCAAATGTATATAGAATATACGAAGAACAACAAGATTTGGATTAAAATATTTGTTTCTGATAGCGTTAAATATTTTATAAATTACTGAAATAACGGTATTCGATACTTTCTGTCAGGCATCAACAACGCGATTAATTATTATATTTGCTCGTATAAATAACCATAATGACTAAGAAAAAATTCAATTTCAGAAAAAATTTATTCATCAAAAACCGATTGGTAATTTTGAATGAAGATACTTTCGAAGAAATTTTTTCATTCAAACTAAACTTAATGAATGTTTTTGTAACGTTCATGTTAGGAGGAATATTTTTAATTTTAATTACTACTTTTATCATTGCTTTTACGCCTTTACGCGAATTAATTCCCGGATATTCTTCGACTGAATTAAAAAAGAATGCGACTGAACTGGCGATCAAATCAGATTCGTTAGAAACCGCTTTAAAGAAAAATGAAGCCTATATAAAAGGAATTCAGAAAGTTTTGAAAGGCGAATTAGAATATGCAAAATTCAATAAAGATTCGATTTTAGCAGATGCTGATGAACCTTCACAAGTAAATATGAAAGCTTCTGAAGAAGAAATTAAACTAAGAGATGAGGTTGCAAAGATGGAGAAGGAGTCGGGCGAAAAAACCCGAAGTAAAAACAAAAGTGACAAGAAATAATACCATAACAAATGTCGATTAAGTCAGTAGCGGCAAAACTATTTGCCAGCAAAATATATTATAAAACACAGGCTTGGGCCAATAAACCGGTCGAAACTCAACAAGCGGTATTTAAGAGTTTAATAAATAGTGCCAAAGAAACCCAGTTTGGTACAGATCATCATTTTGATAAAATAAAAACGGTTCATGATTTCAGGAAACGTGTCCCGATTCGTGATTACGAAGATTTAAAGCCCTATATCGACAAAGTTCGAATGGGAGAAAAAAATATTCTCTGGAAAGGGAAACCACTTTATTTTGCTAAAACCTCCGGCACAACCTCCGGCGCAAAATATATTCCGCTGACCAAAGAATCAATGCCGTATCATATTGAAGCTTCAAGAAATGCAATTCTACATTATATATACGAAACCGGCAATGCAGATTTTGTTGATGGAAAAATGATCTTCTTGCAGGGAAGCCCTATTTTGATTGAAAAATACGGAATCAAATTTGGAAGATTATCCGGAATAGGAGCGCATTTTGTACCCAAATATCTTCAAAAAAACAGGATGCCTTCTTGGGAAACCAACTGTATTGAAGATTGGGATACCAAAGTAAATGCCATTGTAGAGGAAACCATCGATCAGAATATGACCATAATTTCAGGAATTCCGTCCTGGGTTCAAATGTATTTTGAACGTTTGCAGGAAAAAAGCGGAGGAAAGAAAATTGGTGATTTGTTTAAAAACTTCAATCTGTTTATTTACGGAGGAGTCAATTACGAACCTTATCGCGCCAAATTCGAAAAAATGATTGGGCGTAAAGTAGACAGCATTGAGTTGTTTCCGGCTTCAGAAGGTTTCTTTGCCTATCAGGATTCTCAAAAATCAAAAGGAATGCTGTTGTTGCTGAATTCAGGAATTTTTTACGAGTTTATAAAAGCAGATGAATTCTTTACAGAAAGTCCAAAAAGCTACACTATTGGTGAAGTAGAAATGGGTGTGAATTATGCCTTGATTGTTTCTACCAATGCAGGACTTTGGCGTTATAATATTGGCGATACGGTGCAGTTTACTTCGTTGTTTCCGCACAGAGTTATCGTTTCCGGCCGAATCAAGCATTATATTTCTGCTTTTGGAGAACATGTTATTGCAAAAGAAGTCGAAAGTGCCATGAAAGAAGCCACAGCAGGAACCAAAATTGTAATTAACGAATTTACTGTTGCACCGCAAATAAATCCGTCAAGCGGATTACCGTATCACGAATGGTTGGTAGAATTTGAAAATGAACCTGAAAATATTGAAGCTTTCGCCGAAGCAATTGATGATTCGATGCGAAAACAAAATATTTATTACGACGATTTAATTACCGGAAATGTATTGCGAAAAGTAGTTGTAACTAAAGTTTCTAAAAACGGATTTCAGGAATACATGAAATCGCAGGGAAAATTAGGCGGACAGAATAAAATTCCGAGATTATCGAATAACCGTGATATTGCCGATAATTTGAAGTAGAGAAAATTGGAAAATCATATAGCATACGAGAAGGTTAGAAATCGAGAATGTGATTTTATAGTCGAATATCGTTTTTTTTCTCCAGAAGAAGGAGGCAGAAAAACTGGAAATCCTATTCAGGGTTATCGTTCCGATTTTATGTATTCAGATGATGAAAATCTAAAAAAGTTATGGATGATCTGGCCAGAATTTTTAGATCATGAAAATAATATCATTTTAGATAAATCTATACGTGTTCCAACTTCAGGAAAAGCAAAAATGTGGGTAATAAATGAAGCAAATCATGAATTGCACAAATCAAGAATAAAAATGGGATTAAAAGGATTTTTTATGGAAGGGCCTCATAAAGTAGCCGAATGTGAGGTAATTCGAATTGTAAATCTTAGTTTAAAATAAATGTTATTAAATAATGACATGAATAGATTTGAAGTGAATTGACATTTTAAATTCCTAATTTCGCTTAATAAAATACATATTACATCTTCTCAAACAGAGGATTTTTTAAATAAAATAGCATGAAAGAAACCAAAAATATATCAAGATCAAGAGCGCAGGAATCATCTGCAGCCATCGAAAAAATGTACATTACAATGCGTCACCTATTCAATCGTGGTTTTTATAAACCAATGGGAGTTTCGGGTGATAGTTTACGTGAATCATTATTAGCATTACGTCCGGAAATTTACGGAAACATAGGCGAAGAAAAAGTAGAACTAAACGGACTTTTGTACGTTATAGAGCGTTTACCAATAGGAATCGAACAATGCCGATTCATCAATTTAACTTCAGACGAAGGATATTCTAAATCGCATTTTCAGGCAATCGTTCCTCCAAAAAGAAGACGTAATTGTTACAGAATCGATGAGGAACAAATGAATGTCGAAATCACACGCGGACGATCAGATATTTATGATATCCTTACACATTTGACATTTATTTTTATTGAATCTCATAAAATAAAAAACAGGGTTTTATTAGACGATGGTGGCGAAGTTTCGCGCGATTGGTTAAAATTAGAACAAGCCGTTTTACAAACCAAAAAGCTTTCTCAAATCGAAAAAGAAAAAGCAATTTCGCATGTTGCAAACATTTTAGCCAGAACTTTTGAGGAGGTTTTGGATATTTATGATGCTTTTGGTTCAGAAAATGCTCCTGATCGTTTCCTGCATGTTATTTATTGGTTAGGAAAATTAGCCATCGAAGAAGTTATCGAGAACAATAAGCGTACTATAACTTTTAGTCCTGTATTGAGAGAGCGTTTAGGACACCATATTCACGGTGAAATCTGGGCAACCAACATCAAGGAAGTGCTTAAGGCAAATAACCTGTTAAAGCGTCCAATTCACGTAATAAGTGCTAATATGCATAGCGTGATGAATTCTATTTTTGCAACACCGTTGTTGAAAACGAAATTCAAGGACAAGTCAGATTTTTATATCTATGAAGAATTAAGCAAATCAGGTGCAAAAGAAACCAGAAGCATTGTCGAGGAATTAGCCTTAAAAAATGGTATGATTTCACTACCTGATAGTTCAGGAACGAATATCGATGTTCAGATTTTTGATACTGCCAAAATTGACTGGGCAAAAACAGCATTTCCAAAAACTGTTGTTGATGAAGCAGCTCCTGTTATTATTGTAATGGATTATGCCTTTGGTGAGCAGGCTTACGAAACGATCGATGAACTTTTAAAACCATACAAAAAAGAAACTTTACTAAATGTAAGATCAGTTTCTATAATGGGTAAAGCCGGAATTCTGGAAGGCGGAAAAGGCGATATCATGATTCCTACAGCGCATATAAATGAAGGAACTGCTGATAATTATTTCTTCGAAAATGAATTAACTGGCGCAATGTTCGAAGGAAATGACATTGCTGTTTTTGAAGGTGCCATGGTTACTGTTTTAGGAACATCATTACAAAACAGAGATTTATTGAAATTCTTTCACGAATCGACCTGGGGTGTCATTGGTCTTGAAATGGAAGGATCATATTATCAAAAAGCCATTCAGTCGGCATCGAAAATCAGGAAAAGTGTTCCGCACGATATCAAAGTTCGTTATGCTTATTATGCCTCAGATAACCCTCTTGAAACCGGAAGTACATTAGCTTCAGGCGGATTAGGAACCACAGGTGTAAAGCCAACCTATTTGATTACTATTAAAATTTTGGAACAAATTTTCAACGTAAAATAAAAAAATAAATGAGTACAAAAGTACCCCAAAACAATGAAGATCAAGAAATTGATTTAGGTGTGATTTCAAAAAAAATAAATAATTTTTTTCTGGGAATTGGCACTTCTATTTTTAGAATAATTCAGTTTTTTATTCGAAACTGGATCATTGTTTTGATTTTAGTTCTGGCCGGATTTGTTTTGGGGTGGTTTTTAGATAGTACTCAAAAGAGTTACAAACATGAGATTATTGTAGCACCTAATTTTGGAAGCACAGATTATTTGTATGCGAAAATTGATTTAATCAATTCTAAGATTAAAGAAGTTGACACTCTTTTTTTAAAGAATAATGTGGGGATTCAGCAACCCAAAAATTTAAATATTATAGAAGTTAAACCAGTAGCTGATGTTTATAATTTCATTAAAAATAAGCCGGAAAATTTCGAATTAATAAAGTTGATGGCTGAAGATGGTGATATAAAAAAGGTGCTGGAAGACAATATGACCAGTAAAAATTACACCTATCAAACTATTATTTTATCGACTAAAAAGAAAATATCTGAAGATAATTTGATAAAACCACTTTTAAAGTATTTGAACACAACAGATTACTATAATAAAATTCAAAAAGAGGTTTATAAAAATATAGAAGTCAAAATGAAACAAAATGATTCTATAATAAAACAGATTGATGGCATATTAAGTAATTTTTCAAACTCCACCAGTGGAGCCCGTAAAAATGAAAAACTGATGTATTATAATGAAAACACACAGTTAAATGATATTTTAAAAACCAAAAAAGATTTGATTAATGAACAAGCAAATCATAGGATAGATTTAATCGGCTATGATAAGATTATAAAAGAGAATAGTGTTACTAGCAATTTAGAATCTATTAGATATGTGAAAGGTTATTTAAAGTTTATATTACCTATTTTATTTATTGCTCTATTTGGTTTTATATATCTTTTTAAAGCTTTTTATAATAGGCAAAAGGAGTTAATTAACTTATAAATAATAACATTACATTTTTTTAAATATTTAAGAAAATATAAAGAAAAATGAAAAATATCATGGTGCTAAACACTAAATATATCTATTTTTGCTCCAAAAAACATACCCAATGAAAAAAAAGTTGATTTTTATAAATTTAGTTTTATTAACATTATTTAGTTCTTGCAAGAATAAAGAAGAAGTTACTACTGTTGAAGAAGTTAAGGCCAATACCTTTGATGTAATTATTGATTTAAAAATAGAAAAGAATGATGAATTAATCCTTTTTTATAAAGATCCTTCAATTGCTTATTTTGATGACAAAAACACTGTTTATAATGGTGTAAAAGGAAATGCAGAATCCCAATTAGTTACGTTTAGTATTCCGGAAGGAATTTTACCAAATGATATTCGTTTTGATGTTAGTTCAAATAAAGAACAAACCTCTGTAATAATCAATTCCATAACCTTGAGTTTTGAAGGAAGAATTTTTAAAATTGAACAAAAAGATATTCTAAAATACTTTACTCCAAATGAATTTATAAAATTTGATGAGGCGAAAGGTGAAGTATCATTTATTAAAAATGGAGAAAGTTTTGATCCATACTTTTTAACAAAACCAACAATTTATCCCGAAATCGAAAGGGTAAGAGGAGCAAAAATGTAATTTCTTTGAAATAATAATTTTTTAAGGCTGTTCCTGTTTAGGTATAGCCTTATTTTTATAATAAATATTACTACCTTTTGAAGTTAAATTTTGATATATTTCAGCAATATAAAAAGCACAAGATTTTAGCTTCAAATTTTGCATATCTTGTTGTGCTTCAAGGTTTAAATTTAATACTGCCATTACTTACTTTTCCTTATCTTATAAGAATATTAGGTGTAGAATATTTTGGGTTATTATCTTTTTCTTTTGCTTTTATCACTTACTTTCAGATTATTACAGATTATGGATTTAATGCTACGGGAACGCGAGATATTTCGTTAGCCGAAGGTGATTTTAGAAAACAAAATTTAATCTTTAACCAAATTATGTCTGCAAAATTGCTGTTAGTTATTTTTAGTTTTTTTGCAATGATGATAATTGTGTTTTCGTTCGAAATTTTCAGAACTTACTGGATTATCTACTTATTTTCATTTGGATCAATTTTGGGTCAGGCTTTATTTCCGGTTTGGTATTTTCAGGGAATTCAAAAAATGAAATATATAACTTATCTCAATCTAATTACAAAAGTAATTTTTACACTAGCTCTTTTTGTTTTTATAAGAAAAAAATCAGACTATTACTTAGTTCCTGTTTTTAATGCTTTAGGTTTTATATCTTCAGGTATTTTTGCATTGTTTTATCTTTGGAAAGATTTTGACATAAAGTTCAAAATACAACCATTAAAAGGAATAATACTGCAGCTTCAAAAATCAAAATATGTATTTTTATCAGAGCTTAAAATTTCTTTATTTACCAATACTAATACAGTAATTTTGGGTATCTTATCAGGAAATCAGGCAGTTGGGTATTTCTCGGCTGCTGAAAAATTAGCTAGGGCAATTGGTAATTTACAAACACCAATTTCAAATACTATTTTTCCTTACCTCTCAAAAGAAATGGCGCAGGACAAGTTGCAAACAATTCAAAAAATAAAGAAAATTACAATAGTAGGAACACTATTATTTTCGATACTTATAATAGTATGTTTTTTCTTTGCTGAGCAAATTATCGAAATTATTTACGGAAAAGCAATGTTTTCTTCTGTTTTAATATTTAGAATCCTTATTCTTATTCCTTTATTATCTTTTCTGGACACGATGTATGGAAAGCAAATTCTTTTAAATTTAGGTCGTGATCATTTATATTTTCGTGTTATTGTATTTGCAACGATTCTAAATTTAGCTACTAATTTTATTCTAACGAATATTTATCAGGAATTAGGAACAGCAATTACGCTTATTATTACGCAAATATTTATAGTTTTAGGAATGTGGTATTTTGCTAATAAAGAGATAGAGTCGATTTTAAAAACAAATAGACAATCATGACAACGATTAAAGTTAGTGTCGTTATTCCGGTTTATAATGCAAAGGATTATTTGTATGACTGTATAAAATCATTGTTAGATCAAACTTTAAGTGATTGTGAATTTATATTTGTAAACGACGGTTCTATAGACAATAGTCAGCAAATAATCGAAGAATATCAAAAAAAAGATCAACGTATTATTATTTTTAACCAGGAAAATAAAGGAATTGGCGAAGCCCGAAATGCAGGGATTAACATTGCAAATGGCGAATATGTTGGTTTTTTAGACAATGATGATTTTCTAAAAAATGATTTTCTGGAATCTCTTTATATTAAAGCTATAAAAGATGATTTAGATATACTTGTATCTAAAACAATATTAGGACGAGACGATAAATTTATAATAAAAGACAACGGTTTTGACAAAGATTTAATTTTTGATAAAACTTTTATAAATGAAAATATAATACCAAATTTATTAAGAGTTGAAGATTTATTTGCCGTTTGGAATAAAATATATAAACGAAGCTTTATTAATACTAATCAGATAAGATTTCCTGAAAATAGAGTTATTGAAGAGGATAATATGTTTAATATCCAAGCTTTTAATAAGGCTGAAAAAGTTTTATTTACAGATTATGCGGGATATTATTACAGAGAAGTTGCAAACAGTAAATCAAGGCTTACTATAGAAAATGATTATTTTTCTAAAGCTCTCGATAAATATAATTTTGATTTTAAAAAACAATTTGATCTTTCGATTTCATCAATTGAAATAGAAAAATTGAAAGCGGTTAGATTTATACAAAGAATTTTTTATTTAGTATATAAATGTTCGGTGTCTCGAATTCCTTTTAAAATAAAATGGAATTATATTAAAAACATGATTTTTCATGAAAAGGTGTATGAATTAGCCCAAAAATATCATAAGGAAGTTATTGAGGATAAAGGAATATATGAAAAAATAGTTTTAAAAATTATACTTTGTAAATCTGGTTTATCCTTATTCTTTTTAGTTTTAAGTATCAAAGTTTTTTACCATCCGCAAATTTCTGAAACAATTAGAAGTATAAACAAATTGTCTAAATAATAATTCTAGTGCTCCAAAAAATATATACAATATTATTCTTTTTAGGTCTCTTTTTCTTTCCTTTCAATGATTATGAAGGGATTGCTTTTTTGGGTGAATTTAAAAGCGAAGCAGGAGCTCTTTTTTTGATAGCAGGATTTTTGGTTTTATGTGTTGACGTTTGTAATTCAAAGAAAATTTTTATACCCTACAAAAGCCTTATTTTTCAGCTGATATTATTTTTTTTATTTTGGTGTTTGATTACTACATTATTGAATATAAATACCGTTTCGTCTAATTATTTTAAACAAACGGGCGGAATAAATCGATTTATACGACAATATTTTGCCATGTTATTATCGAGTTTGCTATTTGTGATTTTGTATATCAATGTTTTATTAAAAATGGAACTTAAAGAAATTCTTTTTAAAATAAGGAAAGTTTTTCTTTGGTCTTTGATAGTAGCTTCTGTATATGGTTTTTTCGAAATTTTATTTTCTCTTTTTGGTTATCGAATCTTTTATCAGGTTTTAGAGCTCTTCAATTATTTTCCATTTCTAGAAATAGGTCATTTTCAACCAGGCAGGATATCATCAATATCTTATGAACCGCCATTTTTAGCTATTTATTTAATAACGATTTCCGGTTGGATGTTCAGTTACATCCTTACCAGTAAAAAAATAACAAAGTTCTTACCAACAATTGCAGTGTTGGTTTTAACCTATTTTTCAGGATCACGAACAGGGCTTATTGTAATATTTTTTCAATTGTTCATTTTTTCAATTTTCTTATATAAAGACAGAAGATTCAAAAAATACATTGTTAACTTTTTCATCGGATTTACTTTAATTTTTTCAGTATTAATGGTTTTTAACGGCGAAAAAGTAATTAAGTCTGTGGGCGAAAAAGTAGATTCTTTAGACTTTAAAAAGAACCTGACAAAAAGTGTTTCTAATCAGTCAAGATTTGGAATGCAATATGCTTCTGTACAGGTTTTTTTAGAAAATCCAATTACAGGTGTTGGTTTTGGCCAGCAATCGTATCATAGCAGAACACACTATCCAACCTGGGCAACAAGAGACAATTATGAGTTTGAATTATTTTATAAGAATAAAAAAGAGAAAGCTTTTCCGCCGGGTTATAATATTTATACCCGTTTATTAGCTGAAACTGGATTAATTGGGATTTTATTATTCTTAATGATATTATATTTCTCTTTGAATGAAGTACGTTTATTAATGAAAAATACAAACGCCGAAGAAAAAACACTTTTAATAATTGTTGTGATTTCACTTACAGGTTTATATATAAATTGGTTTCAAATTGACACTTTTAGGATTTATGGAATCTGGCTAGGTTTGGCCATTTTGATCAGAATGAGAAATAAATCAATAGCTACTAAAAATGAATAAAGTTTTACTTTTAATTCCATATTATAATAATTCCGAAGGCTTAATAAAATCTTTGGTTTCAATCGATCCTGATGAAGAGTTGGATGTTATCGTTATAGATGACGGAAGTAAAAACAAATTTGACGAAGTAATACTTAAAAACAGTTTTAAAGCAAAAGGAACGCTTTATTTTGAATATCTAGAGCAGAACCAGGGAATTGAATTTGCATTAAATCACGGCCTTAAAATTAGTGTTGAAAAAAAATATAAATACACAGCAAGATTAGATTGTGGAGATGTTTGTTTAGGTAAAAGATTTGCAATTCAAAAGGAGTTTTTAGAACAAAATCCTGAAATAAAAATAGTAGGATCAAATGTATTGGCAGTTGATAGTAGTGATGTTTATTTATATGCTATTAATTTGCCTCTGGATGATAAAAGTATCAAAAACAAAATGTATCTCAATTCGATGTTAATTCATCCCGCAATATTATTCGTAACATCGATTTTAAATACAACAGGATTTTATCCCGTAAATCATAAATCAGCAGAAGATTATGCTTTCTTTTTCGCTATTTCGAAAAAGTTTAAAATGGCGAATATTGATCAGTATTTAACTCAAATTGAAATTAATGAAAATGGTATTTCACTACAAAAAAGAAGGCAGCAGGTAAAAAGCAGAATACAAATTATAAAAGAGAATTTTTACTTTGGATATTATCCAATTTGTGGACTTATTAGAAATTATATTTTATTGCTTATGCCTTACAGTATAATTTTAGAAATTAAAAAGAGAGTTAAAAAATGAGAAATCTAATAAAAAAGAAAGGTTTCGAATATCTTATTTATGCCTTAATATTATCACTGTTTTTTTCAAAAGCGATTCCCAATATTATTTTGGCAATTTTATCAGTTTGGACAATTATAGATTTTAAAAGCAATGTAATTTTAAAAACAAAAGTTACTTTTTCATCTACTATAATTTTGTTTATTTTGCTGATTTTTCTGGTATTAAAATCAATTCTGTTCAGTACGATATCATATGATGTTAAAGTTTACAAGGGTTTATTTTTGTTATTTTGGATTGCGATTGTATTTCAAAAAATAACTGATTTTAAAACGTTAAAACTTGTTCTTTTATGGGGAATCAATGTTGCAATTTTAAGCTCAGTTTTTTTAATTACTATATTTTATCTAAAAAATCATACACTACCATTTTCTAACACCGCTGAGGTCAATGAATTATTAATTTTAGAACGGCCGTACATTGGTTTTATTACTGTTTTAGGGTTCTTTCTAAGCATCGAAAAAGCAAGATTTTCTATTCGATTCAAACATCTTTGGATAGTAAACGCTATATTGTTGTTTTTATTTATACTATTAATTTCTGCCAGAATTTCAATTATTACACTTTTTGTACTTTCGATAATTTATTTACTTTTTTATGCTAAGATAAACTGGGCTAAAAAGGTTATGTTTTTAATATCGTTTATTGTTTTCTTTGGATTGATCGTTTTAACGAATAAAAATATTTCAGAACGTTTTTTTGTAAAAAGTAATCTTGAAGAGTCATTGAAAGTAGCATCAGATTATGAACCTCGAATTGTAATTTGGAATTGTGCCTACTCAATGACGCAAAAATCGAATTATAATCCCTTAATTGGATTTGAAGGATATAAAAAAATCTCAAATAATTTTTTAGAGTGTTATTCTAATACTATTGAAAATTTATCTAAAAAAGAATATTTTTTAACAGAAAAATTCAATTCTCATAATCAGCTTATTGATTTTTATTTGATTGGAGGTTTAATAGGTTTAGGGCTATTTATTGCTTTTTTTACTAAATTATTTATAGAAGTGAAGAAGAATTTTTTTCAGACTGCAATTGTAGTTTCCTTTTTATTGTTTTTTTGCGTTGAGAATATCTTTTATCGACAATTCGGATGTTATCTTGTTGGTATATTTATTCTAATTTTATCTCATATTAAGAACGAAATAAATGAGTAAAATTAAAATAGCCCATATTTTGCATTCTGTTGGAGGTGTGGATGTTTCATTACGACAAATACTTGAAAACATCGATTCATCACACTTTGAAAACATTGTACTTCATGGTGATTCTGATACTCAAACTTTATTTCAGGATAAAAATTCAAAACAAATAAAAGAATATAAGTTACCAATTTATCGTAACATTTCTATTAGAAATGATTATCAGGCAATTGTAAAAGCGTTAAAAATCATTCGTCACGAACAACCGGATTTAATACACTCGCATAGTACAAAAGGAGGAGTTATTGCCAGAATTATTGGATTTATTACAGGTATAAAAGTACTGCACACGCCACAAGCTTTTTCATATTTAAGCACTGATAAAAAAATAAAACGAACAGCATTTTTATTCATCGAAAAAATACTTTCAAAAGGGAAATCCATTTTATTAGCTTCATCTGCGTCAGAATTAAAGAGAGCTATTGATGAGGTTGGTTATTCTCATTCTAAAACAGCGCTTTTTAATAACGCAATAACTCCAATTGAAAAAATTTATGAACTTTCTATACCAAAAACATGGCCCGACAAGTATCTTTGTACAGTAGGAAGACCTTGTTATCAAAAAAACAATGAAGAATTAATACGAGTATTGTATGAAGTTAATAAAACCGAAGACATACATTTGGTATTAATAGGTGTTGGACATCATGCAGATCAATTGGAAATCGTTCAAAATTTAGTTTTAAAATTAAATTTAAATGAAAAGGTTACAATCCTTAATTGGACTTCAAGAGAAGACGTTTTACATATTGTTAGTAAAGCAAAATTATATGTTTCGACTTCAAGATACGAAGGTTTGCCATATGCTATAATAGAAAGCCTGGCATTATCGATTCCAAATGTGGTGTCAGATTGCGACGGAAATCGTGATTTAATTAAAAATGGTTATAATGGCTTTTGTATTAAAAATGAAAATACAGAAGAATTTAGTCAAAAAATTATTCAATTATTAAAAGAAGAAAAATTATATTATGAATTTTCAAAAAATGCAAAAGAAACATTTTTAAGACATCATAATATTAATGAAAAAATAAACAATCTTGAATCTATTTATAGAGAAGAATTAAAATAATATGAAAAGAATACTTATTACCGGAGCTGCAGGATTTTTAGGATCGCATTTGTGCGATCGTTTTATCAAAGAAGGATATTATGTTATCGGGATGGATAATTTGATCACTGGAGATCTTAAAAACATAGAACATTTATTCAAACTAGAGCATTTTGAATTTTACCATCATGATATTACCAAATTTGTACATATTCCGGGTGATTTAGATTATATTTTACATTTTGCTTCGCCAGCAAGTCCGATAGATTACTTGAAAATTCCAATTCAGACCTTGAAAGTAGGATCTTTAGGAACGCATAATTTGTTAGGATTAGCGCGCGTAAAAAAAGCCAGAATTTTGATTGCTTCAACTTCTGAAGTTTACGGAGATCCATTGGTTCACCCACAAACCGAAGAATATTACGGAAACGTAAACACCATTGGGCCACGCGGCGTTTATGACGAGGCAAAACGTTTTCAGGAATCCATAACAATGGCGTATCATACATTTCACGGAGTAGAAACCAGAATCGTGCGTATTTTTAATACTTACGGACCAAGAATGCGTTTAAACGACGGACGTGTAATTCCGGCATTTATTGGCCAGGCTTTACGCGGAGAAGATTTAACGATTTTTGGAGACGGAATGCAAACACGTTCTTTCTGTTACGTGGACGATCAGGTCGAAGGTATTTTCAGGTTATTGCATTCAGATTATGTATATCCGGTAAATATTGGAAATCCGGATGAAATCACCATTAAAGATTTTGCAGAAGAGATCATTAAACTAACAGGAACGAACCAAAAGGTAGTCTATCATCCATTACCAATAAATGATCCGTTACAACGCCAGCCGGACACTACAAAAGCAAAAGAGTTGTTGGGTTGGGAAGCAAAAGTGAGTCGTTCTGAAGGAATGAAAATTACTTACGATTATTTCAGGTCACTTTCTAAAGAAGAACTTTCAAAAGAAGAACACAAAGATTTTTCGAGCTATATAAAATAAAAAAACGGGCAAATATTCCATTAGATATTTGCCCGTTTTTCTTTTTATTGAAGTTGCTTAAAAAGCATTATTTTCGATTAATTCTTTCATTTGTCGATCAAGGTTAAAATTTTCTTTTGCATGAAGAAAAATATCTTTTTTCATCTTTTGAATTTCACCTTTACCTAATTCGGAAATTTGTATTAAAGTCGCATTTAATTGTTTAAAATCTTCTACTGGAACAACCCAGCCTAAATTATTTTCCTCGGCAATATTTTCTCCTTCTCCTCCTCCAAAATAAAAAACAGGAAACCCAAGAGCACTATATTCGAATATTTTTGAAGGAACAGAACCGTAAATTCTCGTTTTAAGCGGAACCAAAGCAATATCTAAATCCTTCAATTTCTCATGTAAAACATTGCGTTCTAACATGCCGTGAAAAATTATCTTTTTAGTCGGATTTTGACTGAGATAATTCACAATTTGAGTTTTCTCAGCACCATCTCCAAAAATATGCAATTCGATATTGGTATTCTCCAAATTCAATTGCTGAATAAGTTCAAAAACGCCTTGCGCAACGCCCAATAATCCTGCGTAAAACAGTTTTATTGGTTCGGCAGAATTTTCTTTTCCTTCTGGAAAATCTTCCAAAAAATGATCCGGATAATTTCGATACAAAAAGCATTTTTTCTCAGGAAAAATCGAATGAATATGTGTAATAATTTCATTGGACTGACCAAAAATATGAGTAGCTTTTTTATAGATAAACCTTTCTATAAAAAGTAGGATTTTATGCGAAACACTGTTTTTCTTTAGCACTTCAAGTTCAATAGCAGCTGTTGGCCAAAGGTCGGAAACATTCAGTATAATTGTCTTTCGTTTTAACCAAAGCGTAAAAACAGAGACAAAAGAAAGCAATAAGGGCGGCGATTGCACAATTACTTTTTTGGGCGTTTTAGCAAATAATAGATAGAAAAACAAAGTGGATGAAAACGAAAGCGTCGAAACAATTCGTTTAAAAATATTCGAACTATTACTCGGATAAATCCAGAGGCGTTTTAGTGTAATATTCTGAACCTTTTCTGTAACAGAAAATTTGCCTTTATATTCCGGAAATAATTCGCCTTTTGGATAATTCGGCAACGGAGAAATCACCGAAACTACATAGCCGTTTTGATTTAATTTCAAGGCAAGTTGTTCGATTCTATTGGCAGCAGCACCTTTTTCGGGCGGATAATAATTGGATATGATTAAAATGTCCTTCATTATTTTTTATCCAATAAAATTGAAATAATTCTTTCAGATGCTTTTCCGTCCCATAATTCCGGAATGCCACTTTTTCTTGCACCATTTTTCAGGAACTCACCATAGACTTTTTGTAAATTTTCTAAAGAAGTTCCCACAATAGTATTCGACCCCACGGTTTCTGTTTCAGGACGTTCGGTATTATTTCGCATGGTAAAACAAGGAATTCCAAGAACAGTTGTTTCTTCGGATATTCCTCCGCTATCGGTAATAACCGCAAAACTATTTTTGATCAAATACATAAAATTTAAATAACCTTGCGGTGAAACAAAAATGATTTTTTTGAATTTGATTTCGCTTTCGCCTAAAATTGCCTGAGTTCTTGGATGAATCGGAAATAGTATTTTTTTGTTGTCGACTAAAGTATCGATTCCATGAAGAAGTTCGATCAAAGAAGAAACTTCATCGACATTTCCGGGACGATGCAAGGTTAGAATAATATAATTTTTTTCGTTTAATTGATGTTCATCCCAAAAATCAGGAGCAGCAATACGATTTAAATTTTGGTATAAAGTATCGATCATCACATTTCCCACAAAGTGAATGTGATCAGGATCAGATCCTAGCTTTAATAAATTTTCTGAGGCAGAAGTTGAGGTTGTAAAAAAGTAATCTGTAATACTATCCGTCAGCATTCTGTTAATTTCTTCCGGCATTGTTAAATCGCCAGAACGAATTCCGGCTTCGACATGCGCTACTTTTGTGTTACATTTTTTAGCCACAATCGAACACGCCATAGTCGAATTGACATCGCCAACAACCAAAACCAAATCACAAGGATTTTGAATCAGTTCTTTCTCAAAAGCAATCATGATCGCAGCAGTTTGTTCGGCCTGAGAACCACTTTTTACTTCGAGATTTACGTTTGGCTTCGGAATATTTAATTCTTCAAAAAAAGTATCGCTGAGGTTTTTATCATAATGCTGACCTGTGTGAACCAATCGAAATGAAACATCAAAACCTTGATTTTGCTTGTTTTTTATAGCATTAATAATGGGGGCAATTTTTATAAAATTAGGTCTCGCACCCGCGATTATGGTGATTTTCATAAGTAGATTGGATTCGGTCTAAAAACTTTCTTCTGGCAAAAGTAAAGTTTAAATTGGAATCTGGAGAGATTGAGATGTTTTCTTCGAAGTTTAATGAATTTTTGAGGCAAATCTTAAAACTATTTAGAATTGGAGGTCACAAATTGTGATCTCCAATTATTCATTAATTCTCTAAGGTCACAAATTGTGACCTTAGAGAATTGTTATTTTTTATAGCCAATTTTTACTCTTTCACTTTCGTCTTCTTTTTTCTCCGTTAATTCATCTAAATAAGAAAAAACCAATTCAATATTCTTATCATGATTTTCTAACTTCTTCTGAATCTGCAGAATATCAACTTTAATTTCAGTTGTATCCAAAAGCATTT
>Ga0247803_1000693_pt1 | contig 17924 bp, 17 predicted proteins | sample UWRJL014104B1_FD_180928 | JGI IMG/M metagenome (GOLD analysis project Ga0247803, IMG submission 180928) | Plant litter microbial communities from Arlington Agricultural Research Station in Wisconsin, United States - UWRJ-L014-104B-1 | ecosystem: Environmental > Terrestrial > Plant litter >...
GGCAAATTGCGCTTCCAGCTGATGCGTGAAGATGTTCCGTTAACCAGTAGGTTACGATTTAACTTTATGGCTAATACCGACAGGGAATATATGGCTGGTTTTAGGTATATCGTTACCAAATACTTTTCTCTATCTACCCATTATGACAGCGATATGGGTTATGGAGCTGGACTTACCATCACCTATTAATTATAAGTATTATGAAGCATATCTATCAAATAAGTGGAATGAGCTGCCAGGGTTGCAGCAAAAAAGTATCCCTTGCGCTAAATGGAATTGAAGGGGTTTCTGCAGTAGTTACCTTAATGCCGCCTGAGACAACTGTGACCATGGAAAAGCACGTGCCTGTAGAAACCTTGCAGCAAGCCTTATCAGATGCCGGAGATTATAAAATCGTAATGCCAGGGGATCACCAGATCGATAAGACACATGATCATAACGCAGCCTCTATTAAAGTTGATCTTGCAGCAGCTGATCAAAAGGGGAAAACAGTAAAATCAGGATCAGGAAAATATTACTGCCCCATGCATTGCCAGGGAGAGAAAACTTATGATAAACCTGGTGATTGCGCAGTCTGCGGAATGGATTTGGTGCAGCAGCCTGTCTTAAAACAGGTTGCGCAATACTCCTGTCCTATGCATCCGGAGATCATTCGTGACCAGCCTGGCGCTTGTCCGATCTGCGGAATGGATCTGGTGCAAATTGCAGGTAATAACTCTAGTGAGGAAGATGACCAGACTTATGAGCGGTTACTGCGAAAATTTAAGATAGCAGCCCTTTTTACCGTTCCCATCTTTTTAATTTCTATGTCAGAGATGATCCCTGGAAATCCCTTATTTAAAATATTGGAACTTAGGTACTGGAACTGGGTGCAATTTGTTTTATCAATTCCAGTCGTCTTTTATGCAACCTGGATGTTTTTTGAAAGGGCATGGCGGTCAGTGGTGACCTGGAACCTGAATATGTTTACCTTAATAGGAATCGGGGCGGGGGTAGCCTGGCTGTTTAGTTTACTAGCCTTATTATCCCCAGGCATTTTTCCAGATCAGTTCAAAACCCATTCAGGCACAGTGTATGTATATTTTGAAGCGACAGCAGTCATTTTAACGCTAGTGCTACTAGGCCAGCTTTTAGAGGCACGGGCACATGGCAAGACAAACAGTGCAATCAGGGAACTTTTGAAACTGGCACCAAACCAGGCCACCAGGATCATCGGCGACAAAGAAGAAACGGTGGCCATTGATGATATTCAAAAAGGAGATCTGCTTCGGGTAAAGCCAGGCGAAAAGGTGCCGGTTGATGGAAGTATCAAAATGGGAGAAGTCACCATTGATGAATCCATGATTTCCGGAGAACCTATTCCTGTAGATAAAAAGCCAGGTGATCAGGTAAGTTCCGGAACGATCAATGGAAATAAAACGTTTACGATGCTGGCTGAAAAAGTGGGATCAGAGACCCTACTTTCCCAGATCATTGAAATGGTAAATTCTGCCAGCCGTTCAAAAGCGCCCATTCAAAAGTTAGCCGATAAGATATCGGGGTACTTCGTCCCTGTTGTTGTATTTATTGCAGTGGCGACTTTTATCGTTTGGGCAATATATGGTCCGGAGCCTTCTTATGTTTATGCATTTGTAAATGCAATCGCGGTGCTGATCATTGCCTGTCCATGTGCGCTTGGCCTTGCTACCCCAATGTCGGTCATGGTGGGCGTTGGAAAAGGTGCAAAGTCAGGCGTACTGATTAAAAATGCTGAGTCCTTAGAAAAACTGAATGCCATTGACATTGTAGTGATCGATAAGACCGGTACTGTTACCGAAGGTAAGCCTTCCGTTGAAAAGGTGGTCAGTGCAGATTCTAAATTTACTGAAACAGATATTCTTCAAAAAATAATATCGTTAAACAGCAGCAGCGAGCATCCACTTGCTCAAGCTACTTTACGTTATGGGGAACAGAAGCAGATTGCAAAGCTCCCAGTCGTAAATTTTGAAGCAGTTACCGGAAAAGGGGTTATTGGGGCTGTAGGAGAAGTAAACCTGTCTCTTGGTAATGAAAAGTTAATGGAACAGGTAAAGGCAACTATTAGTCCTGAATTACTTAAGCAGGTCAAGGCAGAGCAGCAACAAGGTAAGACGGTATCTTATTTGGCAGTTGGTGATCATGCAGCCGGGTTTGTGGTTATTTATGATAAGATCAAAGAATCAAGCAAGGAAGCAATTAGTAAACTGCAAAAAGAAGGATTAAAGGTATTCATGTTTACCGGAGACAATGAAGATACGGCCAAAGCAGTGAGCGAAACTTTAAACCTTGATGGATATAAAGCGCAAATGCTGCCTGAGGACAAATTGAACGAAATTAAACGATTACAGCAGGAAGGAAAGAAGGTAGCCATGGCTGGTGATGGTATCAATGACGCGCCAGCATTGTCGCAGGCAGATATTGGAATCGCTATGGGTACCGGAACCGATGTGGCTATTGAAAGCGCTGCAATAACGCTGGTAAAAGGGGATCTGAATGGGATTGCTAAAGCGAGACTTTTGAGCGATAGAGTTATGGAAAACATTAAGGGAAACCTATTCTTTGCCCTGGGGTATAATGTATTGGGTATTCCTATTGCAGCAGGTGTTTTGTATCCATTTTTTGGTATTTTACTTTCGCCAATGATTGCGGCTCTGGCCATGAGTTTTAGTTCAGTATCTGTTATCTTAAATTCTCTAAGACTAAGAAACGTAAGGCTTGATTGATTTTAATCAAGCCTTAAAACTAAACTGGCTCATTTTTAATTAAGCGTTGAATGGCGGGGTTTTCTTGCTCCACACTATTTCAAACTGATTTTTGTTAGCTTTTTAACATAAACCAATAAAGTAATAATTGAATAACAATTAGTTTATTATGCTTTTTTGGATAAGTGCGAAAAATTAAGCTCTTTTGTCGACTTGATCAATAGACTTTGAAACGACTCTTATTGCTTATATGCATAACCACCATGTATACGAGCCTTTACGCACAAAAACAGCATAACCATGGGGTGTTCTGGGGACGGCTTATTTTGGCAGACACGATTAATAGTAAAGTTAAGTGGGAACTTTACTTGCAGAAAAGAACCCAGTCGGTCGGTACGGGCAATATTTTTAAAGCTTCTCATTTCATTAGCGTATGGCCTTGGTTGAATTATAAATTTACGCCTAATACTAAAGTATCGATATCACCGATTGCCTATTTCGACTCGCATGTATTCTATGATAATCCTGATGATGTCAAATCAGAGGGCGTAAAAGAATATCGGGTTTCGGCGCGTTTAGAGAACGAACAAAAGCTTAAGTTTTTCAATTATTCCAACAGATATAGTTTGGAATACCGAATGCGTGACCTAGCTTACAATGGGAATTATCAACCCAACTGGCGTGTTCGATACCAAATCAGGCTGGAGAAGCCATTTCTTGATGTCCTTTCAAAAGACAAACCATTGTCTGTCTTTGTGTCCGATGAGGTATTTATTCAGTTTGGAAAAGCGGTTAAGAATAACCCCAATATATTTGATCAGAACCGGATCAGCGTTGGTGCAGGTTATGAAGTGCTTAAGAACGTAAAGCTAAGCGCTAGTTACCTAAATATTATTCAGCAAAGGATTTCAGGCAAAGACATAGACAATGCACACGCCCTTTGGGTAGTCCTTGCATTTGAGAACCTGTTTTCTCAATTTAAGAAAAGGCCTGGCACTAGGAAATAACCTTACCAATATCCAGCTTACCTCATGTGGTACAAAAACCAGTTCTATTTAATTTAGGAGTAATATTATCCACATATACAGAGGCACATTTTATTTTATCATTATTCCCTACTTTCCTGATAATCGATTGTGAGCAAATGCCGATGCCTTTAAGCAAAGTAACCGTTCCCGATAAGCATTAAATATCTCTTTTTCTTTTTGCTGATTATCATAAACCCATTCCATTATTCAAATCAGAATTTTAGTTTTTGATGATGAGTTTTTGATAATTTGGATTACAAAAAAACGAAGGTATTGGTGTAAGCCATTATCATTATTCCACCGTTAATGGATATCCTTACACAAGGATATTACACCTATAAGAGCAGATTTATCTTAAGTCCATGAAGTATTTTACACACCCACAAGGAATATTTGAGATTAAAATTCCATTAAACTGGCATTACAAAAATGAAGTCGCAGGCTATGAAAACAAATCTCCGTTCAGCTTTGAGTTATTTCAAAATACCCAAGGATGTTTTCAAATAAGCTGTTACCATAAAAGTGAGCAAATAATAAATCCTCACCTACCCAAAGGATGTTTTAACGATGATAAATTAGAGTTCATTAAAACTGAACTTCCTGACGATGAATTTAAAATTTTGCTTTGGGCAACAGTAGTTGAAGATTATTTTTTTATGGCAAAATTTGTTTGTCAACCAACGAAGCAAAATTTGAATATTGTTAAAAAACAAATTGCAAAAGTAGAAGATAGTCTTTCAACATTAATGTGTTTAAGTTTGGACCGCAGAGAATTTGCTGTTAATTATGATAGGTTTGACAAATTCAATGCTTCTTTAGCTGCCTCATTTGATTTGAAAAATAAAGCAATAAAAAATCGTTCTTTCATAGAGCTAATAATCATTGTCGCAAATCAAATCGATGCATACTTGCGTCTGTGTATTGTTCATAAATATCAAATCATAGAAAATACTTTTTTGTTTAAACTTGAATACTTGTATCAAGCGGAAATAGATAAGCCTATTATGGAAAAGAAGATTTACCAAAAAGCCAGAGAAATGGAAATCTTATCTGAAGTACAATACAACCAACTTTATAAACTTTATGATTTGAGGAACAAAGTCGTTCATAGATATATAATTACAGATATTAAAACTATGGAACTTAAAAATATATGTTATGACTATGAGTTAGTTTGTGAAGAGATACGGTTAATCTTAGCTAAGATCGAAACAGAACAATTTGAGAAAAATGTTGGTTATCATGGGACAAAAGATCCGCATAGAAGAAAAGAACAAAGTCATGTTAATGAGCTTTTCTCGATGGTAAATGACAAGCATTTCTCTAAAGAATTTTACAGAAAGATATAATAAACTATATATAACACTAGATACGTGAAACGATGGTGAATATTCCATTATTCCACCGTTTTTTGATAGAAATTGAGATGAGTATTTGATAAAAAGTTATAGAACTATTGTGTCTTTTCTAGCAGGCCAGCGATGAAGTAAAGTCTACAGTTGTTTCCTTTCAACCATCAAGAAAAAGGAAGAATACAAGTTATCCTATGAGAGATTTTTGGCTATATTGTAATCACCTACATTTATTGAAATGAAAAACGACAAAACATCACAAAACTACACGTTAAACAGACGTAATTTTGTTACTGGAATTATCCCGGTGATAGCTGGCGCAACAATACCATCCTGGGCTTCGGCGAAGGAGATTCAACAAACCAGAGAAGACAATGACTTTCCAGGACTTATTACGCGAGAGAAAAAGCCATTAAATATGGAGTTTCCATTTCCTACGTTAAAAAACAGGATTACTCCAAATAACCAGTTCTTCATCAGGAGTCATTTTAATATTCCCAATATTGATGCTACAAATTGGGAATTAGAGATTGGCGGCAACACCAATCATGTCATAAAGATCAATCTGAGCGAACTTAAAAAGCTTCCTGCAAAAAAGGTAATGGCTACTATAGAATGTGCCGGAAACGGACGTGCTAACCTCGCCCCAAAAGTGAAGGGTTTAGGATGGGAACAAGGTGGGATCAGCAATGCTGAATGGACAGGAGTACCTTTATCCGTATTGTTAAAGAAGGCTGGCATAAAGGTGGGTACGGTAGACATTATTTTGGAAGGGAATGATGAGGGGATGATTACAGAAGAGCCGAAATCACCAGGAAAAATCAAATTCGCCCGAAGCATTCCGTTAAATATAGCAATGCAGGATCACATCATCATCGCCTATGAAATGAATGGAAAACCATTGAGTGCTGAACATGGTTTCCCGGCAAGGGCAATTATTCCAGGATGGTATGGTATGGCATCTGTGAAATGGCTGATGAAAATTACTGCATCTGAAAAGCCGTTTGATGGCTATTGGCAGACGATTGAATATGCTTACTGGAAGCGTGTTGAAGGACTACCTACCTTGACGCCCGTAACCACTACATTGGTTAAGTCTGAAATATCAAGGCCGGTATTGTTTGAAGCGGTGCCGGCTGGAAAACCTTATCAAGTAAGGGGTGCAGGATGGTCAGGTGATAGTAACCTATCGAAAGTAGAAATAAGCACGGATAAAGGAAATTCATGGCAACCAGCAAAATTAATTGGTCCTGCTATCCCTTTCGCCTGGCAGCTATTTGAATTTGAATGGGTGGTTCCTGCTAAGACTGGAAGATATAGTTTAATGGCTAGAGCGACAGATCAAAATGGCAAAACGCAACCCATGGAGCATGATTTAGACAGAAGAACTTACATGGTTAATTTTATCTCGCCAATTGATGTAGATGTAATATAGCTCAATAAGAACAAATTTCAGGATCTTGCGGTTATCGCATAAGGCTTGTTTGGCATAAACAGTTTATCACAATTAATATTCTACATCAAACCATGATCAGATTCACGTCTATACTTCTACTATTTGCTAGTTTCTCTGCACGAGCACAACATGAACACATGCAAATGGCAACTAAAAAAAATGTCTTCCTTGGGCAAATGGCTCATATGATGATGAAGATGGATGAAATATCAGCTACCACATCTGCAGACAGAGATTTCATACAAATGATGATCCCACATCACCAGGGTGCTATTGATATGGCAGAAGAAGAGATTAAGACCGGAAAAAATAAAGAAATGATTCAGCTAGCTAAAAGTATCAAAGCTGAGCAACAAACCCAGATTCAGCAAATGCGACTCCTGCTCAGCCATCCTGAAGGATTTATCGCTACAGGCAACCAACATCAAAACGCCAACCAGAAGATGATGAAAGTGATGATGGAACAAATGCCTGAAGAAAAACAATTGTCTGATACTGATCTGTCCTTTGCAAGGATAATGCTTCCTCACCATCAGGCTGCCATCGACATGGCTAAAGTTGAGTTGCGGTATGGAAAAAATAAAAATGTAAAAAGACTGGCCGAGAATATTATCTCAGATGAACAGATAGAAATCCAACAAATGAAGACATTTACAAACTCCCATTAACATATGAAAAAGATATCCTTGTTTACGCTATTAATATTCAGTTTTGCCCTACAATCAAAAGCACAATCAATCTATGCCCAAGACAGGGTTTATACAGGCAATCAGATATCTAATACGGTTTCTGTCTTAGATCCCTCAACACAAACGCTATTAGGAAATATTGTTCTTGGTAAACCCCAACCTGATATCTTAAGTCCTCTATATAAGGGACAGGCCCTGGTTCATGGCCTGGGTTATTCCCCTAAAAGGCAATTACTAGCAGCGGTTTCCATTGGATCAAATTCAGTAACCTTTATTTCAACAGCAAAAAATAAAGTTTTAAAAACTGTTTATATCGGACGTTCACCGCATGAGGCAACCTTTAACCCTTCAGGATCACAGGCATGGATATCGGTAAGAGGAGAATCGTATATCAGCGTAATTGATGCAAATAAACTGATTGAAATCAAGCAAATTCCAGTAGCCGACGGCCCGGGAATGGTTGCTTTTACTCCAGATGGAAAATGGGCTTATATTTGTTCCAGCTTTACTGCAGAAGTGGATGTAGTGAATGCAACTTCTTATGCTATTGTAAAGCGTATTCCAGTAGTTAGTCCATTTTCTCCAAATATATTCTGTAGTCCTGATGGGAAATGGATTGCATTGACACATAAGGATGTAGGGAAGATCACTGTCATCAGCACGGAGACAAATACGATACATACAGTACTAAATACAGGTCCAATTACCAACCATGTCACTTTTACTTTAGTTAATGATTCACCTGTGATGCTGGCAACCATTGGCGGAGAAAACAGCTTAAAAGTATTTAGTGTTTCACAAGATTTCAAGCTTACTGATAGCGTTGCGACAGGATCATTGCCACATGGCGTCTGGACTTCGGCAGATGGTAAATTTGCATATGTCGGATTAGAAAATGATGACCAGGTACAAGTGGTTGATCTGGTAAAAATGGCCGTTGTAAAAACCATTGCTATTGGACAATGTCCGCAAGCATTGTTGTACGCCGCTAATGCCAGCCCTGCAAATGCCTCAAAAGAAAATTTAACCCCGCTTAATCTTGCAGACAAAAGTCAGGTGATTAAATTGATGAATAAGGATAATTCAATGTCATCAGGCATGCTAAACGTAAGAAGCGTAGGCTTGACTGATCTTGTCCAACAGGACTTTAAAAAACTCGAGCCAAATACTTCGTATACTTTAGCGTTAACCAACTCCTCAAATGATACGTTTAACGCAGATTATGTCATCAATTCTTTTAAGACCGATGAAAAAGGAGCTTTTAGCGGTCAATCCTCGGGGATAATTAAGAGTGTAGGAACAGGTGGCGCCGATTATAAACATGTGGTTCTTATTGATGATCTTTCAAAAAAGCTGGTGATGATCAGTAACTAATGTATTTTAAACCAAAGATATAACTGCCCATAATGCAGCACTTGAAATTACTATCCATAAAATTACGCCTTGTAACAGTGGCATTATCCCCACTGCTTTCAAGATAGTAAATGAGAGTCCGCTTCCTATCAGGAACAAGGTTAAAGTTAAGCCTGCTTTTGCTAATGCTACAAAGTAGGGCGCAAAAGGCTTAATAAAAGGTAAGTAGGTGTTGGCGATCATTGCCAGGATAAATAGCCCTATAAAATAGGGTATACTAACTTTGCTATTGTTGCTTTTGAACAGGAAAGATGTACCAAACGCTACGGGAACAATCCATAGTGCTCTGGCTAACTTAACAGTTGTGGCTATCTGTAGTGCTTGTTCACCATATTTACTGGCTGCCCCAACAACAGAACTGGTATCGTGAATAGCAATGGCACACCACATACCAAATTGTGACTGTGACAAGTTAAGCGCATGTCCGATAGCGGGGAAAAGAAATAAGGCCACCGAGTTGAGTATAAAAACAGTACCCATTGCAACGGAGATCTGTTTTTCTTCTGCGTTCATTACAGGCGACAATGCAGCAATAGCACTTCCACCACAGATCGCCGTTCCAGCTGATATCAAAAAAGATGTTTTACGTTCTATTTTAAATACTTTTCCCAGGATAAAACCAATGATAAGCACTCCGAAAATAGAAACTACGGTAAACAGTACGCCTTCTTTTCCTGCTTTCATTGCACTGAATACATTCATTCCAAATCCTAGCCCGACAACAGAAATTTTTAGCAGCAGGTTTGTGGCCTTGTGATTTAAATGCAGATAGGGATGTTCCATTAGTTGCGCCAATACTAATCCTAGCAATAAGGCTAAAGGAGGCGACATAAATGGAAAGAGGCACAGCAAAACTGCCAGGATGAAGATAATTTTACGGGTGTTTAAATTTAAGTTTAGCAGGTTACCCGCCTTTATTTTAGAAGAATTTGAATTGTCTTTGATTTGTGTCATAATTTTGATTGTCTTTATTTTCTAATTCAAAGATCCATAACTAATAAACCCCGATCAAATCATTAAAACTTATCTTCCATAACTTCATGTTATAGAAGATAAGTTTTTAGACATTATTTATTCCCAACCCCATTTTTTGAAAATGAGATGTCCTTTATCGGATTGCATAAACTTGATAAAATCCTCAGTTTCCGACTTATGCGTACCAGTGCTACCCCTCACTACAGGTGTACCTCTATAGACTGTTTGTGTAACAGGAATCCTAACCATTGAGGTGAGGTCTGGTAAACGGTTATGCCAGGAGCCAAATGTTATCCAGGCATCATATTGAGGATCATTTTTCCATGCAGCAATACCCAATGCCGAATTTGCAAATGTACCTGCTATACGCTGCTGTATGTTTGCAATCAGATCTTGTCGACCTGCCAAATCTTCCCAAAGCCCCATTTGCCCAGCCCCATTCACATCAAGAATTTTCACACCTGGTTTACAGAGATCGCCCAGATTTTTGATGTTTTTAGGATTGCCGGGCCGTACCAGGATCGCTGCCGCACGTTTATATAACTCTGTCCGAGAGTTCGCCACTATCATGTTTGGGTGGTCAGACATGAATTTTGAAAGCATGTATTCTGCTCCTCCAAAGAACAGATCTGCATGTTTCATTGCATCCGGCATCCATTCATTATCTGGCCCGGCAGTGACTTTAATTACGATATCATGCTGCTTTCCAAAAACCTTCGCACATTCATTGATCGGTCCGAGCGGCCCACCGGGACCATAGACATATAAAGTATCGTTTGGGATTTGTGCATTCCCAATGGTCACTACAGCAACGACTGACAATATGGTTAAAAATATATTTTTCATTGTGTTTATGTTTAAGGTAAATCAAAACCAAACTTTTTGTAGATGGCAGCAGCCTGCGGACTGATCAAAAAATCCATAAAATCTTTTGCAGCGGCCGGATGTGGCGCATCTTTTAACTGTCCCGCTATATATTGCGCATGGATATTCTCTTTTTCAGGAATTTCAATGAGCTCAACAGGATGGCCAATCATTTTCTGATAGTAGGCCTCAGTATACCATACTGGAGCGGCGTCACTTTCGTTGTATAGGATCCTCATTGGTGATTGGCGATGATGGATCATGGTAAGATAAGTAGTCTTATCTTTAACTTTATCTTCCATGATGGTAGATTTTAATGTTTCCCCTCCAGCTTTCACATAGGCTTCTTCAATACGTTTACCGATCCCTTCATTCTCTGGATTGGGCATACTGATCCTCAGCTCTTTATTTGCTAAATCTTTGAGTGACTTCAATGCCTTCGGATTTCCCTTTTGGACCATGATTGCCAACCTGTTTCTAGCATATAAAGTCGTTTTGCTAAACCATTCAGGGGTCATGTCTATCCGGTTCTTACCAGCTGTATAAACATCCGGCTTTAAGGTAATTCTCATGTTGCCCACCACAATGCTACCGGTTTTTATTTGTTGGGCTAAAATGCCTGGGGGAAGCGTTTCGGCAAATACCCGCTGATAATGTGGATATGACTTTTTAAAGGCTGCAATTAATTCGTCAATGCACATAAACTGGTTACCGGCAAAGAAAACCACCAGTTGGGGATCATTAATGTCTCCAAAAAGATCAGGCACATTGTCTACTCCAGGTACTGTGAACTGAACTTTACTTTCAGGTGGAGTATTCCAGGGCGGATCAAAGCGATGATCCTGGGCCTTAACATTTCCACAAAGCAATAAAAATGCAACTGTGGCTAAAAAGGTGTGATTTATATATTTCATGATTTTCTAATTATTTGGTTTAAGGATGTACAACTGCCCATCCCTGATATTGACGGATGATGATTTCACCATTGCCGCTGGGTACATAACTGATAAAATCAAATAAGGTATTTTTTTCGATTTTCCTTTCTCTGACGGTATTTTCACATTGTGCAAGAATTACTCCTCTGGATTGCAGTTCTAACAATGTTTTTTCAAAAGATCCGTTCTTCTGGTAAACAGCTACGCCATCTCCAAAGGCAATAAGTTCTGCATTGATTTTCCCTTTTAACCTGGGATCGTCGAGTGCATTTTTTAGGTTTCGAAGTGTTCCTGCAATCTTTTTCTCATCACCGTTATTGATTACATACAGTGCCTTATAATTTTTCAGGGTGGCTTTTGCCCCTGTAAAATTAGCAGGTGTAGCTTGGGCAAAAGTGGCCGAGGTTGCTGCGATCAGCAAAAATAATGTACAGATTAAGGTTATTTTTTTCATGATTTTAGATTTTGATGATTTATTTAGTTGTTAGTTTTACTTGTTTTTCGGAGGTTACAATTGGTGCAAATGGACCATACTTATGTTGATTTTCAGAAAATTTGTCGGCATATGGTCCGTATGGCGCATCAAAAGGTTTTTTTAACAAATCAGGGTAATCTTTTCCCTGATCTTTATGTGGTCTTGGCTGTGAGTTCACAAAAGCAGCGAGATCCCAGGCCTCCTCATCACTTAACTGCGCATCTCCATATCTGGCACCATATGGCATATTGTTCTTTACGAACCCCGCAAAGTTACTGAGTCTATACATCCCTGCGCCATCATTGTAGCTGTGTTTGCCCCATAATGGCGGATAAACATAAGTTAGTTTGTCTTCATCGAGTATTCCCTCACCATTTGCACCATGACAACTTTGACATTTACTGGTATATAAAATCGCTCCATGTTTGACATTCGCTGCCCTATCCAGGAATTTTAATTTTTCGGTTCCCGTTCCAAACACTTTCTCCCCTTTTTTTACACCTGTTCCAAGCCATTTCATATAAGCCAGCATTGCCTGTATCTCTTTACTAGATTCGTCTGGTACTTTGCCTGCAAGACTTCGATTGAAGCACTCTGCAATACGTGCCGATGCAGGTTCAACCTTTCCTGATCTGCCACTCATTTTAGGAAAACTGGAAATAAAACCAGCATAATTATTTCCGAACAGTTTGGTTCCACCCTCGAGGTGACAATTCTGACAATTCATACCATTTGTAATACGGGCTATGGATCCATTTGGCCCAAAATATTTGCTCGTATGTGCTATTAATTCTTTGCCATACCTGATCATCTGGCCGTACTTGGTGTCCGCCGGAATCGTATTTTCATCAGGCGCTTTCCAGGCATCAGCAGGTACAACCTGGCTTTTGACGTTAACAGCAGCTATACCGGTTTCCACATCCTGTTTGGTTTTTGCTGTCACTACATCTGGCTGCCCATTAAAAAATAAAGTGCAGATGAAAATGGTTCCACAAGCAACAAATAGAAACGCAATGATAGCCGTTGTCCTGGCTGTATATATAAGTGCTTGTCTGATTTCTTTTTCTGTTGATTCCTTATTCATAACCAATATTTTTCTGTTACAAATGTGCATTTATTCTACTCATCAGAAAAAGCATAAAAAGTTATTGATGATAACGTAAGGTTATGATGTCAGTACCCGTTGAAACAAATTGTTTGTATCTTAGGTTATCTACTAAAACCGTGTATGATAGATTTCCGTTTGCAAGTATTTTATGCTGTCGCTAAAAGGCTGAATTTTACAAAGGCCTCGGCAGAGTTATTTATCAGTCAGCCTGCTGTAACCAAACACATTAAAGAATTAGAGCAGGAGTTCAAAATGTCATTATTTGAACGCAGTGGAAACAAAAAAATCAGCCTCACCCCAGCCGGCGAATTATTGTTGCATTACGCAGAACAGATTTTTGGAACTTACCGGGAACTGGAATATGATATGAATCTACTTACTAAACAGCATAAAGGAATATTGAGGATTGGTGCCAGCAGTACTGTGGCACAATATATCATTCCACCTGTATTGGCACAGTTTCACAATAAGTTTAAGGATATACAAATTCAACTGGTTACCGGAAACACAGAAGATGTAGAGCAGCGTTTGATTGCTAAGGAAATAGATTTTGGAATCATTGAAGGCATCTCCCGGAACCCACAGATTAAATACGAACAATATCTAAAAGACGAGCTGGTGCTGGTGTGTTCTGGTCACAATTATGCCATGAAAAAGGAAATGATCAAACCGAATGAGTTGAAGGATTATGATTTATTACTTCGTGAACCTGGTTCTGGTACACTAGATGTTATTGCATATGCTTTAAAAGCACACCAGATAAAGGTGGGGGACTTAAATATAGAAATGCAGTTAGGTAGTACCGAAAGCATTAAATCCTATTTGATTCACAGCAAATGCCTGGCTTTTTTATCTATCCACTCCATATTGAAAGAGCTCAAAAATAATGAATGCCGCATCATAGATATCAAGGATATGGTTATCGAAAGGCCGTTTCATTTCATTCAGCTTCATGGTCAGCAGGACGCTCTGGCGGAACTATTTATGCGCTTCGCTAAAAGCTACAACTATAATGTATAGTGTTACCGAAATTTCGAGGCAATATCAGCCAGCTAAAGTGCTGCTGCTCTTTGTTTCTGAAGCTCCTGGAGGTGACGATAAACATTTTTACCTGGGAAATACTAATCTGTTTCGAACAATTTATCTTGCATTTAGTGAGGTATTTGGCGATTTTAAATCTGTAGAAGATTTTTTGCAGTTCTTTAAAGGCACGGGATGCTTTTTGGAACATCTAACTTGTACACCTATTGATAAATCGTCAGTTAAAATCAGAAAAAACCAGAGGCAGGGGGGAATAGAGCAATTAGCTCATAAAATCAGAACATATCAACCCCGATTAATCATGATCCTAATGAAAAGCATTGAACAAGAGGTTAAAGAATCTATTGACCTATCAGGCTTATCGTTTATCGAAGAAATTGCAGTTACCTGCTATCCTGCCGGCACTGAATCAAACAGGCTTACTTGCATCCGGGATACCAGGGTTATCATCTCCAAACTGGCATCGATATTGACATAACATGCAAATATATTGCTGTAATATACCGATACAGAACAAGATGAAAATTCAAGATCAGGAAAACACCAAACAGCATGCAGGAGACCATTTGGCTAATGAAAGAACATTTTTGGCCTGGATCAGAACCAGTATTGGTATCATGGGATTTGGCTTCGTGGTGATGAAATTCTCGCTATTTATCAAGCAGATCAGTGCCGCACTGGGGAGTAAAGTGCCCCTGCACCAAACCGGAGATTCCCGCATTATCGGGATTTTTCTAGTTGCCCTGGGAGCAATTACTATCATTTGTTCTTACTTAAGATATAATTCAACGAAAGAACAATTGAATCAGGGGGTGTATTACCATTCAACACTTTTTGTTAAAGTTTTAACCGCTTTAGTTTTCATAGCTAGTATACTTTTACTGCTCTACCTTATTAAAACAACATAGGCAGTTAAATCATCTGTACTTGATGCTTTAGAAAAGAGAGGAAGGAAAGCGGTCGATATAGCGTTGTTTTTTGATATAAATTGCTGATTGCATTGGTCAAGGATCTTATAAAAATTTCACCTCTTTATGATAATCCACAGGAACAGGATAAGTCAATATTTTATGTTCCCGTAAATATTTTGGGTACCGCAATACGCTGTGAAGAATATATACCTGAATGGCCACTGAAAAAATAGGCTGTAAAACAGGCTACCGCAAAAAACATGGTGTATTCACTACCAAAAAGTTCTATACCCATAATCGTACAGGCAAGGGGTGTATTCGTTGCACCAGCAAAAACAGCAATAAATCCAAGGGCAGCAAACAAACTAACTGGAGCATTTAATAAGGTCGAAAGTGCATTGCCTAATGTTGCGCCAATATAAAACAAAGGCGTTACCTCACCACCTTTAAATCCAGTTCCTAATGTTAAAGTTGTGTAAATGGTCTTCCATAACCAGCTCCAAGTATCTGCTCCACCAGGCTGAAAAGCAGAGGGAATTGTAACGGCTCCTTGGTATTCGCTATCCACGCCCAAACTTAAGTAATCCGGTTTCCCGATGGCGTAAGTCAAGCCTATAATAATCAGACCACCGATAACAGGAATAAGCCACTGGATCTTACATACTTTAGAAAAAAAGGCCTTGATCTCATGCACCATTACAGCAAACAGGTAGCTGGCCAGACCAAACAATGTGGATGCTAGAATAACCTTACTAAGCAGGAGTAGGTTTACCGGCAGGTATTCAGATAGAAAGTAGGCACTTTTCTCTATGAGATCGATGTGATAAGCGGTATGATGGATGCCCCAGGCAGAGACAGTAAGATCACCAAGCACGCTGGCAATTAATGCGGGAAGTAAAGCCTTGTACTCTATTCTTCCAATGGCCAGAACTTCCATTGCAAATATGGCACCGGTGAGCGGTGTTCCGAACACCGCCCCAAACCCGGCTGCAATTCCCGCGGTAAGGAGCATCTTGGTGTCTACCTCATTTAGCTTAAACCAGCGGCTAAACATTCCTGCGATGCTTCCTCCGATTTGTACCGCGGTTCCCTCTCTTCCAGCCGATCCGCCAAACAAATGGGTAATCACTGTAGTTATTAAGATTACTGGCGCCATCTGCCTGGGCACTCCACCACCCGGCCTATGGATTTCATCCATGATCAGGTTATTTCCTTTTTCTGAGGACCTACCAACTGACTGATAAATCAGGTGGATCACAATACCTGCTAAAGGTAGCAGAAAAATGAGACAGGTATGCTGAAAGCGAAAGTGAATGGCCCAGCCTAGCAGCCAAAGGAACAAGGCAACCATACTTCCTATTGCAATGGCAACAGGAAGTATAAGCAGCGTCCATCGAACCGCATATTTAAAAACCGAAAGGTGTTCAAATAAAAATTTATTATGTTTCATTGTAGGTTAGCGGCTGATTTATAATTTTTTATAAAAAGTATTGATTCCTGCAAATGATGCCCTATCACCAAGTTCTTCTTCTATCCGAAGCAACTGGTTAAATTTAGATACCCTTTCAGAGCGGCAGCCACTTCCTGTTTTGATGTGCCCCGCACCGGTAGCGACAACCAGATCCGCAATTGTCGTGTCTTCAGTTTCACCACTGCGGTGAGAAATAAAGCAATTGTAACCGTTTTTTTGGGCTAGTTCTACGGCCTTTAGCGTTTCGGAAACTGTACCGATCTGGTTCAATTTAATCAGTACGCTGTTTGCAATGCCCTGGTCGATTCCCTGCTGGATAATACTCGGGTTGGTGCAGAATATATCATCTCCAACCAATTCCACTTTGTCTCCCAAAAGGCTGGTCAGCTTTTTCCATCCCTCCCAATCGTTTTCGCCCAACCCGTCTTCCAACAGGATAATTGGGTACTCTTTTAACCATCCTTCCCAAAAGCCAATCATTTCATCTGTTGTGATCCGTTCTTTAGAACTTTTATAAAATTCATATTTTCCATTATTCCACATTTCGCTGGTCGCTGGGTCAAGACAAAGGGAAATATCCTTGCCTGGAGCAAAACCGGCAATATGTATCGCTTCCATGATGATTTGGACGGCTTCCTCATTAGAACTCAGATTTGGCGCAAACCCACCTTCGTCACCAACTCCGGTATAATAGCCTTTCGCTTTTAGCAGACTTCTCAGGGAATGAAAAACAGCTTCGCCCATACGGATACTTTCCTTAAACGAGGGGGCGTTATGAGGGGCAATCATAAATTCCTGAAAATCGATGTTGTTATCAGAATGCCTTCCCCCATTAATGACATTCATGCACGGTACGGGCATTACGTAACCTTCCCTTTCCACTAGCTGCCTATACAAGGGAATCCCTTTTGCAACGGCCGAAGCCCGGGCGAAGGCGATTGAGGCCGCAAGCATCGCATTTGCGCCGAGCCTTGATTTATTCTCGGTTCCATCCAGACCAATTATATGATCATCGAAGGCCTGCTGACCCTCAAAGGATAAGCCGGTGACTGATTTGCCGACTTCGACGTTAATCCCTTTTACTGCTTTTTCCACGCCTTTACCATTATAGCGCTCTGGATCACCATCTCTAAGCTCTACGGCTTCTTTTTCACCCGTACTTGCCCCGGATGGAGAAATACCCCTTGCTGTTGTTCCGTTAAGAGTGACTTCTACTTCTACTGTCGGATTGCCCCTGGAATCCAAAATTTCACGGGCATGAATTTTAGTTAATTTCATAGTTTTTTGTTTTATATTGATTTTTAGTATTTCGGTTGCTTACAAATAATTGAGTTTCTCAAAAGATCAAAACCAGTGTTCCCCCAATGATCAGTAGGGCACCAAAGAATACTTTCAGGGTAAGAGCTTCTTTCAGGAACACCATTGCAAGTATAATAGTTAGGGCAACACTCAACTTATCAACAGGGGCGACCTGGGACACTTTCCC
>Ga0247803_1000694_pt1 | contig 17905 bp, 19 predicted proteins | sample UWRJL014104B1_FD_180928 | JGI IMG/M metagenome (GOLD analysis project Ga0247803, IMG submission 180928) | Plant litter microbial communities from Arlington Agricultural Research Station in Wisconsin, United States - UWRJ-L014-104B-1 | ecosystem: Environmental > Terrestrial > Plant litter >...
CCGGCGTCGTCTTAGGGTTCTTGGTCTCCTCGTTCATCGTCAGGGTCACATCCCAGCCCCAGAAGATGAAGATCGACAACGAGACCCCCGCCGCGAACGCGGAGAACGACGACAGGGCGAAGGGGTTGAACCACTCCCAGCTGAAGGCGAGCGCGTCGAACGCCGTGCCCCCGGCGACCTGCGCCAGCGCGGCGACGCTGAACCAGACGAGCACGACGAGCTGGAAGGCGACGAGCACGTACTGCACCGCCTTCGTGGTCTCCATGCCCCGATAGGAGATGTAGCAGGCGGCCGCCATGAACACGAGACACGTGCCGATGTTCACCCACGTGTTCGCGGCGAGGTCGGCTATCGACGGATCGCCGACGATCTGCGCGAGCGCCAGATAGAGGAAGTCGACGGCGATCCCGGCCAGGTTCGACAGCACGACGACCGTCGCGACGATCAGCCCCCAACCGCCCAGCCAGCCGATCCACGGGCCGAACGCCCGAGTGGCCCAGGTGAACGACGTGCCGTTGTCGGGCATGGCGTTGTTCAGCTCGCGGTAGCCGAGCGCCACCAGCAGCATCGGCAGGAAGCCGACGAGGAAGATGCCGGGCATCTGCGTGCCCACCGCCGCGACGGTCGGGCCGAGCGACGCGGTGAGGGTGTAGGCCGGAGCGATGCAGGAGATGCCGATCACGGTCGCGCCGAGAAGGCCGATCGAGCCTGCGGAGAGACCCTTGGTCGACAGGCCGGTCGCGGAATCCGTGTCGCCCGGGGTGGCGGGAGGGGGTGAGCTGGTGCGTGTCATGGGTGCGGCCTCTCGGTACGAGCGGGGACGGGAGCTGAGACGGGTCAGGCGGGTCAGGCGGGGACGACGATGAGCGGTACGGGGAGGGTGCGCAGCATGCGGTTCGCCGTGCTGCCGAGGAATAGCCGGCTCGGGCTGGCCAGCCGGCTGGAGCCGACGAACACGATCTCGTCGCCGCGCCAGTCCATGCCCTCCACCGCGTCCTCGATGTCGTCGCCTTCTCCGACAGCGGTCGTCAGGGGTCCGCTGAAGTCGGCACGGTCGCGGAAGTAGTCGAGAACCCCGGCGAGGTGGGCGGCCGCGTCGACGGCTGCGGCGTCGTGCGCCGCGTCGACCCGCACGAGGGTGACGAAACGCAGTTCGACGTCGAGCCCCTCGGAGATGGAGACCATGGAGTCGAGGAGCGACTCCCAGCCGGGCCGTGTTCCGATGGCGCAGCTGATGCGGCTGAGCCCCCGGGGAGCGCGATAGCCCCGGGGGGCGAGAGCGACGGGGACCGGCGAGGCGTGCAGCAGGGCGCTGGCCACGGTGCCGATCGAGAACCGGCCGAGCAGCCCCGCGCGGGCCGCGCCCACGACGATCCGGTCGCTTTCGAAGCGCTCGGCGGCCTGGAGCAGGCCCTCCGACGTCGACTCTGCCTGCAGGGCGTGCGTGGTGGCCGTGACGTCGGCGGGTATCCTCCCGGCGGCGTCGTCGAGCCACTCCTGCGCCTGCTCGAGCAGGAGGCTCTGGTACTCGGCATCTCCGGCTGCCACCTTCGAGGGCACGGTCGCCGGACGAGGCAGCACGATGCAGATGCGCAGCTCGGCCCCGGTGAGCCGGGCGAGCGCGATACCGAGTTGGAGCGCCTCGCGCCCGCGGTCGGTGGCCTCGTAAGCGACGACGTAGTTGGCTGTGCGGGTCACTGTTGGCTCCTTCGTCTCCGAGCGACGACCACGCTCCGTCGCGTGTGTGTAGACGGAGCATAGCGCGCATGCCGACAGCGGCAACAGACGGAACACGCACTCAAACCGATGATCGCCGACGAATTCCGCACAATCCGCCTGATTTCCCGTAGCGTGTCAGCATGGAGAAGTTGGATCGTGACGTGGTCATTGTCGGAGCCGGCGCCACAGGACTCACCGCCGCCGCGCGTCTGCGCGAGGCCGGCAGGTCGGTCGTGGTGCTCGAGGCGCGGGACCGCGTGGGAGGCCGCCTGCTCACCGATGACATCGACGGGCAGATGTTCGAGGTCGGCGGACAGTGGGTGTCGCCCGACCAGACGGCGCTCCTCGAGACGCTCGACGAGCTCGGCCTACGCACCTACCCCCGGTATCGCGACGGCGAGAGCGTGTACGTCGGCCGCGACGGCGACGCGCGCCGCTTCACCGGCGACATCTTCCCCGCGAGCGAGCGCACCCAGGGCGAGATCGAGCGCTTGATCGGCATCCTCGACCCGCTCGTCGCGCAGATCGACGTCGCGGCGCCGTGGGATCACCCCTCCGCCGCCCAGTTCGACCACGTGTCCTTCGACGCCTGGCTCCGTGAGCAGAGCGACGACGCGGAGGCGCGCGACAACATCGCGCTCTTCATCGCCGACGCGATGCTGACCAAGCCCGCGCATGCGTTCTCGCTGCTCCAGGCGCTGCTGATGGCGGCGAGCGCGGGAAGTTTCAGCAACCTGGTCGACGCCGACTTCATCCTCGATCGCAGGGTCGTCGGGGGTCTGCAGCAGGTTCCGCTGCTGCTCGCCGAGTCGCTCGACCCCGACGACCTCCGCCTGTCGCAGCCGGTGCGCACGATCGAGTGGAGCGACACGGGAGCCACCGTGCACACCGACACCCTCAGCGTCTCCGCACGGCACGTCATCGTCGCCGTGCCGCCGAACCTGTACTCGCGCATCGACTACTCGCCGCCCCTGCCGCGGCTGCGCCAGCAGATGCAGCAGCACCAGTCGCTCGGCCTGGTCATCAAGGTGCATGCGACCTACGCCACGCCGTTCTGGCGCGCCGCCGGTCTCTCGGGCACGGCATTCAGCCCGTATCAGGTCGTGCACGAGGCGTACGACAACTCCAACTACGGAGAACAGCGGGGCACGCTGGTCGGCTTCGTCTCCGATGAGAAGGCGGATGCACTCTTCCGCCTGCCTGCCGCGGAGCGCAAGGCCGCGATCCTCGCGTCCCTCGCCTCCTACTACGGTGCCGAGGCGCTCGAGCCGGCCGTGTACTACGAGAGCGACTGGGCCGCCGAGGAGTGGACGCAGGGCGCGTATGCCGCCAGTTTCGACCTGGGCGGGCTGACACGGTACGGGGCGCTGCAACTGCAGCCGGTCGGTGTCGTGCGGTTCGGCTCGAGCGACCTCGCCGCCGAGGGCTATCAACACGTCGACGGCGCCATCCGCGTCGGTCGTAGGCTGGCGGCCGAGGTGATCGACGCCTCGACATCCTCCTGACATCCCGCACGACACACGAAGGAGCATTTGATGAGCGACTACGCAGTAACCAATCCGGCGACCGGCGAGACGCTGAGCACCTATCCGTCGATCTCCGACGACGAGCTGACGCGGGCGATCGCCGACGCGTCGGACGCCTACACCGGCTGGTCGCGCAGGGTCGGCGTCGACGAGCGCGCCGCCCTTATCGGCAGGGTCGCCCAGCTGCACCTCGACCGCCGCGACGAGCTCGCCGAGATCATCGTGCGCGAGATGGGCAAGCCGTTGGAGCAGGCGCTCGGCGAGGTCGACTTCGCCGCCGCCATCTACCAGTACTACGCCGACAACGGCCCCGGCTTCCTCGCCGACGAGCCCATCGAGCTGGCCGAGGAGTCGGGCTCCGGCTCGGCGTTCATCCGCCGCACCGGCCTGGGCGTGCTGCTCGGGATCATGCCGTGGAATTTCCCGTACTACCAGGTGGCGCGGTTCGCCGGTCCGAACATCGTCGTCGGCAACACCATCCTGCTGAAGCACGCGCCCCAGTGCCCCGAGTCCGCGGCCGCCATCGCCGATATCTTCGCCCACGCGGCATCCGAGGTCTCGGCCCCCGTCGGCATCTACCGCAACATCTACGCGAGCAACGAGCAGATCGCCACGGTCATCGCCGACCCGCGGGTGCAGGGCATCTCGATCACCGGTTCCGAGCGGGCCGGCTCGGCCGTCGCCGAGCTGGCGGGCAAGCACCTCAAGAAGGTCGTGCTCGAGCTCGGCGGCTCCGACCCGTTCATCCTGCTTTCGACCGACGACATCGACGCCGCGGTTGGCGACGCGGTGAGCGCCCGGCTCGACAACAACGGCCAGTCGTGTAACGCGGCCAAGCGCTTCATCGTGCTCGACGAGCTGTACGACGAGTTCGCCGAGCGTTTCACCGCGGCGTTCACGGCCGCGCAGCCCGCCGACCCCTTCGCCGAGGGCACGCTGCTCGGCCCGCTCTCGTCGCTCGCCGCCGCCGAGCGGCTCGAAGAGCAGCTCGACCGCGCGGTGGCGCAGGGGGCCACGGTCGTGGCCAGCGGCCAGCGCGACGGCAGCTACTTCCCGCCCGCCGTGCTCGCCGACGTCTCCAAGCAGATGGACGCCTACACCGAGGAGTTCTTCGGCCCCGTCGCTGCGCTGTACCGCGTGCGGTCGGAGGAGGAGGCGATCGAGGTCGCGAACGACACGCCGTTCGGCCTCGGCTCCTACGTGTACACGACCGACCCGGAGCAGGCGCTGCGCGTGGCCGACGGCATCGAGGCCGGGATGGTGTGGATCAACCTGGTGCTCGGCGACGCGGCCGAGCTGCCCTTCGGCGGTGTGAAGCGCTCCGGCTCCGGCCGCGAGATGGGGCGCTACGCGATGGAGGAGTTCGTCAACAAGAAGATGATCCGCGTCTCCGCCTGAGCCGGCTAGCTCGCCGGGTCGTAGCCGAACTCGCGCACTTCCTGCGCGCAGCGGCAGGCCTCGGCGATCCTCCGCGCCCACTCGACGGCGGCGTCGCGGGTCGGCAGCTCGAGCACGAGGAACCCGCCGGTGAGCCGCGAGCCCGGATACAGCTCGTCGCTCACCGAGCCGTCGGCGGAGACCCGCACCGGATCGACGCTCTCGTCGATCCCGCCGCCGAACACGTAGACGCCGGCCGCCTTCGCCTGCTCGATGACCTCGTGCGAATCGGCGGAGACGCTCGGCATCTCCTCCTCGGTGGCAATCATGGCTTCACTGGGAAATGAGATGAGATATTTGGTCATGACCAGATGATCCACCCATCATCGAGCGTCGGCAACGGGTTGAACGAGACCCTCGCGCCCCCGTAACCGGCTACCGTAGATTTCGTGCCCATCTTCGAACCCTCCGTCGTCTCCGCCGTGCTCGACCACATGAACAACGACCACCCGGAAGACAACCTGCTCATCGTCCGCGCCTTCGCCACGAAAGACGCCTCGGCCGCCACCATGACCGACCTCGACCACCTCGGGGGAACCTGGACGTACGAGGCGGGCGACGCCACGGCCGAGCTCACCGTCCCCTGGTCGGGGCCGATCAGCGAGCGCGCGGAGATCCGCCGCGAGGTCGTCGTCGTCTACGACACCGCCTGCGAGCGGCTCGGCGTCGAGCCGCGTCCGCACTGATCGTCCGGCGTTCCGCCGTGTCGCAGTCGCCGAACCGTCTCGTCGCCGTCATCGTCGGCGGCTTCTACGTCGCCCTGGGCCTGGTCGGGTTCACCGCCATCGCCGGGGTGGACGTCGTCTCCACCACGGGAGGCTTCCTGTTCGGCGTCTTCGGGGTCAACGTGCTGCAGAACATCCTGCACGTCGTCATCGGGGCGGCACTGCTGGCCGCGGGATTCTCCGGGGTGCGCCTCGCGAGGGGTGCCAACTCGGCCGTCGGCGCCCTGTTCCTCGCGCTCGGGCTCGCCGGTCTCTTCGTGGTCGGAACCGACTCGAACATCCTGGCCCTCAACGGCGCGGACAACGTGCTGCACTTCGGCAGCTCGATCGTGTTGCTCGCGGTCGGCCTCGGCGCCGACAAGCCCGCAGCGGTCACCTCGCCCACGGGTACGAAGCCGGCAGGATCTCCTCGGGGCTGATCGGGTAGACAAACCGCGATCGGCAGTCGCTAGTATTAGGGTCACCTAACCGACCCCCTGGAGTGCCACCGTGTCAGTCGTCCTTCCCTTCTCACAGGCCCTGCGCGAGCGCACCCGCAGCGGCCACAGCGCCAGCGAGGGCGCCAACTTCATGGACGACCTCATGACGGGCAAGGGATCGCGCGACGACTACATCTCCCTCGTGGCGCAGCACTTCTTCATCTACGAGGCACTCGAGGCGGCCGCGGAGACGATGAAAGACGACGCGGATGCCGCGGCCTTCATCACCCCGCAGCTGATCCGCCTGCCCGCTCTCGAGGCAGACCTGCTGTTTCTGCTCGGCGATGACTGGCGCTCGCTCATCGCCCCGCTGCCGACGACCGCACGCTACGTCGCGCGCATCCAGACCGTGGCGGCGACGGGGTGGAGCGGCGGCTTCATCGCACACCACTACACGCGCTACCTCGGCGACCTGTCGGGCGGACAGATCATCCGCACCCTCATGCAGCGGCAGTTCGGCTTCGAGACCAACGGCGTCGGCTTCTACCTCTTCGACCAGATCGCCAAGCCGAAGGAGTTCAAGGACGTGTACCGCGCCCAGCTCGACGCCGTCGACTGGAGCGAGGAAGAGCGCGAGCGCGTGATCGACGAGGTCATGGTCGCCTACCGGTTCAACACCGAGCTGTTCGTCGACCTGGCCGACGCGAAGGCCGTCGCCGCCGCCTGAGCCGCCGCCCCTTTCCCGGCTCGGCGCCGGTCTGGGCGCGCTACGCCTGGATGCCGGGCACCGCCGTCGCGCGTTCCATGAAGCGCTGCACGTTCTCGTCGACGATGATGTCGCTGGGGCGCAGGGCGCGGCTCAGGTAGAGCCCCTCGAGCGCGGTGATGCGGCTGAGCGCCACATAGGTCTGACCCGGCGCGAACGAGCGCTGCCCGAGGTCGACGACGGCGCGGTCGTAGGTCTTGCCCTGCGACTTGTGGATGGTCACGGCCCAGGCCAGCCGTAGCGGAAACTGCGTGAACTCGGCCACGATGTCTTTCTTGAGCGCCTTGGTGACCGCCGAGTACGAGTACTTGTACTTCTCCCACACGGCGGGCTGCACCTGGTGCTCCTCGCCGTCGATCTCGACATGCACGAACTGGTCGATCTTCGTCACGAGACCGACCGAGCCGTTCACCCAGCGCTGGTCGGCGTCGTTGCGCAGAAACATCACCTGTGCGCCGATCTTCAGCTGCAGCGCCTCGTCGGCGGGGAACGCCCGGCCGCCGAACTCGCCGGAGACCTCGGCGTTCGCGGTGAGGATCTTGCCCGGGAGGCGCGCGAGCTCGGTCGCGTTGATGCGGTTCACCGCGGCGTTGGTCGTGGCCAGGGTGATGACCCCGTCGGTGGGCGCGTCGCGGGCGCCGGTCGAGTTGAGCCGCTCGGCGATCTCGGCCGTCACCCGGCCGTGCCGCACCGCGTTGAGCATGTACTTGAACTCGCCCTCGTGCTGGCGGTGGATCGTGGTGAGCTCGTAGATCTTGAGGTCTGCCTCGTCCCACACCTTGGCGTCGAAGAACCACATCGACCGGTACTGGTCGGCGAAGTAGGCGCGCTCGTCGGCGTCGCCGGGCACGGGGGCCAGCTGGTACGGGTCGCCGAACAGGATGACCTGCACACCGCCGAACGGCTCCCGCTTGCGCTGCCTCGCCTGGCGCAGGCTGCGGTCGAGAGCGTCGAGCAGGTCGGCGTTGACCATCGACACCTCGTCGATCACGAGCGTGTCGATCGTGTTGAGCAGCTTGCGCACCTCGGCGGTGTGCTCGATCTCGTGGTCGGCGATCACTCCGATCGGCAGCCGGAAGAGCGAGTGGATGGTCTGCCCGCCCACGTTGAGCGCGGCGACGCCGGTCGGCGCGCAGATCACCACCTGCTTCGAGGTGTTCCACGAGAGGTGGTTGAGCAGCGTCGACTTGCCGGTGCCCGCGCGGCCGGTGACGAAGATGTTCTCCTGCGTCGTCTCGATGGCCGCGAAGACAGCGGCCTGCTCGGGAGAAAGCTCGGGTGCGGTCACACCCCCCAATCTACCCGCTCGCCCCCTCCACTCAGCCGCCTGTGCACAGGGTTGCCTAGGATGTGAGGATGCGCCGAACCCTCATCACCTGGTCGGCGGCCTTCGTGCTGCTCGTCGCCGGCTTCGCCGCATCCGTCGTCGCCCTCAACGCCGACCTGTACAGCGCCCACGGATTCGTCAGCCGCTACCTGGAGGCGCTCGAGCGTCGCGACAGCTCGGCCGCACTCGCGCTGCCCGGCGTGGGCACCGGCAACGACGCGGCGTCCGTGCTGCTCACCGACGACGCGATGGGCGCCCTGAGCGACGTCACCATCGTGAGCGACACCGCGGGGGACGAGGGCAGGCACACCGTCGTCGCCCGGTACGAGATCGCGCCGCCACCGACGAAGGCCCAGCCCGACCCGCCCTCGACGACCGCCACCAGCGAGTTCGTCGTCGTGCGCGACGGAACCAGCTTCGGTCTCTTCCCGAAGTGGCGCTTCGTCGCGAGCCCGATCAGCTCGATCTCGGTGACGGTGCTGCACGCGCAGGACTTCGAGGTGAACGGTCTGGCCGTCACGTCGAAGGCGCAGCCCGACGCGCCGGCCACCTACCAGGTCTTCGCCCCCGGCTTCTATCTGGTCGACCACGAGTCGACCTACACCTCTGCGAAGGCGGTCGGGGCCGCCGTCACCGCCAACGACGAGATAGCGGATGTCACGGTCGATGTGCAGGCGAACGAGGAGTTCGTCGCCGAGGTGCAGAAGCACGTCACCGCGTACCTGGCCGAGTGCGCGACGCAGGAGCTGATGATGCCCACCGGCTGCCCGTTCGGCCAGTCGCTGTCGAACCGCGTCGTCTCAGCGCCGAAGTGGTCGATGCTCGCCGACCCGGTGGTCACCATCGTCCCCGGCGCCGTCTCCGGTACCTGGACTGTGCCGAAGACGCCGGCCGCCGCTCATCTCGTGGTCGAGGTGAAATCGCTGCGCGACGGAACCGTCTCCACGTTCGATGAAGACGTCCCCTTCGACGTGCAGTACGCGCTCACCTTCGAGCCGGGCAACAAGCTGCTGATCACGGCCGTCTACGAGTAGTCGCCCGCGCGGCGAGCATGTCGTTGTACGCCTCGAGCTCGGCGTCGCCGTCGCGGTCTGCCTTGCGGTCGTAGCGCTTCGAGTCGCGCTCGTCGCTGCGCGACCACATGATGGCGACGGCGATGGCGAGCGCCACGGTCGGGATCTCCCCGACGCTCCAGGCGATGCCTCCGCCTGCCTGCTGGTCGTCGATCGCGCTGATGCCCCAGCCCATGGCCCCGTACCAGTCGGCGAGCAACAGCCCGGTGCCGGTCATCAGCGACAGCCCGAAGAAGGCGTGGAACGCCATTGTGGCGAGCAGCACGAGCAGCCGCAGCGGGTAGGGGGCCTTGTGCGGCGACGGGTCGACGCCGATGAGCGACTGCACGAAGAGGTAGCCGCTCAGGAGGAAGTGGATGATCATCCACTGGTGGCCGAGATGGTCGGTCGTCGCCCAGCGGAACAGGGGCGAGTAGTAGAAGATCCAGAGCGAGACGACGAAGATCGCCGCGGCGACCAACGGCCGGGAGAGCACGTCGAAGTACTTCGAGTGGGTCGCGAGCAGGATCCACTCGCGGGCGCCGCGGCTGCCGTCGTCACGCTTGCGGATGGTGCGCAGCGCGAGGGTGATGGGCGCGCCGGGCACCAGCAGCACGGGCACCATCATGCCGAGCGTCATGTGGGCGAGCATGTGCGCGCTGAAGAGGTAGGCCTCGTACACGTTGACGCCGCCGTTGGTGATGTAGAACAGCAGCGCCATGCCGGCCACCCAGAGCACGGTGCGCAGCACCGGCCACGAGTCGCCGCGCTTCTTCAGCCGCCACACGCCGGCGAGGTAGAAGAAGACGCCGAACGCGCAGAACAGCACCCAGATCAGGTCGAAGTTCCACAGCGTGAACAGGTTGGCGAACGAGATGGGAGGCGGCAACGGCGAACCGGTGAGGATCTCGGCCGGGGTGGCGCCCGTGCTCGCCGTTGCGGGCACCTCGGGCTTCGGCGTCGCCGTTCGGCCTAGAGCGGCGGCGACACCGGAGGCGAGGCCCATAAACGCGATCTCGGCGGTGACCAGCCACCAGAAGTACTTGCGCGCGCCGGTCGCCGTCATGCGTCCAATGAGGTAGCGGCGCTGCATCACGCCGAAGACCCCGAGCACGCCGAGGGCGCCGACCTTGACGAGTACCAGGATGCCGTACGGAGTGAGGAGGTTGCCGAGGGTGCCGACGCGGATCTCGGCGCTGACGTAGCCGGAGGCAGCGACGACGACGAAGCTCACCAGCGCCAGGGTCGAGTATCGCGTGAGCAGCGGCACGATGCGGCCCTTGTCGAGGGTGCGGGAGCTGATGACGAGGGTGAGCAGCCCGCCGAGCCAGATCGCGGCGAAGACGATGTGCAGCCAGATCGCGCTGGTCGCCGCGTCATGGCTGGCCGTGCCGCCCGCGTGCCCCTGCAATGCCATCGGGATCAGGCCGGCGATCGATCCGGCCGCCATGAATGCGACGAGGGTCTGGTTGCGCACCGCGAAGCACAGCACGGTGAGGGCGGCGGCGATGAGGGTCGTGTACAGCCACGACTGTCCGAGCTCCTGTTCGGTGAGGAACTGGGCGAGCAGGTCGCCGAACCGGTCGTCGATCGAGATGGGCTGCAGGTAGAGCGTCATGAAGCTGAAGAAGCCGGCGGCGGCGGATGCCACGGCCCAGACCCCGGCGGAGGCGGCGGCGATGTCGAGCGCGAGGCCGAACTCGCGCTTGTCGCGGCTCATCGCGAAGCTGGCCAGCACGAGGGCGCCGATCGTTCCGGCGGCGCCGATGTTGACGATGAGCTTCGCCAGCGGGAGCCCGTAACGCACCACGGGGCCCGGGTCTGCGATGGGCTCCGGCGTGGCTGCCCCGCCGAACTGCAGGGCGGCGACGGCGCTCGCGAGTGCCACAAGGAGCAGGAGCGCTGGCCCCACTATCCGTACGACTCGTGGCATCAGATCAGTTTATCCGCGTCATCCTGAATGCTTCGCCGCGTCAAACAAAAAGGGCGCCGACCTCACGGTCGACGCCCTTAACGCTTTAGAAGACTACTTGGAGTCCTTTGCAGCGGCCTTCAGCTTCGAGCCGGCGCTCAGCTTGACGCCGTAGCTTGCCTTGATCTCGATTGCCTCGCCCGTCTGCGGGTTACGGCCGGCGCGAGCTGCACGGTGGGTGCGCTCCACTGCCAGCCATCCCGGGATGGATACCTTCACGCCGTCGGCCACCGAAGTGGACAGAACGGAGAAGAGTGCGTCGACGACGCCGTTGACGGCGGCCTGGCTCTGGCCAGACGATGCGGCTACTGCCGCGACGAGCTCGGTACGGTTTAGTGACTTGTCAGCCATGAATGTCCTCCTCGGACCTTGTGCAGTTGGTTGGTCAATCAGCTAAAAGCTGGTGAACCGGGAAAAATCTACCAGCTTGACTTGGTAATACCGGGCAATTCGCCCCGGTGCGCCATGTCGCGGAAGCGAACTCGGCTGACACCGAACTGCGCGAGGTAGCCGCGGGGGCGTCCGTCGATGGCGTCGCGGCCGCGAACGCGCACCGGAGAGGCGTTGCGAGGAAGCTTCTGCAGGCCGACACGGGCCTCTTCACGAGACTCGTCGGTTCCGGCCGGGTCGACGAGGGCCTTCTTCAGCTCGAGGCGCTTCGTCGCGTAACGCGCGACGATGACCTTACGCTGCTCGTTCTTGGCGATCTTGCTCTTCTTAGCCATGTTTAGCGCTCCTCGCGGAATTCGACGTGCTTGCGCACTACAGGGTCGTACTTCTTGAGTACGAGGCGGTCGGGGTCGTTGCGACGGTTCTTCTTGGTCACGTAGGTGTAACCGGTGCCCGCCGTCGAGCGGAGCTTGATGATCGGACGTACGTCTTGTGCCTTAGCCATTAGATCTTCACCCCACGAGCGAGAATGTCCTTCACGACAGACTCGATGCCACGGGCGTCAATTACCTTGATGCCCTTTGCGGAAAGCTGCAACGTGACGTTGCGGCGCAGAGACGGTACGTAGTACGTCTTCTTCTGGACGTTCGGGTCGAAGCGACGCTTGGTACGTCGGTGCGAGTGCGAAATGTTGTGTCCGAAGCCGGGAACGGCTCCGGTCACCTGGCAAGTTGCTGCCATGATGGTCTTCTCCTTAGATACCGTAGGACGAGGTGCCCTACCCAAGATTTCTTGTCGGCACGCGCAGAACACCCTGATTTCTCGCGAGAGAAGGGGAGTTGGCGTACAAAGTGACCGGAATACTCCCGGCCAAGGGTCTACCTTACGGGGTTTCACGCGGATCCACCAAACGTGAACCGCACGCGACAGGCTGATGGAGGCCGCAATGCGACTGGGATACGCCGTCGGCTACTGGAAGCAGGGCCCGCCGCCCGGCGCCCTTGAGGCCATCCTCGAGGCCGAGCGCCTCGGCTTCGAATCGGTGTGGACCGCCGAGGCCTACGGGTCGGACGCGTTCACACCGCTCGCCTGGTGGGGTTCCCGCACGCAGAGCGTCAGGCTCGGCACCGGGATCGCCCAGATGTCGGCCAGAACCCCCGCTGCGACCGCGATGGCCGCCCTCACTCTCGACCACCTCTCCGGCGGCCGCGCCATCCTGGGCCTCGGCGTCTCGGGCCCGCAGGTCGTCGAGGGCTGGTACGGCCAGCCGTACCCGAAGCCGCTCGCCCGCACCAGGGAGTACTTCGCGATCGTGCGCGACGTGCTCGCCCGCAACGGCCCGGTCACGGCGCCGGGGCCGCACTACCCGCTGCCGCTCTCGGGGCCGTCGGCCACCGGCCTGGGCAAGCCGCTGCAGTCGACCGTGCATCCGCTTCGCCCCGACCTGCCCGTGTACCTCGCCGCCGAGGGTCCGAAGAACGTCGCCCTCGCCGCGGAGATCGCCGACGGGTGGCTGCCGTTCCTCTTCTCACCGAAGGCGAACGCGGATGCCGCGGCTCAGCTCGATGCGGGGTTCGCGTTGCGCGATCCCGGCCTCGCCCCGCGATCCGGGTTCGAGGTCGCGGTTCAGCTCGCGGTCGTGCCGCACGCCGACGTCGAGGCGGCGGCCGACACGCTGCGCCCCATGGTGGCGCTGTACGTCGGCGGGATGGGTGCCCGCGAGGCGAACTTCCACCGCAACGTGATCGACCGGCTCGGCTACTCCGACGACTGCGACCGTATCCAGAGCCTCTTCCTCGCGGGACGCAAGGAGGAGGCGGTCGCCGCCGTGCCGACGCGGCTGGTCGAGGAGATCGCGCTGATCGGCCCGCCGGAGAAGATCCGCGACGAGCTGGCGGCGTGGGAGGAGTCGGTGGTCACGACCCTGCTCGTGCAGGGCCGTGCCGACTCTCTGCGGCTGATCGCCGAGCTGCTCGGTTAGCGCCTCTGTGAGATGCGCCGGTTTCGGCGCTTCACGGCGAGGCCGGCGAGCCCGAGCAGCACCATGACCGCGGCCACGAGGAGCGGGCCTGTCGTCTCGGCGCCGGTGTTCGCCAGCACGCCGCCGGGGGTCTGCGCGGCCGTCGGGGCCGCCGGCTCTGTCGGGACGACCGGGTCCGCCGGATCGACGGGGACGACCGGGTCGACCGGGTCGATGGGGTCTTCCACGATGTTCGTGACCACGATGCGGGCGACCGTGTTCTCGACGATCGTCACCGACGCCGGCGCGATCTGCGGTGCTGCCCAGTGGTACTGGGGGAAGCCGGGCAGCGGGGGCACGAGAATCGGGTTCTCCGTCAGGGTGCAGGTCGTCCCGGCGGGGAGCCCGGTGGCGAGCCGCACCGGCGCCGCGCCCGCGCGTTCGGCCCAGGTGCCCGGGGCCGGGGTGAGATCCACCCCGAGGTAGCTGCAGGCGAACGTGCCGGTGTAGACGCGGGACAGGTCGACGACGTCGTACGGGTCGTCGAGCACCTTGATCATCTCCAGGTCGCCGACCGCCCTGCTGACCGTGTTGAGCACGGTGACCGCAACCGGCGTGCCGGCCCGGACGACGGCGGCTGCGGGGCTGATCACGGCGGGCTGCCACCGGTACGAGGCATCCGTCGCCGACGGCGGAGCCGGCGTGTTCTCGGTGACGACGCAGCTGCTGCCCTGCGGCATGCTCGGGGTCACGAACGTCTGCCCGGCCGACAGCGACCAGGTGCCGGACTGCACGGTCGAGCCGGAGGCGTCGACGCAGGTGTAGCCGCCGGTGAACAGCCGGCCGGCCGGCACGACGGCGTCGCGGTCGTCGAGGGTCTTCGAGATCGACACCGAACCGACCGCCGCGAACCCGCAGGAGGTCTCGCGGAAGGGGTAGCTGTGGAACTCGAGCCCCGCGAGCGGCGAACCGCTCATGACCACGTCGCCGGCCGCGTAGAAGCGGCCGTTGGTGCTGGTCTTGACGGTCGTTGTGCTCGTCGGCTGGGGGATGAGGATCGAGCCGAGCAGCTGGTCTTCGTCGCCGAGCGTGACGTCGACGGCCGTCGGGAAGTTCCACAGCAGCGACTGGGTGAAGTTCGAGAAGAGCGGGTCGATCGGCAGCGCGTGGTTGACGGGATTCACGGGGTTGATCGGCTGTCCGCCGAAGACGAAGGAGTTGGCGCCGATCACGGCGGTCGGACCGGTGACGTTCACGATCACGATGGTGCCGGCCGGGATGTTGTCGAAGACCATGGTCTTCGTGGCCCCGAGAGCCCCGAGGTCTGTGCCGGCAACGGCGAAGACCTGGCGGTTCGCTGTGCCGTCGCCGCGGAAGGTGACGTCCCAGCCGGTGCTGGTCACCGTGCCGCCGGCGTTCGGGCTCATCGACGAGTAGGTCGTCGAGAGATCGCGGTAGTCCTGCAGCGTTGCGGCATACGGGAGGAGCGGGTCTGCGGCGTTCTCGGTGATTGTGCCGCCGCTGGTCTCGATGCTGGCGCGCGGGCCCACGACGCCGCCGCTGACGATGTCGCCCCCGATCAGCGATCCGACGTCGAGCATGCCCGAGGCGACGGTGACGTCTCCACCGGTGACGAGCATGTCGCTGCCGGGGGGAGGGGCGACCCGGGAGCCGACTCCGGCGACACCCACGCTGTAGTGCTTCGTCGTGTCGAAGGTGGCCGAACCGCCCACGAGCACGACTCCCTCGGCCTCGGCAGCGCCGACCCGCGCCGCGAAGTCGCCGCCGATCATCACGTTGACCGCGGAGTCGTACTGCAGCGCCTCGTCGTCGAGGTTCGGGTAGACGAGACCCGGTGTCACCGCGCACAGGGCCGGACCGGCCGCGGACGCGGGCATGGCCGGCGCGACGGAGAGGGCGGGTGCGGCGACGGCCGCGATGGACATCAAGCCGAGGGCGGCGGTCAGCGCCGCCAGGCGCGGGTAAGTGCGAATGGTCGTAGCTCTCTATCGGGTCAGAGCGTGCGGGAGATCGCGCATCGAACTCTGGCCTCGGGAAAGAACCACGATCGGAGACGCGTGTAACTAGGGTGCGCTCACCGTATCGGCTCCGCGAGGAAACGTCAAAGCAAAACTACAGTGTGTCGTCTTTCGAGCAGTTCGCGCAGAGGCCGAACACGTCGACGATGTGGTTCGGCTGGGTGAACCCGTGCTCCGCAGCGACGTTCTTCGCCCAGAGTTCCACGGCATCCGCCTCGATCTCTACCGTGAGCCCGCAGTTGCGGCAGATCAGGTGGTGGTGGTGGCTGCCCGGGGTGCATGCGCGGTAGAGGCTCTCACCCTCCTGCTGCAGCGAGTCGGCCTCGCCCTCGACGGCCAGGTCGGACAGCGCGCGGTAGACGGTGGCGAGCCCGATGGGCGAGCCGGTCTCGCGCAGGTTCGAGTGAAGTGCCTGGGCGCTGACGAAGCCCTCGGACGAACCGAGCGCTTCACGAACGGCCTCGCGCTGCCAGGTGTTTCTCTTCATAGCCGGATTCTACCTCGCGGCAACGAGAGGACGTCGGGCGGATGCGCGGCCGCCGGCGGCCTTCCGGGCCCCGATGATGCGGCAGACGACGTAGATGGCGAACGAGATGGTGGTGATGTACGGACTGATCGGCAGCGAGCCGCCGAGGGCGAGCAGGATGCCCCCCACCGCCGAGACGAAGCCGAAGAGCATGCTCAGCAACGGCACGAGCAGCGGCGACGACGAGACGCGCAGTGCGGCGGCGGCGGGAGTCACCAGCAGGGCGAGCACGAGCAGCGACCCGATGATCTGCACGGAGACCGCGACGGTGAGCCCGAGCAGCACCATGAAGCCGAGCGACAGGGCGCGCGAGGGCACCCCGCGCGCGGCGGCGACGTCGGCGTCGAGGCTGTCGAAGCTGAGCGGGCGCCAGACGAGCAGCAGCGCGACGAGCACCACGACGGAGAGGGTGATGAGCAGGCCCAGCTGCGGGATGTCGACCGAGATGATCTGCCCGGTGAGCAGGCCGAACTTGTTGGCGCTGCGGCCGGGGTAGAGCGCGAGGAAGAGGATGCCCAGGCCCAGACCGAACGGCATCAGCACGCCGATGATGGAGTTGCGGTCGCGCGCCTTCGCGCCGAGGAGGCCGATCAGCACGGCGGCGATGAGCGAGCCGATCAGGGATCCGGCGACGACGTTGACGCCGAGCAGCAGCGCACCCGCGGCCCCGGCGAACGAGAGCTCGCTGATGCCGTGGACGGCGAAGGCCATGTCGCGCTGCATCACGAAGACGCCGATGAGCCCGCCGACGATGCCGAGCACGGCGGCGGCGATGATGGAGTTCTGCACGAGGGCGAGCAGCTCGCCGTAGTTGGCGAAGTTGAACAGCCGGCCCCAGATGTCGTCGCCGGTCACTCCGCCACCTCGTCGTGGTGGTCGTGATGGTCGTGACCGTCGGGGACGCCGACCACGATGACACGGCCGTGGGAGCGGATGACGTCGACCGGTGTTCCGTACAGGTCGCTGAGCACGTCGGAGCGCAGCACCTCGCTCGGGGTGCCCTGGCGGAACTGGCCGCCCGCGAGGTAGAGGATGCGGTCGACGACGTCGAGCACGGGGTTCACGTCGTGCGTGACGAAGACGACCGCGGTGTCGTGGGTGCGGCGGCGACGGTCGATCAGCTCGGAGACCGCGCGCTGGTGGTGCAGGTCGAGACTCAGCAGGGGCTCGTCGCAGAGCAGCAGCACCGGGTCGCCGGCCAGGGCCTGCCCGACGCGCAGCCGCTGCTGCTCGCCGCCGGAGAGCGTGCCAACCGGCTGATTCGCGTAGGCCGTGGCGCCGACGTCGTCGAGCAGCTCGTCGACGCGCTCCCGATCGGAGCGACGGGGGATGGGCGGTCCGAAGCGGTGGCCGTTGACGCCGAGCGTGACGAGGTCGCGCCCGCGCAGCGGGGTGCCCGGCGGAACGAGCTTCTGCTGCGGGATGTACCCGACGCTGCGGTCGCCGCGGCGGATCTCGTGGCCCGCGAGGCGCACGGTGCCCGAGTCGAGCCGCTGCTGGCCGAGGATCGTCTTCAGCAGGCTCGTCTTGCCCGAGCCGTTCGGTCCGAGCACGGCGAGGAACTCTCCCGGCCGCACGGCGAGGTCGAGCCCGCTCCACAGCGACCTGCCGCCGAAGCCGAGCGCCCCGTTCTCGAACTCGAGAACGGGGGCGGCGAGCGCGGGTGGAGCCACTGTCACTTCACTGCGGCGGAGATCGCGCTCAGGTTGTCGGTCATCCACGTCACATAGTCTGCGCCATCCGGCATGGTCTCGGTGAATTCGACCACCGAGACGTCGTTCTGCTCGGCGGCGGCGCGCACCTGCTCGGTCTCGGAGCTCGCGGTCTGCGAGTTGTACGCGAGCAGCGACACCGAATCGTCGGCGAAGAGGGCGAGCGTCTCCTGCAGGACGGCGGGCGCGACATCCGTGCCCTCCTCGATCGCCTCGGAGAAGGCGGCGGGCGTCTGGTTCGTGAACCCGGCGGCCTCGAGCAGGTAGAGCGGGACCGGCTCGGTGATGGCGACGCCGAGGCCCTCGGTGCTCGAGTGCAGCGCCTCGGCGCCGGC
>Ga0247803_1000695_pt1 | contig 17900 bp, 17 predicted proteins | sample UWRJL014104B1_FD_180928 | JGI IMG/M metagenome (GOLD analysis project Ga0247803, IMG submission 180928) | Plant litter microbial communities from Arlington Agricultural Research Station in Wisconsin, United States - UWRJ-L014-104B-1 | ecosystem: Environmental > Terrestrial > Plant litter >...
TTACCGCAAAGGAAAATTGATGGGAACCATGGAACTGACGAAGGTCTATTGAATTGGTCAGAAGTTTTTAATAAAAAGTAAAAAGTTCTGGCAACGGCTTTCGGAATTCCCCGGAAGCCGTTCTTTTTTATAGCTTTGCGAGAATTAGTCATTACACCATATTTACATTTGATGAAACGCATTGCCATTTTTGCTTCCGGATCGGGATCTAACGCTGAAAAAATATGTGAATATTTTTCGGGACGACAGGATGTGGAGGTCTCCCTGATATTGACCAATAATCCTCAGGCCGGCGTCATTACACGTGCTAGGAAACTTCATATTCCCGTCGTAATTTTTGACAGAAAAACTTTTTACGAATCTGAAAGAATCCTGCAATTACTTCAAAATGATAAAGTTGATCTGATCGTTTTGGCAGGATTCATGATGCTGATCCCCGAATTTCTGGTGAAAGGATTCCCTGGTAAAATGGTTAATATTCATCCGGCTTTGCTCCCCAAATATGGTGGAAAAGGTATGTACGGTCATTTTGTACATGAAGCTGTTGTGGAAGCAAACGACACCGAGTCCGGTATAACCATCCATTTTGTTAATGAGCATTATGATGAAGGAAATATCATTTTCCAGGCAACCTGCGAGGTCACGGAAACCGATTCTGCGGACGATGTTGCCAGGAAAGTCCAGGTTCTGGAACACCAGTATTATCCGGCAATTATTGACGAAATAATCAGTAAATCAGCATTTTAAAAAAATACGGCCTTTTATTTTGAACCTGAAAGCCAGTAACGGCAGCTAGTCCGATAACAAATGATCAATTTTATACTTGCCGTTCTTTTTACTGTTGCGCTGTACCTTATCATGCGCGCATATCCGCGTTTCAGGGTCAATTCATTTCACGCCATTGTGTTTAATTACTATTCCTGTGTGCTTACAGGACTGATCCTGACGCCTGACCTCGGTGTTTTTAAACAGGTCGGATGGAATTCCGAAGGGACACTTTTAACGCTGGCATTGGGGACCATGTTTGTCATCGCCTTTATGTTCATTGGGCTCACTGCACAGAAAGTGAGTGTTACAGCGGCTTCTCTGGCTGGCAATATGTCCTTGGTTATTCCCGTACTTTTCGGTCTGTTTATTTTCAAAAACAATAACAAAGAATTCACAATCCTTAATTATTCCGGACTGATCCTGGCACTCGTTGCTTTGGCTCTCGGCGCCATTCAAATTCCGGACAAAACGGTAAAACCGGAAGCAGTACCGAGGCAATCAGGCAATTTTACGTCCATATTGTGGCTTTTACCAGTACTCACATTTTTTGGTAGCGGAACAAATAATACGCTGATCAATTACTTGTCTTCCACTTATTATTCGGCCGGGCAGACAACAGTTTTTATGATCATTGCCTGCACTGGCGCTGTGGCAGTTGGCTCCGCAGTATTGCTTTACAAAATCATTTTGAAAAGCGAAAAACTTGAACTGCGAAGTGCAATTGGTGGTCTAATTTTAGGTGTTCCTAACTTTTTATCGCTCTATTTTTTGCTTCATGCATTGTCGGATTTCGGAAACAGTGCGGCCTATGTTTTCCCGATTTACAACATTCTAAGCATGTTGGTTTCGTCATTTGCAGCATGGGCCATTTATAAAGAAAAGCTAAACAATTACAACCGCCTTGGACTCGCATTGGCCGTTGTTGCGATTGTTCTGATTTCTTACCAGGAACTGGGGTTATAGGGAAAGACAGGAAGGAACCATATGGGTGTCATGCTGAGACAAAGCTTTGCGATCTCTGCGCCATAACTTTGCGGTTTTTTGCGTAAAACGTTTCTTATCTTTACGCATGACTAATACAGCAGCTTTACTTCGCATTGGACAGCCCAAATCTGTTCTTAATAAAAGACAAAAAGAATTCAACCAGCTTTCTGAAAAAATTGAGCATCTGGATCAACTCATTCCCGAACTTAAAGAAGCGCGTGACCAGATCATTCAGCGCATTCCAACGGATTTGAACCCGCTTGTGATGGAATATCAGGCGTTTCGCGTAGAAATGGTTCAACTGATGGACCGGACTTATGAAGCCGACCTTTATCGCAAAGCTTATCTGACCAAACTTTCTTACCTGATCGTAGACAACGCGTTTGATCTTATTGCAAATTACGGCTTCGACCAACTGAAACCCGTTTTCAATAAATACAGCGAAGTCGATATCGAAAGTGCCCTTTTACAAGCTAGGGAAAAGCATTCAGAAAAAATTACTGATCCTGCATTTTTATTGAAAGATGAATCAGAACCTGCTTTTGATACATCGGCAAGTTTTCATGATTTACCGGAAGAAGAACAGCAACGGATCAAAGAAGAACAGCGCACGGAAAGATTGCAGCAGCGTATTCTGGAAGCAAAACAGAATATGGACAAGCAAAAAACCACGAAATCCGTTCGGACCGTTTACATGGATCTGGTCAAAGCTTTTCATCCGGATCGGGAAATTGATGAAAGCGAAAAGCTTCGGAAGACCGAAATTATGCAACGCGTAACGCAGATGTATCAGGAAAATAATCTTTTGGAATTGTTAAAATTGCAGATTGAATTCGACCGGATTGATCAGGATCATCTGGAAAACCTTTCCAAAAATCAACTGAATTATTACAACAAAGTGCTCCGTCAGCAAGTGGAAGACCTTGAACTGGATAAAGAAATCATTCAAAAAGAAATCTCTTCGCTGTGCGGCCTTCCATACCAGCACGCCAATTCACTTACCACGGTGATTGTAAAATTCAACACCAACGTGAATGAGGTGAAAGCTGAGATCAAAAACATTAAAAATGTACTTAAAAACTGGCAGGTTCCTTCACAATTAAAAGCATATTTGAAAACGTATCAAATACCAAATGAGCCTTATCTGGATATGGGCGAAGATTGATACCAGACTGACCCGGTTTTATTTCTACAAATAATTAACACTAACCCATCAAATTCGTCCATGCCAGAACCGTCCAACAACATCCGCCCGCAAATTGGGGTCTTTGATTTAGGTATGATTGTGATCAGTCTGGTCATTGGAATCGGGATTTTCAGAACTCCTGCCATCGTTGCCAAACAGGCAGGAACTCCCGAGATATTTTTTTCTGCCTGGATCGCCGGGGGAATTGTGAGTATGGTGGGCGTATTTGTTTTTGCCGAAATAGGATCACGGCATCATTTCCCTGGCGGTTTTTACAAACTGATCTCCACAGCTTTTCATCCGCTCTATTCCTTCATGATCAACTGGGTGATCGTGCTGACATATGGCGCGGGAATGGCCGGAGTTGCATTGATCGGGTCCGAGTATATTAATCCGTTAATGCCTGAATTTCTGCACAGTAAAGTCGGTATCCAGGGAACAGCCGTTGTAACCCTGCTGTTTTTTTACACGATTAATATGCTCGGAATTAAATCGGGTTCAAGAACACAAAACCTGCTGAGTACTTTAAAAATTCTCATGATGCTCGTGCTTTGCACCGGTATTTTCTTTACCCGGACAACGGATGCAGTACCATCGGCCATAAGCCCTCCGGTTCCTGGCAACTGGTTCACTGCCTTCGGTGCCAGTATGATTGCGGTTTTTTACACTTTTGGCGGTTATCAGCAGACGCTTAATTTCGGAGCAGATATCAAAGATCCGGTCCGGAATACACCGCGGGGAATATTTCTGGGAATGTTTCTCATTTTAGGACTTTACCTGGCTTTGAATTATACCTATTTCAATGTCCTGGGATTTTCCGGGTTGCAAAATTCCAGCCTGATCGCTTCTGATACGGCTCTGGCATTGTTTGGTCCCTGGGGAGAAATCTTTTTCTCCGTTGCCATTTTCCTGTCCGTTTTAGGATTTATCAACGCAACGATGCTTTCTCTCCCACGTGTTTATTACGCACTGGCCGATGATAAAATCCTGCCTCCTATTTTCAAAAAAGTAAATTCTAAAACGCAGGTTCAAGAATTCGCACTCACTTTTCTGATCGTCACGACGCTGGTTTCCTTACTAATGCTAGATACATTTGAGCAAATTGTCAATTACGTGATGTCGGTCGACGGCATTGCGCTTGCCAGTGCTGCGGCAACGCTGTTTGTTTTCAGGAAAAAGGCGGGAGCAGACGATCTGCATAAAGGCTTCAAAATGAAGGGTTATCCCTGGCTTCCTGCCCTGTTCGTGTTATTTCTTTTGGCCACAGCGATTAATGTCATCGTAACCGATCCTTCGTCTGCTTTGGTAGGATGGGGACTATTTTTAGGAGGTGCGCCACTGTACCTTTTATTGCAGCGTTTAGGCAACTAATTACTTTGGCAAAATATATTTGGGGACAAATTCACTGATTATGTAGACATACAACCTCAACATTGCCTAAAATGAATAAGAGTATAAAATTGTAATTCTCTTATATCACTTTGATTTTAAGCACTCTTGCATATACGTCGCCTTGGAATTCCTTTTGGTACATTATTTGATACATACAGTCAAGATTTACTTTAACTGTATTAACATGAAAAATTGTATTATTCTATTTTTGGCTTTTGCATTCAGCATAGCTCAGACACACGCACAGGAAAATGTTTCCATCGGACCAATTGCCGGCGTTTCCATTGCTAATTTTCGTGGCGACAAAGCCAATATCGGGAATCAATCAGATTCAAAAGCGGGATTAACTGTTGGCGCATTCTATAATTACAGCTCAAAAACAGGATTTGGATTTAGCGGACAAGTACTTTTTACACAAATGGGAGCTCAGGTTTTCAATAAAACCAATAAAATAAATCTGAATTATATTCAGCTTCCATTATTGGCCACATTCTTTTTTGGTAAATATGAGGACAATATTCGTCCAAAAATATTTGTAGGTCCTTCTCTGAACTTCCTGGTTGGAGCAAAAGACAAAGACGGCAACAATCTTAACCCTGATTCAAACAACCGTGTTTACAATCCCTTTGATCTGGGACTTACTTTTGGTGCCGGTGTAAATATTCGCCTGCAACAAAAAATCTGGCTGAATCTGGATGCACGTTACGGACTGGGATTACTTGATGTATCCGCTGATGATAAAAAAATGCAAAACGGCAACTTCGGCGTAAATGTTGGATTGAGTTTTCCTCTTGGAACTTATGATAAAAACTCGGGTCGTCTCAGAACGCGCTAACTGACCCAAACAGAATTGTTTATTAAAACAGAAAAGGGCTTCCGTGATTCGGAGCCCTTTTCTGTTTTAATTTAATATCAAATATTGAATTAAAATCTTCTCCAAATCCATAATTTCCCATATTGCGGAAATTTACAAATCATGGATCATCTTCGTCTGGAAAAAGATTTTAGTAGAATTGTTTTTTGGGGCATTCTGTCCGCTATGGCAGTCTATATTGATGGCTGGTTTATTAACATAATGGACATTGATGCGGCACAATATGCTGCCATGACGCTGGAAATGCTCAAAAAAGGAGAATATTTAACTTTCACCGACCATGGCAAAGATTACCTGGACAAGCCCCCATTAATATTCTGGTTGTCGGGCATGTCCATGAGTATTTTGGGAGCCGGTAATATAGCCTACCGACTTCCGGCTTTCCTGGCGACCATTCTGGCAATATGCTCCACTTATCGGTTTGCAATATTGTTTTATTCCAAAGAAACCGCGCTTCTTTCTGCATTGATCCTGGCTACTTTACAGGCCACTTTCATGATCAATCATGATGTGCGTACCGATACGAATTTAATGGCGTTTTACATTTTTAGCCTGTGGCAGCTGGCAGCATTTTTAGAAAATCGCAAGTGGCGAAACTTCATTCTGGGCTTCATTGGGATAGGATTCGCGATGTTGGCAAAAGGTCCGATTGGATTTATAGCGCCGGTTATGGGAATTTTTGGCCATTTATTTTTAAAGAAACAATGGAAAACGGCTTTCAATCCGAAATGGCTTTTGGGATTAATCATTATTGCCGTGGTGCTTGCCCCGATGTCGTACGGCTTATACACACAGTTCGATCTCCATCCTGAAAAACTTGTCAATGGAGAAAAAGGGGTTTCCGGACTAAGATTTTTTTACTGGACTCAAAGCTTCGGGAGAATTACCGGAGAAAGTGTATGGGATAACCATGTCAGCCCATTCTTTTTATCACATTCCACACTCTGGGCATTTGCACCATGGAGCCTGTTTCTGGTATTGGGTCTGGCCGACAGGATTAGAAGTCTTTTCCAATATTTTCGTGGTAAGTCCGGCCCGGGAGAACTGATCTCTTTTTTTGGCTTACTCCTGCCCTTCGCCGCCTTATCTGCAAGCCGTTATCAATTGCCCCATTATGCGTTTGTTGTTTACCCGTTGGGAGCTATTATGACAGCAGATTATATGGTCAGGATTTTTTATGAGTCCAAACCGAATTGGTCCAGAGGCTTGTATATTTTTCAGATTTCGATTTTATATATCACCATAGCACTTTTTTTCTGGCTGGTCTGGTTTCCGTTTCCTTATGAAAACGAGTTCGGATTGATACTGTTTATCGTGGTGCTCGGTATATTCACATGGATTATTTTCTGGCTTGCGACTCCGCACAAATTGGTTCTGGCCTGCACTGTATTTATCATTGGATTAAACCTGATATTAAACAGCTATTTTTATCCTAATGTTCTCAAATATCAGGCTGGTTCGGAATTGGGTATTGCCGCAAAGAATGCTGGTGCCAGGGAAGGTAATCTCTACAGTTACCAGGCCGGTACTCCCCATTCTCTTAATTTTTATTCACAGGTCCTTGTAAAAGAAACCGAGGATTTCATTGACCTTGTTTCCAAAAAAAACTGCTTCGTGTTCACCAACGCAGATTTACTTGAAAAATTCAGGTCTGCCCGGCCTGATCTGGAAGTGATAGACTACGCAGGCGACTATCCGGTTACCAGACTGAAAGGCAAATTCCTCAGCCCATCCACCAGAGATCAGACGCTTACAAAAAAAATGCTTATCAGGCTGTAATCCGGCCTTCATACTGAGGTCAGACCCTCATATGATCAGGATTCCAGTTCGTAATCGATTTCTTGATTGTATCAGGAGATAAATTTTCTGCCATAGTCCGATCCACCAATGTTTCAAGTTCCTCATCACTGGCAAATCGCAAAGCAGAAATCTGACCAAAAGACAGCCGATCTTCCAGCTTTTCAAGTCTTTGATTTGTAAGCACATAATATCTGAAACGCATTTCCAGACGTACAATTCTGTTCTGGTTGTTCAGTGCATAATGTTGCCTCAGCATAAAGGATAACCAACCAATCATGAAAAGTATAAAAGCAATAAAGATCCAAACCAAAGATTCTTCCGTACGTCTGGAAGCGTAATAACAACTTAGTCCGATCATGGCCATCAGTACCGGATAGAACAGAAAATGGTGTGGCGCATAATATCTGACATGGTTCTTATAATTCTGGTTTTCCATCTGAAATAAATGATTGATTTGATTTTTAATTTAAATGATCCGGCCTTATGAAAGCATTTTCCCTTTATGTAATGTCCTTGTTTTACGTTGTGGCCGGAGTCCTGCATTTCATGCGTCCCAGGGTGTATCTGAAAATCATGCCAACCTTTTTACCATACCAGTTGGAACTGGTTTATATAAGCGGAGCTTTCGAAATACTGTTTGGTTTATTGTTGCTTTTCCCAGCGACAAGGATATTAGGTTCCTGGCTGATTATTTTGCTTCTCATTGCTGTATTTCCGGCAAATATTCAAATGGCACTTACTTTTTACGAAAAGTATGACCCTTATTTATGGGTTGCCCTGCTAAGGCTTCCCTTACAATTTCTGTTGATCTGGTGGGCCTGGCTGTACACGAATACAAGACTATAAATGGGATAATGCCTCGATTTTAGAGATGATTATCCAATATATTATTTCGTAAAGCAGATAAAAAGTAACTTTGCATTCTATTTATGAAGAATGCTATGACTTTTGAAGACTTAAATCTTACCAAACCGTTGCTGAATGCGCTCACGGATTTGGGATATACCACTCCTACTACCATTCAGCAAAAGGTTTTTTCGGTAATGATGTCCGGTAAGGATGTTTGTGGAATTGCACAGACAGGAACAGGAAAAACGTTTGCTTATTTGCTCCCTACGCTCCGGCAAATCGAGTTCTCGAAAGACAGGTTACCACAGCTTTTGATCATTGTTCCTACCCGCGAACTTGTTGTGCAGGTCGTGGAAGAAGTTAAAAAGTTAAGTGTATATATTACCTTACAAGTGGTTGGTGTTTACGGAGGCGGAAACATCAAAGTCCAGATGGCGGAATTAAAACAAGGTGCCGATGTCATTGTAGCCACTCCGGGAAGACTTGTCGACTTGGCCTTGAACGGCTCTTTGAAAACAAAAGCCATCAAAAAACTGGTCATTGACGAAGTGGACGAAATGCTGAATCTTGGTTTTCGGACTCAGTTAAAAAATATCCTGGATATACTTCCTCAGAAACGTCAGAACTTGCTTTTCTCTGCGACCATCACGCAGGAAGTGGAAGCATTAATGCAGACTTACTTCAATAATCCGGTGAGAATTGAAGCGGCTCCCGTGGGAACTCCACTGGAAAATATCGAGCAAATCGCTTACGAAGTCCCTAATTTTTACACCAAAGTAAACCTGCTCGATTTGCTGCTGGATGAAAATCCGGATATGAATAAAGTTCTGATCTTTGTCGGGACTAAAAAGCTGGCCGATCAGTTATTCAATCAGATGGAGTTGGGTTATCTTGATAAAATAGGTGTTATCCATTCCAATAAGGAGCAAAATCACAGGTTCAATTCCGTGAGACAGTTTCATGAGGGAAATTATAAAATTCTGATCGCTACCGACATCATTGCACGCGGGCTGGACGTGGAGGGCGTTTCCCATGTGATCAATTTTGATATTCCGGAAATCCCCGAAAACTACATTCACCGGATTGGAAGAACCGGTCGGGCGGACAGAAAGGGAAAGGCCATTTCGTTTTTTACCGAAAAAGATCTGGAATCGCGCGAAGCCATTGAAGAATTGATGAATTATCGGATTCCCGTTCTTGAAAATCCCGGGAACCTCAAAATTTCCGAGATCTTAACTCCTGATGAAGAGCCGAAGATCAATATGAAAAATATTGAATTCAAGATGCCCAAAAGGGAAGCAGGTGGTGGTGCTTTTCATGAAAAAATTGCCAAGAATCTTAAAGTGAATGTCAGAAGGGATCACGCACAGGAAAAAATGCAGAAATATGGACGCCCCATTAAAAGATCCGGCAAGAAATGATCTACACGGACGGATCACTTCTTTAACCACTATGTCTAAAACCACTCTTTGAGCGACCAGCCTACTGAATTAACCATATCCGCAACAACGGCCAACATTTACGGCCTGGCTGCTGCTTTTGTTCTTATACCGCTACTGGTAGCGCCATTTTACCTGATTTGGGGGCTGACTCTCAATCAGGTTGTCGACAACACGCTAACCAGTGGGCTGTATTTATTTTTAATTCTTTTTATTGGCACCGTCATCCATGAGCTGATTCATGGAGCGATAGCAGCCTGGTATGCGGGCATTGGCTGGCGAAATATAAGATTTGGCGTGTTATGGCAATCATTGACGCCTTACTGTCATAGTAAAATACCAATGAATGCAAAAAAATACAGATATGTAGTAATGATGCCGTTGGCTATTTTGGGATTGCTTCCTTATCTGCTATCACTCACAATCGGATCCGGATGGCTTCTGACAATCGGTATCACGTTCATACTCGCAGCTTCGGGCGATGTAATGATATTCTGGATTATGAGGGGAATAACTCCGGATCAATTGGTACAGGACCGTCCAACAAAAATTGGTCTTCTCCTGAACGAATAGCACTCACCGGTATGTGCAGAAATGCTGCTTACAATGGTTTCAGCACATATTAAAAAGACTTTCAACAAAAAATTTTTCATTTTCAAAATAAAATTAAATATTTTATTCCTGGAATAAGTCAATTTAAATTGCATTGATGATGAAATAATATTAAATAAATACAATAATATTATTTCATCATATTCTTTTTTGAGATTTTTTTTGGACGTGACTAATCTAACGGGAAAACTTTATCGTATATGTTTTAAGCAGGCGCACGAGCGATGATTGACATGGTTTGATGAATGTTTGTTTGTTCTGATTATCATAATTTGATCAGGAAATCAAAAAGACGATACTGAAAATATCATAGATTATTGTGGAGGGTAAGGTAATGCTTAGAGCGGAAGAACATGGATTCTTCCGCTCTTTTATTTACACCATCTGACAAAAAAAGAGCCCCGGAAACCATTTCTGGTTCCGGGGCATTTATTCGCCATAGTGATAATTCAAATTTCAGTGCCTCTCCTTCTGTTTTTCCAGGTTAAAGAGATCATTTAATACATCGATCAAAGTTTCCGCTTCACCTCTTTTACAGGCAGCTTTCAGCTGAAGAACCGGAAGTTTAAGAATTTTCTGCATCATGCTTGTTGTAATCCGCTCCACCTTTTCCAATTCGGAATCATTCAGGTTTTTGGTAAACCTCATGAGTTCTTCTTTCCTGATTTGTTCGAGTGCGCCTTTCAGTTTTTGAATAGTTGGAGAAACAATCATTTCTTTTGACCAATCATTAAATTCCAATACAGCTTCGTCAATAATCTCACGAACATGCGGAACTGCTTCCAGCCTGCGTGTAAGCGCTTCATCGGCACGGCTTCTGATGGAATCGATTGTATATAACATTACGCCCGGAATTTCTTCCACTTCCGGAGAAACGCTGCGGGGTACGGAAAGATCAATAAAATATTTAAACGACATTCCGCGTAAGCGAACCATCATTTCTTTGGTAAAAAATGGTTCATCCTTTGCAATGGAAGACACAATTATATCGGCACGGGAAATTTCCGCTTCAATATCGGTCATATCTGCAACGCGTAAGCCGAGCTCAGCCGCCAGCACATCAGCTCTGCTCCTTGTACGGTTTACAATGGTAATGTCCGCACCCGTTTTTTGTGCAAGATTTCGGCAAACATCGCTTCCTATTTCACCAAGACCAACTACCAGAATTTTAGGGTTTGGCATCAATCCGTCCAATAACTCTACCGCCGCATACGAAACCGAAGCAGCACCATCACGAAAAAATGTTTCCTGTGCGACTCTCTTATTAGCGAAGAAAATGGTATGGAGCAAACGATGAAGAAATGGGCCGGCCAGATTCAGATCCGCCGTCCACTGGTAGGCATGCTTGATCTGATTAGGAATTTGCATGTCACCTACAACCTGGGAATGAAGACCGGTAGCCACTTCAAATAAATGCTGAACCGCGCTTTCACCAACAGAAAATCTTTCGAAATACGCCGAAAATGACTCGATGTCGGCTATTCCCTTATCTATCAGTAAAAGCTTGATAATTTCTTCATTCAAATCCTCCGACGCCGAATAATAGATTTCTGTACGGTTGCAGGTAGAAACGACCAAAACATCCGTAACCTCAAAGAAATCCTTCAAACGAAGCATGATTCCCTTAGCGCTGTCCTCATTCAGTGCAAGCTGTTCCCTGATCGCTAACGGGGCCTTCCGGTGTGATAAACTTATTGATTTGAAATGATTATACATCACTGTTTCTAATTCGATTTACAAAAATACGGCACAAAACTTATAATAGGAAAGTGAATAGGGCGACAGATCTTTATTTAGAAATCATATAAATAAAATGACCTGTTTTATTACAAATTTCTGCTTTGGTATCACACAAAAACATGATTGCCGTCATGTTTTTGTGTGACCTTCTTCAATCATCAATATCGCGTCAAATCGGCTAAAACCTATGTTTTGTCGTTATTTGTTAGCTTTCAATAACCAGTACGTTGGAAAAGCACGCCGCGGTTATGATAAATTCAAAATTTTAAAAATAAAGTCCGCTAACTTAGTGTAACTTATTTAACGTAAAAAAAACCGGACATCTCCGGATACCGAATATAAATGATTAGTGAAACTCCCAAGAAACCACGTTTTCGCTTGCATCCTGTTGCGCTCTTGAACAGCGACAGGTTACGTAAATCGTTGAAGGATACTTATGAGCAGAAAAGTTTGTTTAAATACTTCATTGGGATCATTCTTCTGATCATGAGCGTGGGCTCATTATTTTATACCAACTATCTGGTTGACAGGCTGGAAGAACGTGAACAGAAAGAAATTTTATTGTACGCAGGAGCAGTTCGATACATTACGACAACGCCTCTGGATGAAAATTTTAACGACATCATGCCCATCATTCTGGACGCAGTTAATTTCTATCAGATCCCTCTTATTTATGTTGACGATAATAATCTGGCCAGCCAGTCCATTAACATCGATTTCCCAAAAAATGTCACTTTAAAGGAAAGAGAAAGGATCATTGACGACAAACTCGCCATGATGAAACAGGAACACACCCCGATCGCCATTGAACTCGGAAAAGGACGGACCGGATATATTTATTACAGTAATTCATTTCTACTCACACAGTTACGCTATTACCCAATCCTTCAATTATCGGTCATGCTGCTGATTGGCTATCTGGCTTATCTGGCATTCAGTTCTGCTCGTAAGGCGGAGCAAAACAGGGTTTGGGTTGGTTTGGCAAAAGAAACTGCGCATCAGCTGGGAACACCATTGTCGTCGCTAATGGCATGGGTTGAGTATTTCCGCAGCGACCCGAATATCGATCCGTCCATTGCAGAAGAAATAGAAAAGGACGTAATCCGGCTGGAAATGATCACCACGCGTTTCTCCAACATTGGATCTGTGCCGACAATGAAAGATGAACCTGTTGCTGAGGTTGTCATCAATTTTATCACTTATCTGCAGAGACGGGTTTCTTCGAAAGTTAAATTTTCCATCGACAACCAGCTTGCGGATGAACAAACTGCTTTTCTGAATAAAAACCTGTTTGAATGGGTGGTTGAAAATATTTGTAAAAATGCAGTGGACGCAATGGCCGGTGTAGGAGAAATTAATGTGACCTTACAAGCTCCCCCCATGACAAAGGAAATCCTGATCGATATTACGGATACTGGAAAAGGAATGACCAAGGCTCAGGTCAGCAAAATATTTGCTCCGGGATTCAGCACAAAAAAACGGGGCTGGGGACTGGGCCTTACACTTGCCAAACGGATCATTGAAAACTACCACAACGGAAAGCTTTTCGTCAAAAATTCAGAAGTTGGAAAAGGTACTTCTTTCAGGATTGTATTGCAGGCAAAGGTGATTGAATAAAAAAATCCTCAGACTTATTTGCCCGAGGATTAAGAGTCTCAAATATTATCAGTTAACCTATTGCAGCACCGGCACAACAACCTCATCGGTAGGCTCTGAAATCTGATTGCTGATATGGAAAGCCCTGTCAATAATGCGAACCTTGAATTTCAATGTCGTAGGAACAGCACTTGTCGATTTCAGGAAACGAACGTATAAATCAAGCTTTCCTTTTATCGGCCCCGGTTTGCCGTCTGGTTTCAAATCATAGAAAAATTTGAACTGATCTCCTGTCAGAATGGATTCCGTAAAGGTTCCGTCTTTCTGCTTTTTCATGGTAATCAATTCATAATTGGCTTCCAGATTCCAGTTTGGCACTCTTAAATACCTTTTCGTGATGCTTGAATCCTGAAGTTGTTCCCGGGTGATCCCCAAATCCCCGTCTCCGTCCTCAAAGTCGATTGTGATCACAACCACTTCCGTTTCCTGAAGTCTTCCGGATGACGAATCGGTTTCGGTGTACTGGTCTATACCATTGTAATAAATGGTGGGCGTATCACTGAAATCAGGAATATCCACACAACTTGACAGTGCTACTGCAGAAAGAATGAAAAATAGTATTTTAAACTTCATATGTTTTAACATTAAAGACAATTATGATCTCATTTAATGACAATGTATGCAAAGACTTCTGTTTTATAACTCCCAACTTTTAACTTTGCCATTCATCTACGAAAGTAACAGTATTGGAATTGCCAAGCAACAAATCTTCTTCACAAATACGCCACGCATTGCGGCAACAGATCATTGACCTGAAAACTTCTGGTTTCGAAGATCTGGCTTTGCAGATTTTCAGGTATCAGGCACAATATAATCCTGTTTACAATGCATATCTGGCCAACATAAAAACGGATGTAACACGTGTGGAGCGCCTGACAGAGATTCCGTTCCTTCCCATTCAATTCTTCAAACACCACCAGATCAAAACCGGTCAACCGCCCGCACATTCGGTTACATTTGAAAGCAGCGGAACCGGGCACCGGACTTCATCTTTAAGTAAGAACGAAACCAGTGTTTCCGCCACAAGCCACCACAGTCTGTTTGATGCGCCTCTCTACACTTCCGTTTCCACCCGCATTTTCCAGCAACATTATGGTGAATTGAGCGACTTCCATATGCTTGCCCTGCTACCTTCATACCTTGAACGAAACAACTCGTCATTGGTGTATATGATGAATAATTTTATTGACCAGACGGGTTCAGAGTACTCGGGTTTTTATCTGAACAATGCCGGGGAAATGCTGGAAAGGCTACGCTTTTTGTCTGAAAATCCGGATGGGAAAAAAGTTCTTTTAATGGGTGTGACCTTCGCATTGCTTGATCTTGCAGAAAGTGGGACAGACTTTTCTTTTCTACAAAATATTCCGGATCTGATCATTATGGATACCGGCGGAATGAAAGGCCGTCGTCAGGAATTGCTGCGGGAAGAAGTGCATGACATCCTTAAAAACAGTTTTGGTGTAAAAAGTATCCATTCGGAATATGGCATGACCGAATTACTTTCACAGGGATATTCCAACGGAGAAGGCCTTTTTAAACCCGGCTTTACCATGCGTGTCCTTTTGCGCGACATTTATGATCCGTTTTCTCTGTTCGACCACAATATTACAAGTTCCAAAACCGGTGGTATCAATGCAATCGATCTGGCCAATCTGGACTCTTGTTCATTTATTGAAACACAGGATCTGGGCAGATTTGGCACTGAACCAGACAGTTTTTACATCATGGGACGCTTCGATAATTCTGAAATCAGAGGATGTAATCTGATGGTTGTATAAACATTAATTTGATTTTAATAAATACACCAGCCTCTTAACCAGCAAAATAGAACGATTTTCTTTATATAGAATTGTTCTAACCAATTAACAATTGATATATTTCCTAAATTAGCTGAGTGGTTTAATTTGCATTAATCAAATGTATTTTTACACTTTGGATTGTTAACCTATTTTTAAGTATATCAAATGAAAAGACGTGATGCACTTGGCCGTGTGGCGCTAATAATGGGCGGCGCACTTTCCGCCCCTACCATGCTGGCTTTTCTGGAGGGCTGCAAATCGGCAAATGAAACTTCGTCGACAGGAATGACTTTCCCTTTTTCTGAGGAGCGAAGAAACCTTGTCTCGGAAATAGCGGAAATCATCATTCCTAAAACAGATACTCCCGGAGCAAAAGATGCCAAAGTGGGAGAATTTATTGAAAAAATGATGAAGGACTGCTATGCTGCGAAAGACCAGGACAGCTTCGATAAAGGACTGAAAGAACTTGAGAAAAAAGATTTCTTAAAAGCCACTCCCGAAGAACAAACAAAGATTTTGACAGACATGCAGACTTCTGCAAAAGAAGAAACTACCAAGGCGGGCGAAGAAAAAAAGAAATACACCGAAGCTGGCAAAGAATATACCGATGCAGCAGTTCCTTTTTTCCGTCTGATGAAAGAATTAACACTTCTTGGCTATTTTACATCGGAGCCCGGCGCAACCATGGCACTGGATTATGTAGCAGTGCCAGGTCGTTATGATGGATGCATTGATTTGAAACCCGGACAAAAATCTTACGCAATGTAGATTTTCAGGAAAATCTACTGATGTATTATTTAATCAAAATCTGAAAATTATTCACAATGAACTTAAATATAAAAGCTGCAAAACAAACCACCTATGATGCAATCGTAGTGGGTTCAGGGATTAGTGGCGGATGGGCTGCCAAGGAATTGTGCGAAAAAGGCCTGAAAGTTGTCATGTTGGAAAGAGGACGTGATATCAAACACATTACGGATTACAAAACGGCAACGCTTGCTCCCTGGGAACTGGAACACCGTGGCCGGGTAACTACCATGGCGAAGGAAGAATATTGGGCAGGAATGCGTACAGGCTACACGGCCAATGAAGAGCATCGCTATTTGTTCGAAAATGACAAAGAGAATCCATATCAGGAAACACGTAAATTTGACTGGATTCGCGCTTACCACACCGGTGGAAGATCTTTGTTGTGGGGCCGCCAGAGTTACAGGCTGAATCCGATGGACTTCGAGGCAAATGCAAAAGACGGTATTTCTATTGACTGGCCGGTTCGTTACAACGAAATAGCTCCCTGGTACGATTACGTCGAGAAATTTGCGGGAATAAGCGGAGCAAAAGACGGATTGGACGTTTTGCCGGACGGTAATTATCTGCCTCCAATGCAAATGAATTGCGTTGAAAAACACGTAAAAGGTGAAGTTGAAAAGAAATTTGCCGGCCGTCATATCATCATGGGACGTGCTGCCCATTTGACTCAGCCTCAGGCGTTTCATACCGAATTGGGTCGTGCGGCATGTCAGTTCCGCAACATGTGTATGCGTGGCTGTCCGTATGGTGCCTATTTCAGTACGCAGTCTTCTACTTTACCAGCTGCGCAAAAAACGGGTAATCTTACTCTGGTAAATGATTCCATCGTTTCTGAACTCATTTATGATGACAAGGCAGGCAAAGTAACGGGTGTACGTGTGATCGATCAGAATACACTTGAAACAAAAGAATATTTTGCAAAAGTAATTTTCCTGAACGCGTCGGCGATAGCTTCTGCTTCTATATTGATGAATTCAAAATCCAAACGTTTTCCGAACGGACTTGGTAACGAAAGTGACCAGCTTGGACGAAACATCATGGACCACCATCTTGCGGTTGGAGCACGTGGTGAAATGGACGGTTTTGAAGATAAATACTATTTTGGACGCCGTGCAAATGGCGTTTACGTACCTCGTTACCGCAACTGGGGAAATGACAAACGCGATTATATCCGTGGATTCGGTTACCAGGGAGGCGCCAGCCGTGAAAGCTGGGGACGTGGCGTGGGTACGGATGGATTTGGTGCAGATTTCAAAAAGAGTCTTTCCGAACCAGGTGCATGGGGCATGAACCTGGGTGGATTTGGTGAAATGATTCCTGACGAAAAAAATCGCTTCACTTTGCATCCTACTGAAAAGGACAAATGGGGACTTCCTATCGTTGTTTTTGATGCCGCATACGGTCAGAATGAGAAAAAAATGCGTGTCGATATGATGAACGATGCTGCGGAAATGCTTGAAGCTGCGGGCTTGAAAAATGTTACGCCTTATAACGACGATACAAAACATCCGGGAATTGGTATCCATGAAATGGGAACAGCCCGTATGGGAAATGATCCGAAAACCTCTGTTTTGAATAAAAACAACCAGATCTGGGGTGCGGAAAATGTATACGTAACGGACGGCGCGTTCATGACATCTGCATCTTGCGTCAATCCTTCGCTTACATACATGGCCATGACAGCACGCGCCGCGGATCATGCAGTGAAAGAACTGAAAAAGATGAATATCTAAGGGCTGTCGGCAACCGCGTCGGCTGTCAGCATTTGGCCCGAATTTCGCTTTGCCATCAATCTGACGGGCGACAGCTGAAAGCCGATAGCTAAATAAAGAAAAACCTCATCAGAACAACCTGGTGAGGTTTTTCTTTATTCCCAATAGCCCAAATCCGCTATATTGAGGTAATTTTAGCGGCAGCTTGATTTTACTGACCTATAACCTACAAAACTTTGAAAGACTTTCCGATAACGCAACCTCCGCAAAGGGTTTCAT
>Ga0247803_1000696_pt1 | contig 17897 bp, 18 predicted proteins | sample UWRJL014104B1_FD_180928 | JGI IMG/M metagenome (GOLD analysis project Ga0247803, IMG submission 180928) | Plant litter microbial communities from Arlington Agricultural Research Station in Wisconsin, United States - UWRJ-L014-104B-1 | ecosystem: Environmental > Terrestrial > Plant litter >...
AACGTATGAAAATTATCTGAAACGCTATCCTGATCTCGCAACGATGGGAAAACTGAAATTTGATTACCTGAATTTTTCATTTCCCACACCAAACAGTGCGTTTGTCGTTGGAAAATTTCACCTGACACGGCCCGAAAAAGGAGATGCAGAAGGGTTTTATACGCTCTTATGGAAAAAGATCAAAGGGAAATGGGTCATTATTTGCGATCATACAAGTTCATAAAAAAAACCGGACTGGGTTAAAACTGTCCGGTTTTTTTATCATCCAAAATATGTTCTTCTTAAATCCTTTTAAATACCAAAAGTGCATTTGCTGCCGCACCTGTTCCACTTGTATTGGTATTCACGGTAATTGTCATTTCGTTTCCGTTCTGTTTCAAAGGCAGGGATTGGACTGTGGTTCCGTTGGTTAATTTCAATGTTCCGTTTTCAACCTTCCAGGTCGTTGTCTGTCCTACCGTTAAGTAACCTGCTGCCGCAAGTCCCTGAACTGCCAGTTCACAGCCACTAGGCGTAACTTTGTTATTTGACTCAAAGGTAAATACCAGGCTGTAAGCGCAGGGAACAAGCGTGGTAAGTTGCTCTAAAACCGGAATGGATGTACCTGCTGTTTCTGGTTTAACCGAGGTTAATTGCCATTTTCCAACAATCTCATTATTGTCAACGTTATCAGGCTCTTTGTCGTCGTCTTTACAAGATATGGTTATGAATGCAAAGGCCAGGAGAATGAACAAATTGGTCTTGAGTAAAGTCTTGAAAATTTTCATTGAGATTGGATATGATTATAATTAGATCAGCATAGTTGTATAAACGATCAAAATTACCTTAAAAATTGTGTTTAGCCGAAATTTATTGTGAATGAGAAAAGACCTATTCGATCATAGACTACTTCCTGGCATTGTCTTCAAAGAAAAGATGAAGTAAATTTTCTGCTGCTTCAATGGGTAATTGTTTTCCTTCTTCTACTGCTTTTTCGACCGAGTCAATTTTCCTTTTTACAGCAGGTTTTTCGTAAAACAGAGTTTCCAGCGTTTGACGAATGTAATCATGCATCCAGTCCCGGTTCTGGAGTTGCCGGTTTTTGTTAAAAAAACCGTTTTTCTTGGTTATTTTTTTATAGTCAATAATCATTTTCCAAATCGTGTCTATTCCGGTATTTTCCAAAGCAGAGCAGCAAACTACTGTCGGATCAAAACCGGATTCTGATTTGGGAAAAAGATGCAATGCGTTTTTATATTCCTGCACGGCAATGGAACATGCGGTTTGATTTTCCCCGTCTGCTTTATTAATAGCAATGATATCCGCCATTTCCATAATGCCTTTTTTCATGCCCTGCAACTCATCGCCCGCACCTGCAAGCATCAAAAGCAGGAAAAAATCTGTCATGCTTTTCACCAGCGTTTCTGACTGGCCCACGCCAACGGTTTCGACTATGATAATTTCGAATCCAGCTGCCTCGCACAGTAACATCGTTTCTCGCGTATTTCTTGCCACACCGCCAAGAGACAGGCTTGAAGCGGAAGGACGGATATAAGCCAGGGGATCATGGGCAAGACTTTCCATCCTGGTTTTATCCCCAAGAATACTTCCTCCGGATCTTTTGCTGGAAGGATCGATGGTCAAAACGGCCACGCTTTTTCCAAGAGCAGTGATGTGTTTGCCCAAAACTTCTATAAATGTGCTTTTACCCACGCCGGGCACTCCGGTGATGCCAATTCGTAAAGAATTTCCGGTTTTTGGCAGAATATTTTGAAGAATTTGCCTCGAAAGTGTGCGGTCCTCAGAAATTTTGCTTTCGATCATTGTAATGGCCCGGCTCAGTACGATGCGATCGCGCGAAATAATGCCATCAGTGTAATATTCAATGGAAAATCGCTGGCGCATGAGAAACTTTTAATGAATAAGGATACTTGTAAAAGTCGGTATTGACTATGAAAAATGAAACTTTTTAATCTAAAAAAACGCTAAATAGCTTATATTGTGATTCTCAATAAACAATTTTTTATTACATCATCAATCGAATGAATATTTCAAATATCCGCTTTGGCATCATAGCAGTATGTTGTCTGAGTTTTTCAGGGGCATTTGCCCAGGAAACCAACAAGGCAAAGTATGATGCACACGTACTTTTTCATCCATTGTTTAATTTTCAGCCAGGTAATGAATATCGTTCAGGAAGTGGTGCGCCGGGTCCCAAATATTGGCAAAACCGTGCTGATTACAAGATAAATGTGGCGCTCGAAGAAGAAAAACAGATCGTTAGCGGTGATGTTGAAATCACATACAAAAACAATAGTCCTGAAAACCAGGAATTTATATGGCTTCAACTGGATCAAAATGCATTCAACGACCAGTCGAGAGGCGGCAAAACGACTCCCGTGACGGGCGGGCGTTTTGGAAATACCGGTTTCAGCGGTGGGGATTCTTTGAAATCAGTGATGATTCAGCAGGGAAAGGACAAATTTGTGACTGCAAATTATGTGATTTCCGACACACGTATGCAAATCCGCCTCACGACCCCTGTAAAAGCGAATGGAGATGTGATCAAAATTAAAATCGCTTATTCTTTCAAAATCCCGGAATATGGATCAGATCGTATGGGGACGCTGGAAACTAAAAATGGTATCGTGTATGAAATGGCGCAATGGTACCCGAGAGTTGCGGTTTTCGACGATATTGAAGGCTGGAATCTGCTTCCATATCTTGGAGCAGGCGAGTTTTATCTTGAATACGGTGATTTTGAATACAATGTTACTGTTCCGTGGGATCACATTGTGGGCGGTTCAGGAGAGTTGTTAAACCCCACTGAGGTATTGACAGCCGAGCAAAGAAAAAGACTGGCAGAAGCTGCAAAAAGTGATCGTACGGTGATGATCCGGACAGCCGAAGAAGTTGCAGGCACTTCATCGAGACCAAAGCAATCGGGTACGCAGACATGGAGATTTAAGGTTTCACAGGCACGCGACATTGCCTGGGCAAGCTCAAAAGCATTTGTCTGGGATGCTGCGAAAATAAATTTACCTAATGGAAAAACAGCTTTGGCACAATCCATGTATCCTGCCGAAGATGGCGGACAAGATGGCTGGGGGCGTTCGACAGAATATGTGAAAGGTTCTATTGAATTTTATTCTAGCTACGTGCATGAATATACCTATCCTGTTGCTACGAACATTGCAGGAATTGTAGGTGGAATGGAATATCCGGGAATTATCTTTTGCAGCAGCAAAAGCAGAAAAGATGATTTGTGGGATGTAACAGATCATGAATTTGGCCATAACTGGTTTCCTATGATCGTGGGAAATAATGAACGTAAATATGCTTGGATGGATGAGGGTTTCAATACTTTCATCAATTTTCTTTCAACAGACAATTTTAATAACGGCGAATACAAGAATACCCAGATGAACAATCTGCATCGTTTGGCACCCATGATCTTCCGTCCAAAAGCGGATCCGATCATGACGATCCCGGAAGTGATACAACCTGCCAATTTGGGATGGGAGGCCTATTATAAACCGGCTCTAGGGCTAAGAATGTTAAGGGAACAGGTATTAGGTAAAGATCGCTTCGATTATGCGTTCCACCTCTATGTTCAACGTTGGGCTTTTAAACACCCGACTCCGTACGATTTCTTTCGTACAATGGAAGATGCAGCCGGAGAGGATCTGGGATGGTTTTGGAAAGGCTGGTTCTTTGAGAACTACAAACTTGATCAAAGCGTGAAAGATGTGAGTTACGTTGAACAAAATCCTCAAAAAGGATCTTTTATTACGATTGAAAACCTGGAACAATGGGCCATGCCTGTAAAAGTGGATATCGAAGAAGTGAGTGGCAAAAAGACCAGGGTAGAATTTCCTGTCGAAATATGGCAGCGTGGCGGAAGCTGGACTTTCCGTGCAGCCACGCAGCAGCCGATCCGTTCGGTAACCATAGATCCTGACAATAAATTACCAGACGTTGATCCTCAAAACAATGTTTGGAAACCTGCCAAGTTTTCAGAACCAGAAATAAATTAAACAGAAGTATAAAAAAACAGAAATGCCTTTCGGTTTTGAACTGCTCAAACCGAAAGGCATTTCTATTTTATCAAAAAATTATGGAACCGGTGTTATACAGAAATCAGCATAGCTCCGTAAGAGTAACCTCCTCCAAAAACCGTGATCACTATATTTTCACCTGTTTTAAACTTTTCTTTGTTTTCCGACAATGCGATGGCACAGCCAGCACATCCTGTATTTCCCAGATACTGAATATTTGAAATTAATTTTTCAGCAGGAATTCCCAGTGTATTGATCACATTCAAGCTGATTCGGTGATTTGCCTGATGCGGAATTAAATAATCCAGATCGTCAATCGTCAGTCCACATGCCTGTAAAACCTGCTGACTTACTTTCGGCATATAAATACATGCATTTTGAAAAACATCCCGTCCGAATGGCATGACCACGCCACGGTCATTAGGACGTAATACCACAGCTTCTATTGCTTTTCCGCTGGTAGCCGCTCCTCCGGTGATTATTTTTTTGATCTGCATGTCTGATTTCGTCTGTCTTTCCTTAGAGATCAGCAACGCGGAAGCGCCGTCTCCCCAAAGGTGACCCGAAACCGTGTCCATTTCATTATAATAAGCCGTATTGTGGTCAGAAACGACAACCAGTGCTTTTGAAGCCTTTCCCATTGCAAAATATCCTTCAACTATTTCAATGGCATTCAATAATGAAGAACATGCAGAAGAAATGCTCACAACCGGAATATCCGGTATCTGAAGTTGGTGCTGTACCGCATGTGCAAGTGTCACAATCGTATCGTAGGGAGTGTAAGTCGCTCCTACGATCAGATCTATTTCATTTTTACTGTATGGTATGCTTTCCAGCAAAGTTTCCACGGCCTGAATGGCCATCGTGGTAGTATTTTCATCTTTGGAAGCCTTGCGGCGTTCTGAAATTCCTGTGCGTGCTACAATCCATTCATCAGAAAGGTTGTTAAGATTCGTAAAATATTCATTACCAATTACTTCGCTTGGCAAATAATGACTTATTGTATTAATATACATGGTTGAGAAGTTGGCTCCACAAACTGGGATTCTTTTTAATTCCGAAAGTTAAATATTTCGTAGAAAACGTAGTACTTAATATTTGAACAATTCAATAATAAACTTGTAAAATTATAACATATCGCTCACGCCGCCAGCTTTTTTGTATTTAAAGTGTTCTCGTAAAACGATAAGAGCGTTTTTTCTTCATTTTTCCAATTATACATATGCTCCACGGCTCTTCTTCCGTTACCTCCCATGTCTTCGGCTTCCAAAGGATTTTCAATAAGCCATGTTATTTTTTCAGCCAGTAAATTCGCATTGTAAGGTGAAATGCAAAAGCCGCAATCTGATTTTTCAACGACATCTTTGTACAAAGGAAAGTCAGATGTAATGACGGGCAATTTCAGGGCCATGTACTCAAACAGTTTGGTAGTATAAGAATCCTGGTAATCTGCAACCGGTTTTAACAATGCAATTCCGGCAACTGCTCCGCTTGCAAAAGGAATTACAAGACGAAAGTCGGTATATCCAAAAAATGTCAGATGCCTGCTGATCGTTGCATATCCAGGGAGTGCCTGCGCCTCTGTAATATTGAAACGGACCGGGCCAAACAAGTTCATTTTAAAGTTTGGGTACTTTTCTTTTAAAATGATCAAACCTGCAACCAAGACATCGAAACACCTTTCCATGGAAATGACACCGGAATAAAACAAAACCGGATCGGACTGCCTGGTTTGTTTCGTTTTCAAGTACTTGTCAATAAAAGGCAATGAAACATAATTATGAACAATAACAAATGGATGTTTCAGACTGCGATATTCCTTCAAATAGGCATCTTCGGTAAAAATGCAATAAAAATGACGGCGTGCTGCGTGATCGAAAAATTTGAATAAGATCTGAAAAATTGTCTGATTATTATAAGTCTTAATCTCAAACTTCTTAAAAAGATTTTCCTGTACTTCATAAATTACTTTTGCGCCCAGCCACTGAAACAAAAACGCAACCGGAATTAACTCAGGTACAAAGATATGCACGAGATCGGGACGTAATCGGATACATTTCCAAAGCAGCACAGGATGCGTCAAAATTACACGTACTAACAAACTCCGGTGCCTGGGCAGACGAATCATCGTGATACCTGCTTGCGAAGTATGATTTTCAATATCTGGCAAAGCACAAAAAACTTCATAATCGGGTGCAATGGACGGCGCAATCTTATAAAGAATGCGGGGGTCTGTCGCCGGATGCACGCTGCTGAGAAGTAATACCTTTTGCTTCATTGCGCTGATACAATTGTTACACCTGCCGATGTTCCCAGCCGATCAGCACCAGCTTCGATGAAAGCAATCGCCTGTTCGCGAGTCCGGATTCCGCCCGAAGCTTTGATTTTGATTTCTGCCGGCAGTATACTTCTCATTTTCTTCACTGTTTCCAGCTCTGCACCATTTGGAGCAAATCCGGTTGACGTTTTGACAAAATCAGCACCGGCCTCCGCGCAGATTTCGCAAGCGGTGTACAGCTCAAAAGAATCCAGATACGCCGTTTCGATGATCACTTTCAAAAGCCCTTTATTTTCATGTACGATATCCGACAGCCGGCGGATTTCTTCCCGTACACTTAAATACGCCATGGATTTGAACTGCGAAATGTTCATGACCAAATCCAGTTCCGTTGCCCCGTTTTCCAATGCATTTTTAGCTTCGGTTATTTTGGTTTCCGAAGTGGAATAACCAAGCGGAAATCCGATCACAGTTGCTATTTCAATTCTGACAGGACAAAATTCCAGCATTTCCTTTGTGTAGGCAACATACGTCGGCGCAACGCAAACGGCCTTAAACTGGTGAATCCAGGCTTCCTCGCACAATTTCCTGATATCAGTTTCCCGTGCGACGGGGCTTAATAAGGTATAGTCAATGTAGGAGGAAAGGTTTGTCATATACTTCGTCAGCTGAACTTCCTGAAAGATAATGCAAAAACCCCGTCTGTTGGACAGGGCTCTGGGATCTCATAATTTGTATAAACTAAGCTTTTGCTTCTGTTTCTGCTGCATCATTTTCGATCACTTCTGCAACCGGAGTTTCTGCTGCTTCTGTTTCAGTGGCTTCTGATTCAATAAATAATTCAGGGACATATTTTGCAAGCAAATTATACCAGTTGATTACCTTTTTGATGTCAGAAACATACACTTTTGATCTGTCGAAATCAGGAAGAATTTTATTTAAAAACTCTATAAGGTCTTTATCTGAGGCCGTTTTTACTTGCAGATCAACAGTTTCTCCATGAACTTCTTTGATCTTCAAAAATACATCTGCCAATGCAACCGACTCCACTTCACCTTCTGTAAAAATCGAAACGTCTTTTAGCACAGATACTCGAGCAGTTGGGCCGATCAGGGTTTTTTCACGTTTTTCATCCAGTCCTTCCACAATAACACCCGCACGACTAGGCTTTAAAATACGGTATAAACCGCCTTTACCGGAAACGTTGGCTATTTCCTTTAATAATTCCATTCCGGTTGTCTCTACTTTATCACTCATTCTTTCTATGCTATTAGTTTTTTTATAAGATAATTTTACCCTTTGGGTATCAATTCCGACTCTTTAAATACAAATTGTATTTGATCAAATTTTGCGCAAAATAACGCAAAGATCAGACCTTAAACAACTTTACTCAATGCTTCCTGGTGAAAACGTACCGTTATAAGTTTCTATTGCCAGCAGGATGGGATCTCTTCCTTCGTGTTTTTCAGCGGAGGTGACAAACATTTGCGGTACCACTTCCCAAATTTCGGCCAGTTTCTCGGCGTAAGCCGCAACCTGGGCTTCAATCTGATATGCTTTTAATTTATCCGCTTTTGTGAAAATGATATGGAACGGAATCCCTGCCTGACCGAGTTCTGACATAAATTCCAGATCAGGAACCAGTGCTTTGTGCCTGATATCTACCAACACAAATGTGCACATGAGGTTTTCACGGTTGTAAAGATAATCGCCGATCATTTTTTCCCATTTTTCACGTTCACTTTTGCTCACTTTGGCATAACCATATCCTGGCAAATCGACCAGATACCACGCGTTATTGATCTGAAAATGATTAATAAGCTGGGTTTTGCCAGGTTGCTGGGAAGTCTTGGCAAGCGACTTTTTTTCAACCAGCATGTTGATCAAAGAGGATTTTCCTACGTTGGAACGGCCAATAAAAGCATATTCAGGCATATCGGGTGGTGGGCATTTTTCGTATTCCGAATTGCTCATCACATATTTTGCTTCCTGAATTTTCATTTTGTAATATATTATTTGTCTGCAAAGGTACTTATTCTTTTTAACTGTGACGAAACGATCACGCTTTCAAGATATTGAAAAACTTTCAGTAGGAATTTGAACCTATTGAATAAGAATTGTTTTTATAAAATAAAACAAGGCAGTATTTTCGTTATGCTGTTAAAAAATTATAATAGATCAGACAATGAGAATTCATAAAAAAGCACTTTTTATTTTAGCATTGGTTGCGACGATCTCTTTTGCTTATGCAGGAGATGGAGGTAAAAAAGAAACAAAAGCGGCTGATACCGGTATCAGGTTTACGCCAGGAACCTGGTCCCAGATTCTAAAAAAGGCCAAAGCGGAGAAAAAAATTATATTCTTTGACGCTTACACAACCTGGTGCGGCCCATGTAAATTATTGCAAAAAAATGTTTTCACACGTACAGATGTCGCTGAGGTTTTCAATAAGAATTTTATTAATGTAAAATTTGACATGGAAAGTGGTGAAGGGCCGGGTCTTGCTAAAAAATATCCTTTGGAAGGTTATCCTACGTTATTTTTTATTGATCCTGATGGCAATGTTGTAAAACAGGTTATTGGATATCAAAATCCAGAGACATTAATTAAGATTGGTAAAAAATTACCAAAATACACAGGATCAGCTATATAATTATCTGAAAAGCAGAGGTGTTAAGTTAATAGTTAACAGAGTTTTCTTGTTGACGATCAATGGTTTAAATTAAAATCAGGGTTGGCATATCTTTTCAGGTATAAAAAATAACCCGGCTGGAATTGATTTCAGCCGGGTTATTTTTATAAAATCTGATATTATTCAAAATAATTTGGAACACGGTGCCCGCTGCTTTCCAAAAGTTGATCCTTCTTGAATAAGGTCAAATCGGAGGTCATCATGTCATTAACCAATGCTTTCAGGTCATATTTAGGTTTCCAGCCGAGTTTCGTCATTGATTTGGTTGGGTCACCAATTAGCAATTCTACTTCTGTAGGGCGGAAATAGCGCGGGTCAACAGCTACTACTTCTTTTCCAATTTCTACCTTGTAATCAGGGTTATTGCATTTTACAACCTTTGCGATCTCATCCACGCCTTCGCCGGTAAATTCCACTTCTACGCCTACTTCTGCAAAAGCCATTCTTACAAACTCACGTATGCGTGTAGTTACGCCAGTGGCAATTACAAAGTCTTCGGGAACTTCCTGCTGTAAAATAAGCCACATTGCTTCTACGAAATCCTTCGCATGTCCCCAGTCACGCTGTGCATCCAGATTTCCCAGATAAACTTTGTCCTGTAAACCCAAAACGATCCGGGCTACCGCACGCGTTATTTTACGGGTCACGAAAGTTTCACCTCTCAGTGGTGATTCGTGGTTAAATAAAATTCCGTTTACTGCAAACATTCCATATGCTTCGCGGTAATTGACTGTGATCCAGTAACCGTACAACTTGGCAACAGCATAAGGCGAACGCGGGTAGAAAGGCGTCGTTTCAGATTGAGGCACCTGCTGAACCAATCCATACAACTCGGATGTAGACGCCTGATAAATCTTCGTTTTTTTAGTCAAACCAAGTAATCTTACCGCTTCCAGAATCCGCAAAGTTCCGATTCCGTCGACATTGGCTGCATATTCAGGCTCTTCAAAACTTACCTGTACGTGCGACATGGCACCCAGATTGTAAATTTCGTCGGGCTGAACTTCCTGAATAATCCGGATGATATTGGTAGAGTCACTTAAATCGCCGTAGTGCAGGTGAAAACGGACATTTTTTTCGTGTGGGTCTTCGTATATATGATCAATTCTTTGCGTATTAAATAAAGAACTTCTACGTTTAATTCCGTGAACTTCATAGTCTTTACTTAAAAGCAATTCTGCTAAATAAGCTCCATCCTGTCCGGTAATACCCGTAATCAATGCTATTTTCATTATAATTGGTATGTATAGAAAGTTAAAATATGAAAGTAATTGGTAATTGTTTGATGTTATTCCGTGACCGGATTTATTAAAAGGCTCTTTTTTATCTCTACCCGATCCGCAAGAATGACCGCAGAGAAATACTGTTCCTTGATCTGGTCAAGGTATTGTTCTGCATCGCTTCTGTACATGAAATCGCCCACCTTCACTCGATAGGTCGGCTGAGAATAGGATACGTATGGTGTAAGATCGGGAAAGGCCTGATAAACATATGATTTTGCTGCATCCGCCTCCTGTCTTACATTTCCCACGTAAATCTGGATCCTGTAACCACTGATATACCGGATGGACTTGTTTTGTCTTGACATGGTGTCAAGAACGGTTTCCAACCTTTTGTTGATATACAGCGTCTTATCATTACCGGTTTTTGGAGATGTAACAGGCGTATTTTTTGTTTCTGTTTTTTTTTCAATCACCGGTTCGACATATTCAAATCTTGGCCGGACCTGGGACAGGTCCTCGCGGTAGTCGGAGCCGGATGAACTTATCAACGCCTTTTTGCCACAGCCTGACAATGCAAGAATGCCTAAGTTTAAAGTCAAAAAAGCTATTTTCCTTTTAAACAACATGTCAGTAATGATTCGAAATTAGTTTTGCAAACTTAACCAAAAACGGAAGAATCTCCAATTCAACACTATTTTGAATGTATTACCTAACTTTGCTATGTTTAAATGATATAGTCGATGCAAATGCAAAATAACGTCTCACTGCGTAATCTCAATACATTTGGCCTGGAATCGGAAGCCCGGTTTTTTATAGAAGCAAAGTCGGTGGAGGAGCTGGCAGATATTCTTAAAAATGAGTCTTTTAAAGAAATTCCAAAATTTATCCTGGGTGGTGGAAGCAATGTACTTTTAACCCAAAATATAGATGCTCTCGTCATCCATCCGAATATTAAAGGCATTACAAAGGTCAGAGAAAATGAAGAGTTTGTGTGGCTTCATGCAGGAGGAGGAGAGATCTGGCATGATTTCGTCCTGTACTGTGTAGAACATCAGTATGCCGGAATTGAGAATCTGTCACTGATTCCGGGAACTGTCGGTGCTGCTCCGATGCAAAATATCGGAGCATATGGTGTTGAAATTAAAGAAGTCATTGAAACGGTGGAAACCATTTCAATGACAACAGCGGAAATCCGGAACTTTAATTGGGAAGAATGTCATTTTGGCTACCGTGAAAGCATTTTTAAAACAGATCTGAAGGGTCAGTATATGATCACAGGAGTCCTTTTTAAACTCAATAAAAAACCACACTTTCATATAGAATACGGTGATATTCAGAAAACATTACAGGAAATGGAGGTCAGTGATATTTCCATTCGTGCCATCAGTGACGCGGTCATACGTATCCGCCGAAGCAAATTGCCCGATCCGGCAGTAATCGGGAACGCCGGAAGCTTTTTTAAAAACCCGGAAATAGATGAATCACAATTTGATGAATTAAAGAAGTCATATCCCGGTCTGCCAGGCTATCCTTTAAGTGAAAAAAAAGTAAAAGTACCCGCAGGCTGGCTCATCGAGCAGGCGGGCTGGAAAGGTTACCGGGACGGGCCAATTGGGGTACACGACCGGCAGGCGCTGGTATTGGTCAATTATGGCGGTGGAAGTGGGCAGGAAATAAAGGCATTATCTGAAAAAATACTTGATTCGGTTGATGCAAAGTTTGGGATCAGACTGACTACCGAGGTGAATTTTGTTTAAATTATATTTTATGCATTTAAAAAAGTTTTACACATCACTCATTTTGATTGTTGTTTTTGTCATCATTTTTTTTCTGAAAAAGAATTTGACAGGTGAATTATATCAGGATGAGTACCACTATTTACCCACAGCTATTTTATTTAGTCACGAACCGATTCCCTCCCTTGATTTACTCAGAAGTTACGACGAACTGAATACACCTTTGCCTTTTATGCTCGGCGGCTGGGTGGTTAATGCTTTCGGGCCTGACATTCAATATCTCAGGCTGCTCACTTTTTGCACCAGTTTTTTGCTATTGATGATTTTTGTTTGGTTCAGTCCGGATCGGTCAAAGCGTTTTTACCTTTGTCTGTGCGGCCTGCTTGTTTTTCCCAATTATTATTTATGCAGTGTGTTCTACTACACTGATATTTTTGCACTGATTACAGTGCTGGCCGGAATCGTGGCCTACCTTAGAAATGTTCATTGGTTAAGCGCCATTTTTTTTATTGCAGCAATAAGCAGCCGACAATATATGCTGGCCTTTCCCGCTGCTATTGCCGCTTATGAGCTTTTGGAAATACTGAAAAAAAGCAATGGTGTAAAATCCCTTTTCGAAAACCTGTTTTCCCAAAAAAGCTGGATTTATTATCTAATTGCAGTTTTGAGTATTGTTACTTGGGTGTTGCTCTGGAACGGCCCGGCCCCTGCCAAAACAATGGCTTATCAGCATTATGATACCGATCAGCTGATCAAATATAATTTTGGATTTGTGTTATATTCCTCCGTTTGTGTGGCGGTTTATTACATCATTCCAGAAGTGATTGTCACCCGAAAGTTTAGATATTTTGTAGATTTCCCGCGAAAAAACCCAATCTTATTTTTTGTATTTCTGGCAATCATTGCCGTATTGGTTATTTTCTTTCCAGCGAAGCAGGCGCATAATCCCTATTTTACCTGGCCGTATCTTGGCTACATTGATCAGTTTTTTACAACCATTGGGGTAACCGGTTTTGTAAAGCAAATTTGCTTTGGCGTTTTGATGCTCATTACGCTGATGCGCTTCATTTCTCCTGTATTCAACCTTTCCAGCTGGATTGTTGTGATCAATATTTTACTGTTGGGGAAAGCGCAGTTGTCTTGGGACAAGTATTCATTGCCTATGATTATGGTGCTTTGGTTTCTGGCCATGTTTAATAATCAATGGTCCCTTTACAATCAACAGGATCAAAATAAATTGGAAGCGTTGAAAGTGAAGCAATAAACCTATATTTTTGACACTCTGAATATAATAATCACCTGTCAGACTCCAAATGAAATGAATTTTACTTTCAAGAATCTTTTTTCGTTGCTAATCTTTTTCATTTTGTCCGCTGGGGTGGAAACGTATGGTCAACGTGTTTATTCAGTGGTTTTTACACAACTTCCAAAAGATAATCAGTTGTATGCCCGGGACGATAATAACATGGCAGAAGTTCCAATTGCCGGTTTTATTGAAATTCCGGGATGGAGTCACTTTTCTGTGATTACGTATAGGAACGGCGTACGTGTCGGATACAATAAATCGGTCTTGAATTATGCAGGAAAGAATTCAGCAACTTTTGAATTCAAGCCAACGATCAAAGCAGAATTAGCTGATTATAGCTTTGAGGTTTTTGCCTGTACGCTGAAAGATTCGCTTTCGATGATCACAAGAAGTGAGGTAGTAGCAGGAGATTTCTATGTAATCAGCGGCCAGTCCAATGCATCTGCGACTATGTTTGGAAGCTGGTCAAGTAAATATGCACGAACAATTGCGCGTATTCCGGACAATAATCCATCAATTGGAGCGGGAGATACGCTATGGATTCCCTCTGCGTGGTCCTGGACTTATGTGGGTGCATGGGGGCTGGAACTTCAAAAAAGTATTATTGAACAGGAAGGGATACCAACCTGTGTGATTAATGGATCTTTACCTGGCAAGAAATTAGCCGAATTTTTAGAAAGGGACGATGCTAATCCTGCTTCCCCGAACTCGTTGTACGGTTCTCTCCTTTATCGGGTGGGCAAAGCTAAACCGACACGGATCAGGGCATTTTTTTGGATGCATGGTGAACAGGAAGTATTTGAATACATTACTAATTACGCTTCGGAATATGATTTGATGTATAAAAACTGGATGAAAGATTACCCGCAGGTGGACAAATTTATTGTGGTTCAGACGAATGTCATACTATTGAATCATGATAATAAAAATCCTGTAGGAGGGTCAATCCGCGATTTTTTGAGAAGAACCAAGTATTTGTATGCCAAAACAGATCATTTTACACCCATTGCTGTTCCCGGTTATGACGGTGTGCATTACACACGGCCTGGATTTGAAGAGATCGGGAGGCGGTTTTTTCGTTTTATCAGGCCAACCATCTATAAATCAACAGATACAGACAATGTTCAATGCCCGGATATTATAAAAGCTGCCTATACATCGGAGCAGAAAAATGAAATAGTACTGACCTTTGATGAAGGACAAGTTTTAAAATGGTCTGCTGATACGACCGTGAAAGGTGAAAATGGCCAACCTTTGTTGTTGAGCTTAAAAAACTTTTTCTATCTGGACAATGATGAAACAAAGCAACAAGTGCTTTCCGGAAAAGTGGATGGAAATAAAGTGATACTTACTTTGAAAGAATCTTCTGCTGCTACAAAAATCACATATTTGCCTTCCTTCTTTCCAGCAAATTTGCCGGAACCGGCAGGGTTGAAAATCGGATTTTTAAGCGGACCGTTTTTGGTAAATAAAAGAGGACTAGGTGCTTTCTCTTTTCACAATGTTGCCATTGAATCTCCGCCTATCCTAGGGGTTGAACCAGCTGCCAAGGATTTGATCTGGCAGATTTATCCAAATCCTGCGAGTACTGTTTTAAAAGTTGACTTTGTCCAGCCTGTTTCCGGGCAAATGGAGATCTATAATGCCAAAGGACAGAATTACCATGTATCCCAGCTAAAAGCAAAGAAAAATCTCGAGGTAAACATTGTTATGTGGCCTGCAGGAACTTACATATTGAGTCTGAAAAACACAAATGGAGCCATAACCACACAAAAAATCGTCAAACAATAATTCATATTTTCTGAATTATTGTTTGACGAAATACCAAACCAGACCGATATCAGCTTCCTAATCCGTAACGCAGAATGCAGTAAATGGCGCGGAAGCCATCTTTCCAGTTGATCTTTTTGCCTTCTTCGTAAGTTCTTCCATAGTAGGAAACACCTACTTCGTAAATCCGTATTTTGGGTATCTTGGAAATTCTTGCAGTAACCTCTGGCTCAAAACCGAACCGTTTTTCCTGAAGAACCATGTTTTTAATGATATCCGCGCGGAACAATTTATAACAAGTCTCCATGTCTGTAAGATTTAAATTACAAAACATATTACTTAAAAAAGTAAGAAACTTGTTTCCGATCGTGTGCCAGAAGAAAAGGATGCGATGTGGCGTGCCACCCAAAAAGCGTGAACCATAGACAACATCTGCATAACCTTCAATGACTGGCTTTAACAGAATATTAAATTCCTGCGGGTCATATTCAAGATCTGCATCCTGAACAATGATATAGTCGCCGCTCGCTTTCCGGAACCCGGTATGCAGTGCTGCGCCTTTGCCCTGATTGTATTCATGACGGAAGTAAGCGATCTCCAGCAATGGATTTTCAGCGATAAACTGCTTTACCATTCCCTCTGTATTATCTGAGGAGCAGTCATTTACAACGACTATTTCTCTTTCAAACCCACCAATCAATTCTATGGATTTTAATTTGTCCAACACTCTCCAAATCGTTTTTTCTTCGTTGTATGCAGGAACTATAACGGATAACTTCATAAGGGGGATTATTGGTAAATTAAAATTGTTCGAATTCGCAGCTGAAATGAAAGAGTTACAAATTTAGGCATTTAATCAAAACACAAAGACGCTGCGCCAAGTAATCCTGCATCGTTAGCCAATGTGGCGCGCTTTATGCTAATGGTTTTCATATAATAAGGCGTTAACCAATACTGGAACCTGTCGTTAATGGCCGGGAGAATAAACTCAAAAGATGCAGAAATTCCACCACCGATCAGTATTGTTGTAATATCCAGAATCCGGATCATCGATACCAGCCCTTCTCCAAGAAGATAACCCATTTCGAAGAATATTTGCTTTGCAAGTTCATCGCCGCCAGAGGCCGCTGCCACGAGACCGGTTGTCGAGATGGTTCCGTCGCCTGGTAATTGTGTGGCTCCTGTGTAGTTAGCACGCATGGCGTTAGCCATATCAAGAAGCTCCTTTTTCCCAATGTTTCTTTCCAGTACTTTTCCGTTCTTTGAAGGAACATGGCCAGGTTCCATGGCATTTCCGCCACCTCCCTTAAATACTTTCTTATCAATAATAGCCGCTCCGCCGATTCCTGTTCCCAGCGTTACGAAAATATAATCTTCAGGTAACTTGTCTTCACCAAAATAGTACTCTCCAAGTGCTGCCGCATTTGCATCATTTTCAAGAAAAAAATCATGATTTGGGAAGCGTTCTTTTAAATCCGGGACTATCGCTACACCATCAATTTCGGGTATAGCAGTAATTTCAATAAGTGAAGTACGGTCTCTTGTGGTAAGGCCCGGAACACCTATTCCGACTCTTTTAACCTCAGGATATTCTACCAGTTGAAGGGCAATTGCATCACCAAGACGGTCAATAAAATGGCCCGAACTACGCCAGCTCGCTGTATCGTGACTATAAAAATTGGAAATTCTTCCATCAGAAGCATCAACGATCCCCATTTTTACGTTGGTGCCGCCCACGTCTATACCGAGGTATTGTTCCATGAAATGAAATATGGGTTTAATAAATAATTTTAAAAATGCGGCAATTTAGCAAAATTGCTTTATTGTTCACTACTAATCAGGGTAAATCTCCTAATTGGGGCCTTATTAAAATTTCCTCCAAAACGGCTCTTGGTGACAGTGAATAAGCTGCCCAAATTGCATCGGCAACATCTTTTGAGGCAACAAACCTTTCTTTCGGCAAGTCGGTTCCCTGCCAGCTGTCGGTGAAAGTAGCACCCGGTAAAACAGCCGTAACTTTCACATCATACGGTTTCATTTCTTCACGTAAAACTTTTGTCATCCCGTAAAGGGCAAACTTTGAAATACAATAAGAACCGCCATTCGGATAAGCAATAATGCTTGCCGTGGAGCAAATTGTGAAAATATGACCTTGCTTTTGATCCATCATCCTGCCGATTATGCCGCGCGTCAGGTGATAGGCGCTGTAAACATTGGTTTCCATTGTTTTTTCCAGTGTTCCTTCTGCTTCATTATGTACCTGGCCGGGAATAAAAATTCCGGTATTATTGACCAGCGCGGCCACTTGCCCTTCCTGAGCATTTATAAAAGAAAGGAAATCGGTAACATCTTGTCTTACAGATAAATCTGATTTTTGAAATAAAAGCTTGCCTGACGGAAACCTTTCCTGCATTTCTTTTTGCACTGAAAAAAGATCCGATTCGCTTCTTGAACAGGTAATTACATCAAAACCACCTTCCATAAAGCGTTCAATTACTGCTTTTCCTATGCCTTTTGTGCCTCCTGTAACTATTACTAATGGATTCATTTTTCTGATTGCCTCTTTTTTTGTCTAATTTTCGCGAAAATATTGAATACAAATAAGATATTATGTCTGTTATCGGGAAATACTTTATTTTTTTAGGAACATTATTCAGCAAAGGTGAAAAATTATCTGTTTACTGGCGGCGGTTTATGGAGGAATGCGTTGGAATAGGTGTGAGTTCGATCTTCATTGTAGCTATTGTTTCTACCTTTATCGGTGCAGTTTCCTGTATTCAAACGGCTTACAACCTGGTGAGCCCGATTATTCCCATTTCAACGGTTGCGCTCATTGTGCGTGATATGGAAATACT
>Ga0247803_1000697_pt1 | contig 17895 bp, 15 predicted proteins | sample UWRJL014104B1_FD_180928 | JGI IMG/M metagenome (GOLD analysis project Ga0247803, IMG submission 180928) | Plant litter microbial communities from Arlington Agricultural Research Station in Wisconsin, United States - UWRJ-L014-104B-1 | ecosystem: Environmental > Terrestrial > Plant litter >...
TCGGTGGACCAACTGTATGCTATCAATCTTAAGCTTGAGCTCCGCGTTGAGCACGTCCGCCGGTTCTAGAGTGAATTGTTGATGTAGAGCGTCATACGTTTTGCCGGAATCGTCCTGAAAGTTGGGGTACAAAATTAGCAAGATTGGTCAAGAGGAGTGTCAATGCCTGTGTCTTAGACGGGGGGCCGCGCTGTCTTAGATCTCAACGTATCCTGTACCGGAGAGTTACGTACCGGCTCGCGATCGAACGAAATGCTCAGCCATGATGGGAAAGGCCCTTCCGCCTGGTCCTCTTCGACAGGCCGGTCCGTGAATCCAAACGTCGCCGTCACCCTACCCGTATTTGCGATGGTGACGGTGCGCTTCTTCGACTTTGCAAACTGAACATCACCAAAATCGACACCATCGAAATTGCTGTCGGTCGTATGCTTATTCTCTGGGGACAACGTCCCTGTAGAACGATCAACCACAAGTGCAACGTTTGGCCGTCCTTCATTTTCTTGGCGATCGAGCTCTCTGGCGACTTCTTGATGTATAGCTGCTTTCAGGTCCGCAATGACCGCGTCATATTTCAGAGCAAAGACAGCCTCCATAGGCTTGTGGTCTGAAGATAGCACCCGCATATGTGTCGTATAGCATTCCAGAAGGATTTCATCGGTGAAGCCTTCCTTTGTGACAACAGTTTCGGGTTCTGGATCTTCGTTCTCGTCGTATTCGTCGTAAGCATCGTTATCGCCATCAGTCTCTGGGTCGTAATTAAACAGTACGTCCTCGTCATCTCCAGCATGATCCAGGCCCTTGGCTTTCATCTCTTCGTCCCTCTTCCTAGCGGCTTCTTCATCCCTGTATTTGGCATCGTATTGCTGCTTACCAGCTCTTGTCCGATACAGTATTCGATCGCACCAGCTGGGACAACGGCGCTTTTCGCTGGAATCAAAGGCGGCAACCTTGCCCACATCGTACTTGTAGGACGGGAGGAAGCGAATCGGGCCCTCTTTCCAACCATCTTGGAATGCTTTGCCGGCCTTTTGCTGCTGAATAAGTTCATCATGGGGAAGGAGCGAGTGAATGGTGGCTTGAAGGGAAGCCGGATCTAGTTCTGAAGGTATCGGAACGGCGTCTTCTTTTGCTCCGCTGCTATTCGGGTCCGAGAGTTTCGTGGACACATCGGTCGAAGCGGTCGTCGCATCGTCGTGAATGGAGTCGTCAACCGTATCTGGATCAAGGCCTTTCGTATGGATGGTGAGCAGACGCCGTACGTCATCTCCCGGCATACCCTCAAGACGATAATTGAGATCTCCAAACCAAAATGCAAAGTCTTCTTCTCCGATTCCCTCTCCCTGACCCTGATTCAGCCCCATTGAGTCCGTAATGGGACTAAAGCGAGTGCGGCTCGTGATCTGAGCGGCATCCCAGTTTCGCCTTTCCACAGAAGCCTTGTCGGCACCCGCAGCCAAGTGCGAATTAATGAAGACGAGTCTCGTCGTCTCGCCCAGCACAAACCTCGCCGTCACAGCGCCCTTATTGCCCATATAGCCCATGAGTCCTGTCCCTACGCTGGTAGTGCTGACTGCTTTGAGATGTGGGTACACACTCGGGGAGGCATATATGATAAGCAGTAGACCGATCAGCTGCTGCTCGGCCACGAGCTGGTAGCCTTTCGGGAGAGATGCTTCTACTGCTGCCTTCCACTTGTTCGCAACAGACGGGTCGGTGTACGGTCGTAGGGCTTCGGTGGCAGAGCTAATGTCGACGACCTCTTGAAGGCCGAGCGCGTATATGCCCACCTCATCGCCAGCGGGCAATGCCCCCTTGTCGTGGTGCGGCACTGTGGGCGCGACAGATGACCGTCTTGCCTCCTGTGCACGAATGCTTTCTCTGCCTTCTTCTGCTTTCAGGTCTGCATCTGTGACGCCCAAGCCGGCAAACGAAGCCTCGACGCCCTTTCCGCCCACGAACCAAGCTCCTACATCCTGCTCGGTGCCTTTTTGGGCTGCGACATTCCAAGAGCCTACTTTGATGCGCACGTCTCGCAGCCGCGTGAACTCAGCTCTGCGCTCGTACAGCGACTGTGAAAGAGTCTGGTGCGTGGAGATGGTCGTCTGGCTGATGTTGCCTGCTGGGAAGGCACCTGGTATGTTCGCCTCTAGCCGCTCCGTGGAGCCTGCGGAGCCGGTGTCTGAGGAAGGCATTGGCGGGGGAGGGGTAATGTGTTTTGCTGGAATGTCGTGATAAGAAGCGACTGTTATATCATAGTGCTGGAGTACGAGAGTTGTAAGCTGGATACTGGCAGCCAGTGACTGCTTTCCCAACCCAGTCAACGCTCCATGACGATTCAGGTGCAGACCGGCCCTGGAGCGATGACGAGGGAGTGGCTGTGCGATCACGTGACAGCGTGTGGCTCAAGCTGTCAGGCCCAAACAACATCTGAACGCTTCAGGAACCGCACCTTTCTTCGTCGCAATCCCTCCCAGTGCTGCGATCGCACTGCGCAATACGGACTCCACTTGTTTTCAGTGCGCTACCCATCAGAATGCCACCGAATAAGGGCAAAGCCCGCGCGGCGCAACCTGACGACGACACGACTGCCCCGCCGGCAATACGCTCCAACGAGGAGCTCAACCTGTCCGTTATCCGCCGTCACTATCCCGAGGTCGCTGCTATTCACTATGTCGCGCCATACGCAGTACTCTACGCCTATATGCTTGAGTCTTCACAGTGGGAGAAGGTTGGCATGGAAGGCAGTCTCTTCGTTTGCGAGCTGGTTTCCTCGCCCATTGGCGCTGAGCGTTTCGCCGTTATTCTTTTGAATCGACGCGGCCTCGATAATTTCTTTATGGAGATTACGAGCCCAGAAGACATCGACTTCGGCGAGTTCATCATGATGCAGAGCGACCAGGTCTACGGCCTCTGGATCTTCTCGGAACCGCTCAGCAGCACCGCCAACGTACCGGCGGAGATACAGGCCAAGTTGGAGGAGCTAGCTGCGCGGGCTAAGTCTAGCAGAGAGGCAAAGGAGCGCGAGGCTGAGAGCGACATGACGGAAGCCGAGCAGGTAGAAACATCCGTCCCCATGGGACGCCAGGTTTCGCTCCGGGAGCTATTTGGACAGAAGGGACAATCAGGAGCGACCTCGATCATCCAGACTCACAACAATGCACACCCGGCCCTGCCAGCACAGACAGATGTTCTCGCCCAGCTTTTCATGAAAGCAAAGCAGGACTACAATGGCTTTGGCTGACGGCACTGCTTTAGATCTCGAAGTTTTTGCAGGAAATCAATACATTCGGCGCTAGCGAAGAGGCAGCTCGAGAGATTGCAAGCGAAGCGAAGACATCCTCCAGCGGCATTACCAAGAGCACTTGGGTGCAAGAAGTTGAAACTTACGTCCCCTATACGAAGCCTCATCGCAAGCATGGCAAACGCGGAAAGAACAAGACTCATGGTACCAAGCCCGCCAAAGGTCCCACGGAGGATCCAGATGGAGTATTTGAAGCATAGGCCGTCACCATGACTGATCACGAGTTGAGGTCCCAGTGGTCCAATGAGCGCGGCATAGACAGTCAATTCTTAGGTCTCGCAACGGTATGCAGGCAAAATTGTATTCCCAGGACGCCGTCCATGACACTACGTGATACACATGATATACAGTGGTTCCCCTCCCAGACACGTTCCTCCACAACTCTCCCCGCAGCATCCGATCACCGCTTCTTATGGAATTTCTTTGATTCTGAAACAAAGTTAGCATTACCACCAATAATCCCCCCGTCCCCAAGAAATCTTACCAGCAGCAGTCCTCTTCTTCTTTGGTGCACCCTTTCCTCTTGACTTGGCCACATTCAAATGCTCCAGCCAATCTTCCTCTTCATCGTCGATGACCTCAAACTCTGGGTACAGCTTGCGCAGCTGCGATATGGTACCTATCCGCGGCGGATAGTAGGAGGCGACCGAGGGGCCTTTGAGGCGTTGGTGGAGGATGCGGCTGCCGACCCGGATGCGCTCTGGGTTGTAGGTTGTGTTGAAGACGCGACATTGGACCTGAGAAGTTAGAGAGCAGCGATTGAAGGGAGAAAAGGACATACCCGCATGAGGTCCAGTACCCGTGAGCGTGGAACTGCCATGACGCGCAATATAGATAGGAACGATGCGGAGTTGCGGAGGTGGATTGAGGTCTGCATCAGATGGCTTGGCGCGCTACTCCGAACTCGTCGTAGATAGATTTCGAGCAGCAACTTTTTATAACTCTACCACGACTAACCTGCACACTCACTTTTCCTCTATATTATCGCGGCCTATCGAAGGGCATATCTATACGCTATGTACAGTAGCAACCCTAAACGTGGCCCATCGTCACAGCACTACGATAACGACCGCAACAAGAAGCAGCGACCCAACAACCCAAGCTCCAGCTTCACTCCACAAAGCCGCGGAGGGTACCAAAACGGCTATGGCTCCCGTCCGCAGCAGATTTCCGAAAAGTACAAGAACAGAGACAATCCTGTCTTGGACCACATCAACAGGCTTCCGGAACCAGGGAGATGTGAGCCGTGCAAACTCGCTGCTACGGAGATGCAGACAGGCATGATCGCGCTGCTAGACAAACTCGAGGCAGATGAGACAACACCCAATGGCGACAGAGATGTGCTGCACCATGCGCGCGAGCTGCGGCGATTGCTCTCAGCCCGGGCTGGCAAAACGCAATCTTTTGAGGTGAAGAAGGCGCTGGACGAGAAACGGCCACCAACGGACAAATACGTGTCTGTGCCCGCTTATGTCGGGCAAAAGATGGCCCAAGCAAAAGATCTGCCAGTCCTCCCTCACATCACCGAGCCGTATTTAGAAGAAGCTGTCTTCACCCACGTCTCCGCTCACGGTGCGGCTCGCCTTCGGGGCGTTTCCGACCGTCTGGAGTTCCTTGGCGATGCATACATCGAGCTCATCTCTTCTCGTCTCATTTATAGTCGCTTGCCTCACCTCGACGTCCCTCAACAATCACGCTTCCGAGAGCAGCTTGTCAAGAATGAGACACTAGGCAAGTTCTCTAATGCATACGGATTGCCTGACCGTCTCAAGCACGGTGGACATATAGGCGAATCAAAAGCCTGGACGAAAGTTGTGGCCGACGTCTTCGAAGCCTACGTCGCCGGAGTCGTGCTCTCCGATTCTGAGAACGGTTTTCACACTGCCGAGAAGTGGCTGAGCGAACTTTGGGCACCACAGTTCCTGGACTTCAAAGAGCAGATCATCGAGAATCCGCAAGCGAAAGATGATCTTGCTCGTCTCGTTGCTTGCAAGGACGTCGCTCTCCACTACACTGAAGAACGCGATGGAGTGATGGAAGATGGCGTGCAAAAGTACTTCATGGGGATTCATATAACTGGATGGGGCTATGAGAATGAATGGCTGGGTAGCGGGGATGGTCGGAATAAGGCGCTGGCTGCAGTGCATGCGGCGATGGATGCGATACAGCGGAACAATGCGGCGCTGCAAGTTGCGACAAAGAAGAAACAGGAGCTTCTCCAACTGAGGAAGGAGGAAGACGAGCGCAAAGAAACGGAAGAGAAGAAAGATACCCCCGCACATACAGGTGGGGAGTCGGAAGCCGTGGGGAGAGATGCTGGCAGTGTGTCGATGCCGCAGGATGCACAAACAAGTGGCAGCTCTTGGCTTGAGAAAGAAAAGAAGAAGAAGGAAAAGAAGGAGAGGCATGAGAAAAAAGAGAAGAAGCGCAAGGAGACGTCAAAAAGCAGCAGCCCTTGATTTCGGGCGACACTTCCACCCTACCATCGCCGGACATATGATCTAACCAGAGCGACGATTTGGTGCAGGTACACTATGACTGCACTGCGCATAGCCCCATCTCAACAGAGCTCCGTCGCTCGACGGAAGTAGTCCCATACTTCAGTGGTACCCACTTTGGTAGGTAGTGAAAGAGATGTATTGACTACTCTGGAATTCGTCTCGTGAGTAGGTTGTAAGGTATTATTGTGGCATAAGGTTCCGTCGATGCCCTTAGCTCAAAGTGCCCGATAAAGAGAGATCGGACAAACCAATTCAATCAACTAGATGGCGTTTCTATGAGTATTACGCGCGGAGATCTGACAGCCATCCGGGTAGCCTTCTGGCGTACAATTATTCCGAACTCCGGATGTGAAGGAGGGCAATGTCCACGATTTTACCGTCGGCTTCTCACACTTCGGATAGGGTATGTGCCTCAGGCGGCACTTACACAAATGGTTTCAGCCTCGACGATTTTTTCACTCCGATAGAACACTATCGTTATGCAGCTGCACTTTCGAACGTGCTATCAGTAATGACCGAAGGTGATCGTACATGGACAAAGAATGGCTGTATGGTGCTTGTCCCGGCGTCTGCGCAAGCATGAGATGGGATTGCAGTATTGGTACTGTGTAGTATGCCGACTCTGGAGGTGGCACGAATTGCGTGGTTGGGGGATTTTCTTCGCATATCGTTATGTAAGTCAGGATTCGGATTTTGCGCGACTGCTATTCTGGATGGCAAGGTACTTGAGATGGTGAAAGAGGGCCTTTTGAGCATGGAGAATTTGGTGATATCGTAATGCCATAATGATGGAGTTGATCCATAGCTGTATCCACGTTTTTGGCCACCGTCACAAACGATGATATCTTTGTTTTCGCTCGCAATAGCGCGATGATTTACGATCTGCTGTCGCACAGCTGACCAATTGCAGACCTTCGTCGACGGAGTGGAAGGTCAAATTAAGACTCAGTAAACATGAACGATCGGACGCGTACGTATGCTGTTCGCATTCGTCCCAGATCCTCCAACCAATCTTGAATCTCTGAATGAATGGTTGCTAGCGTTCGCGAAGAATGACCGGTAAACCTGATCGAAAAGGGTGAACCGCAGAACAGGGAAAGCTTAACGTATCGCATGTTGCCAGTTAGGATTAAAGAGAAGCCCATTGTACCGTTGTACTTCCCCAGGAAAAATACCCGAAGGACCAGCGTCAAATGTCACACGCTGACTTGACTTGGCATAGCCCTCAACTACCCCTCACCTGAACCGCCCCACTCGCTATTACCGCCCGATCCCCTCCAATCCAATCCCACATCGTTTCACTGTCGTGAACAGATCGCTCGCGGACTTGCTCTGGTATATGAATTAACCCATCTCTCAAAATTCCTTATAAACATAAATGCGCGGATAGTTTAAGGGTAGAATTGTAGCTTCCCAACATTCGATTTCTGCTTCAGGTCCGGGTTCGAGTCCCGGTCCGCGCAAGATCAGACGATTACTTTTTGCTTTTTGATGATAGAATCGGGCGGAGGTTGGCATTGTGTTGATTTTTAGGGATGGTGGGGCTTGTTCGGAGCAGAGTTGATCGAAGCTTCTTAGTTTTGCATCCGGGCTAGCGAGTGTCTGTGCGTAGGAACATATCGAAAATCCACTACATTGATGAACCTAGGTATGTGTCGATTAATTTGCTCGGATGTGGAAGGAAAGTGGAATGCTAGTGAATTTGTCCTTGAAAAAATGAAGAAATTCCAATTTGCGAGTTTCGCTTCGCTCCAACAACAGTATGCATTTGGTAGAGACCTAGCTTTGTGAGAATATGAAGCAATCGTTTTCGAAATGGGTAGCTTTTTGCACGCGCCAATGATTGAGCGAACTTCTGCATCCGTTCCCTTGAGTATCAGTCCGAGTGCAATTTCTTCAGAGTTTAAACACTGGCTATTTCTTCACTTTCTTTCTTCTCGACTCCACCAGCCCTAGGTTCATTTCGCTCCATATATACTTCCCCTTTCACCGAATCTTTCCTTCGTACTTCACAGGCAATGAAGCTTCCAGTAACTCCCTCAACAACTTGACCCTTGTGCCGGGGATTACCTTTGCAAGATCCGTCCACCACCCTTCATGATGCATAACGAACGCGTGCTCCTTCATCGTCGTACGTCAACTCACTCTCTCGCTACATGATTATTATTTGCAACACCTCTGCTCCAAGACTATGATTGATATTGGGACAACTTCCGTCGAGGTTAATTGTAGTTTGTTCAAATCACGGAATTGTCCTTCGTTTATTTCGGAAACGAATTGTATAACAACTGTACTTTTATGATCCTAGTCTTTATATGGGACTCTTTTCAAGCTACCATATTAATCATACGCATCCGCTGGCGTATTTAGAATCTGCTTCAAGCTCACCACCGTCGCCGAGAAAGGCGTGAGCAGCCCAGCCCGCAAATTGTCGAACGTCTCCCCTCCATAAAGCATAAGATGATCCGGCCTCTTCTTAAAGATCTGGATAGCACGCGAATAAACCGCACCAGCAGGCGTGCCATGTTCTTCCCACTTATCCACAGCTCCACCATGGCGGTTCGTGTACACCGGTCGACGATCAGCATCGGAAACAACAATAGTCCCGTTGGGGCCGCCAATGGGGCTCCAGACAACGTAAGGACTTGCGTTAGGCGCGGTTTTGTTATTGATGACGATGGGTAGACCTACTTCTTTGCCGAATTCGAGGGGAGAGTCGGCGAGTACATAGTAGACAGGGTAGTTTACGCCGTAGGAGGAAGAGTTGCCGATGGGACGCTCGTGGACTAGGATCCACTTGTCGATTGGTGGGATGTACTCCACGACCGTCATGCCTGGGCGTGCTTCATAGAGATCGTAGGTTACGTCGTTGATGACGGGGCCCCATGTCTTTAGATCAGTTGACTCTTGATGAGCGAGCTTCTGACCGTGCTTTGGGTCTCGCTGGTCGGAGTAGTATGCTACCAGCTTGTCCTCATATTGCCTATAACGTGACCGTTAGGACACCAGGTGACTTGACGACCAAGCCGCAAGGGAACTCACAGAAGATATGGCTCCCAGATAGGCGTAGCCCCATTGGTGGTGTTCGGCCGACCACCCTGAGCAATGTGACTGACAAATTCCCAGGTTCGAGCTCGGTCTTTGCTCGCATACAAATCAATGCGTGTACCGTTATTGCTCCAGCTGTTACCGCTTCCCAATACGGTGCCGGCTTCGTAGCCGCCCATGGGCTCAGTAAGCTCTGTCAGAGCGGGCTGAGCACTCATGCCCCAGCCATTGACCTGGTCCGTCAAGTTGGAGATGTACTTCCAGGTTGCTCCGCCATCCTTGCTTTCGAAAACGGGGAAGTAACCAGGACTATGGCCAGAGAGCGATGCCGTGGCGATGATGGTGCCATCTGTCAGCTCTGTGAATCGAGGGTACGTGATGCTCTCATTTCCGGTGGTCTGGTAAATGGTATTGTTGGTGAAGAAACCCCATGGCGTAGGCGCATAATTGGCCGGATGGGCTGCAGCGCTTGATGCAAGCACCGCGATTGTGGCCAGGAACGAAAATAACATCTTCGAGTGCTTCAAGGTTTATCAGCTTGTGAAGGTCCCTGAAGAGATGGCCGAGACCACAACTTCTATACATATACAGCGAATACAAGTCTCCAGATTCCTTTTCGAACTTCATATGACAATAGGCTAATACACTCGGGTCAATCTCATCTTTTCCTGGGACCGGATCTTCACTGTTCGCCGCATAGTCACCGCGGAACCGCTTATTAGCCGTAGTATAATATACTTTACCAATCGGAAAGTGTTTGATCGTGTAACTGCAGTTCCCTAGATCTTATGTCGACGTTCCTTTCTCGAATGTGAGGAGTTTTGTGGTTCCATTCGGGGTAATGATAGTCATTTCACTTCAAGGTTTTGAAGCTTGATCGAAGTTGGTGACAGTGATGTAGCACTACGGCATACGGACCAACCAAAAGGAACACGGAAATCCTGGAAAATCAATGTTAGCATTGACGTGATGAAAGAGTGTCCTGGTCTTATAACCGGCCCGGCTTACCACACATAGTATTGCGGAATGCTGGTTGCATCAAACCGCTCACCGAGGCATTTCCTTGAATGTGAGCATGTCCTTACTAATCGATTCAGCTTGGAAGCGAGATCGTACAGTACTACGATATTGGCACTAAACATGCCATCAGTTGCTGTGGATCAGGCTGGATTACTGTCAGTGCTCTGTGTTGGTGTAGTGTTCACTTGGAAGGACCACGCTGGATTGAACACTCGGAAGTGATTATGTGGTGATACACTGTAGAGTCAGTGTTCAGGTATGAGGGGGGTTAATTAGACCGCGTCAATTAGACCGCAAGCTGGGACCGCTTGATAGGCTGAAATAAGGCCATGTATGGTGGGTGATGACCGGCTTTGCAGAGGACTGGATGAAGCGAATAGGTGGAACGATATCTTCCACGTATTGCCGAAGCTCGGATTGCGAGTTGGAAATTTAGACAAGTTGAAAGGAAACCAGGATTCTGGATAAAGATCAAGAGCGCCATTCTCAAAGGCCGTGTTACGAAAAGCGTCGAAAAACAAGATGCATGCAGCTTGGCCTAGGACAACTCGTGCTGACACTTCTCTAAATTGATTTGCGGACCTCGAAACCGAATCTTAGGTATGGTGAGGCTAAGATGGAAGACCGTTCAGTGACAGACAGGGACGTTGCCATTGAGCAGACGATGCATGGTTGACGAGGAAGAGTGAGACGGAAGCTTGACAGATTCCGAGTGGGGCTCCTCTCACTCTAAAGGCCTGTGCGTCATCGCCGCACGTCAACACCACCAACCCACACCCACGGAACTCCCAACAGTACACAACACGCCCCACCACCCCCATCATGTCCTCCAAAATCGAGAAAACCATCCAGCGGCAGCAGCAGCGCATCGCCGAAGGCCAATATTACGAAGCGCACCAACAACTCCGCGTCATCGCCGCCCGCTACACCAAAGCCTCGAACTGGCCCGCCGCAACCGACATCCTCTACAGCGGCGCGCAAGCCCTGCTACAAGCCGGTCAGGGCGGCTCCGGTGGCGATCTATGTATATTTCTGCTTGAGGTGTATCACAAAGGCGAGGTCAAGCCGGACGCGGGGAGCAAGGGAAAGCTGTTGTCGCTCTTGAGGGCTTTCCCGAAGGATGAGCCTACGCGCAAGAAGTTTGTGAATGAGATAGTCGGGTGGAGTGCGAAGTGGGGGGAGTTTCCGGCAGGGGATCCCGAGGTGCATCATGTGGCTGGGTCGCTGTATGCGGAGGGTAGGTTTAGGCCTCAAAATGGGTGATGGCAGGAAGCTGACTATTGCTTGTGTAGATCTCGAACCCTACGATGCAGAGCGCCATCTCATTCTCGGCACGAAAGACTCCCCTGAAACCCTCGCTTCCCTGGAGTACACTTGGTACCAATCCGACGACTCTCACACGGCGCCCCTCTACTGTGCGCGCGGGGTGCTTCCCTACCTCCTCTCTGGCAACCTTCGCGCCGCAAACAAATTCTTCCTCCTCTACACTTCGAAACTCGCGAAGAACCCTGCGCTCGGCGTCCAGCAAGTTTCTACCTCGCACTCCGATCTACGAGTATATCCCAGCCTACCGCTACTGAACTTTTTGGGACTATTGTTGCTTGCGGTGGAGAGGGGCGAGGCCTCGTTGTTCAGGCAACTGAAGAGCCATTACGCGACTCATTTGAAGGACGTGAACTGGGGCGAGACGCTGGACACGATAGGGGAGATGTACTTTGGTATCAGTCTGCCTAGGCAGGGCAATCCTATGATGGACATGTTGGGCAACATGTTCATGGGTGGTGGCATGGGAGGTGGAGGTGGAGGATCGAAAACGAAGAAAGTGGGGAACGCACCAGCTGCCGCGGGGCTGGACTAAACGTCCTTGTGAGGGCATGCTCATGAGTTACGACGCTACGATACATGCATGGCGCGGTGTATAGATGGTCTTGCAAACAATGGCGGGCAGCTGCAATGGCGTAGAGTCTCAGGCTTCGATACCACGGTGGGATATATGTACAATTATGACCCAAAACGTTTCATAAGCGACAGAGTATGTCGACGGTCTGTCTGACGACCCTTTTGTTCACACTTTTCATGAAGCCAACGTTACCTGCCCATACACCTTCAACGCCCCGGAACCTGTGGCTGTAAATACCAATCCCGGTCCAGTCTGTACGCCATGTATCCTTTACATGGGAATGCTCTTCTCCTTGAACGCAATGCCGTACTTATCCGTCAATGTCTTCATCAATGGCTTGCACAGCTCCGGGCTCATTGGCGCCAACACGCCCTTCTCGCTAATCGTCCCATCAAGCACCAGTTGTACAGCAACAGCGCACGGCACACCAACCAACTTAGCCATAGCAGAGTATCCACCAATCTCGCCATAATCAGCCAGCGTCGATGTGCGAACCTCCTTGCTGCCGTCCTTGTTCTCAATTTCGAACCTGTGTTGCAGCAGGACCATGTCGCGCTCGTCATCGGCATATTGCATCTTCTGCTCGAGTGTGGCGCAGAGCGTGTCGAGCGGGTTGCCACGGGGCGTGATTTGCTCGTCAGAGAAGAGACCGATCCAGCGGAGGCCGTTGATGATGCGCTCTTTGTCGTCGGTGGACTTGAACTTGTGCTTGGAGCTGATGGCCCAGATGAGGTCTTCCTCCTTGTCGCTGGAGGCACCGAGGACCTTGGACGTAGCCTCCTTCCAGGTGCGCTTTTCGCCCTCCTTGAAGAAGTCCTTGGACTCGTCGGAGAGGAAGCCAATGTCGACGAGGCACTTGATGTACTCGGGGAATCCCTGATACCGTAGCGTTCCACGGATGATGGTCTGGGCCTCAGGAATGTTGTAGCGCTCCTTGTAGGGAGTGGAGTCGCGGTTGGGGTACGCGACGAATGCGTAGCCGGGGTAGATGAAGTACGGCTGGGCCTCAGCCATGAGCTCCGGGCCCTCAACCTCGACAACCTTGCCGTCCTTCCAGTACTTCGCCGCATTCCTCAGCGCAAGCAGCACGCCGCGCGAACTCCAGGAGAACTTGTATCCGAGCGGGTTGTCCGAAGCCTCAGGCGCGGGCAGACCACCGCAGTACGACTTGAAGCTGAGGATCTTGCCACCTGCCTTGTGCACCTCATCGATGGTGATAACGGCGGAAAGATGGTCGACTCCGGGGTCGAGGCCGATCTCGTTCATGACGGTGATGCCGGCTTCTTTGGCCTGTGCGTCGAGCTCCATCATGGCGGGGGAGACGTACGAGGTGGTAACGACGTGCTTCTTCTTGCGGATGGCGGATTTGATGACGGTTGCGTGGTGGGTGTAGGGGATCAGGCTGATGACTACGTCGACCTTCTCCACCTCGGCGTCGAGGGCTGCATCATTGTTGACATCAAGCTGGGCCTGTTAGCACTTTTGAATGGGTTTGGTTATCAGTGGCAATCGTACGCTGATGGCGGAGGCATTCTTGATGCCCTTGGCCAGCTTCTGTGCATTCTCCAACGTCCTGCAAGCTGAACGGGATCAGCAATGTCTCTTCATGTGTACTATCGAGTAACATACCAACGATGACTTTGATACCAGAGTTTCCGAGGATCTCAGCAGTCGGTTTCGTCACGAAGCCGGCACCGAGCAAGAGCACGGAGCTACACTTTTGTTAACTATCTCTCGTTGACACCGCATCAATGGCTGTACTTACTGGGTGGTCGTGTTGCCGCTGACCTCACCGAGGACGGACTGGAACTTCTCTGTGACGGTGTCTGAAGGATTAGCAATGCTCTCAAAGTTTCAAGTCATCTAACTTACTGATTACTGCCTCCATATTGTAGTATTGTGATTTGTTTGATTTGAAAGAGCAAAGCGAACAAAGATATATTTCTGTTGTTACTCCGATCGGAATTTTCAAGCTTAGTGGAGCGTCATCGGAGCAGTCGCACTCTACCCCGCGACGCCACTCCACAGGGGTCGCAAAAGTGGGGCATTGCCCAAGGGCTGAGGCCGCATCACGTGAGCGGGTGTTGCCGAGATCGATCCTCCGACGCGCGAACGTTCGGACATTTGACAACGACGCGGAACGTTTCATCAATCAACCGACTTCACAATTACTCCATCTGGGCTTTGATGTCAACAGTGCGCTTTCGTCAGCGTATACAGCTTGAGTGATCATACGGTCTTGAGTCCGCGCGAAGCGCCAGGCAACCATCATCATGCCTTCCGCCGTGGACTATAGGGACGAGTTATGGATCGCTATCAAACAAGTACACTTATGGAGCTTCCTAACGATACCGGAATTCAATACTGACCGCGGCCCAGATATCCCAATCAACCTCAGACCAAGACTACATCGAGCAATTAGTCCCCGTGATGAAGGACGCGCGCTATACCAACCAGCTCATCCAAGCATTCGACCAATTTTCCAGCGATAAAGAAGCGGAAATAGAACGAATATGCAGCGCCAATCATCAAGAATTCGTCAGCTCCGTCAACTCGCTCTTGCAAGTCCGCCAAGGCACCGTGGATATGACGGATGAGATTTTGTCCCTGAACGCGTCAATCCAGGAAAGTATCGACAAGCTTGCGGCGCAGAAGAAGGCGCTAGTAGACTCTCGTGGCGTGCGACAAAATATCGATGAAGCGAATCAAGCATTGAATGCGTGTTTGGATGTGCTGAGGATTGCGAATCAGGTATATGACTTGCTGAAAGAGAAGAATTACTATGCTGGGCTGCGCTCGCTGGATGAGCTGCAGACGATTCATCTCAAGGGTATCAGTCGGTACAAGATTGCGGAGTGGATCGATAAGAATGTACCAGCCATAAGGGAGCAGATCCGCGATGCTGTCAAAAACGATCTGAGTACGTGGCTCTATCGGATCCGCGAGTCGTCGCAGTTCCTGGGCGAGGTGTCTTTCTACTACACCGACGTGCGACGGACGAGGAACCAAGAACGAGGCGAAGCAGATGTGCGCTTCAGCAAGTTCAAGCTCAATTCAGCAATCGAACTCGTCGCAGACGAGACGGACGAATTCGACGTCTTGAACAACGAAGAAGCGGGCAACGAAACCGACTTTTCGCCCTTATTTGAGGCTATGCACATTTACGATACCCTGGGCAAGCGAGAGCAGTTCAAAGAGGAATACAGCAAAGATCGTAGGGAACAGGGAAGTCTAATCATACCCCAAGGCCTGCGGCTTCTCGATGAGGAATGCGGAGATTTGAGCAGTTTGCTGGAGAGCATCGCGGGCTTCTCCATCATCGAGAAGGCTACACAGGCTAAGACTACTAATCTCAGGACTCAGGCAGATGTGGATGAGCTCTGGGATACTATGTGTGGTAGGGCTATTGAGCTGATCACTGTTGCTATACCTACTGTTGACAACGACGAGCTCCTTCTGAAGATCAAAGGGCGCATTGCGTTGTTCATGTTGACCATGGAGGTGAGTGCTACTCCTCCGAATAATGTGTGCTATGTTGACATGCGAGCAGAAATGGGGCTACAACGTCTCCGCCATGAAAGACCTCCTCCTCACCTTATTCAAAAAGTACTCCGAACTTCTCAAACAGCGCTTTAGCGACGACTTCCAAGAAATCGTCACAACAGACGACTACATGCCCATGCCTATCAACAGCATCGAAGAATACGACAAAGTCGTAACCGTCAGCTGGTACACACCCGACATCGAGCGCGAAGAATTAACCTTCCCTTGCGTCCTCCCCTTCTCGCAAATGTACCCTCTCTGCTGCATCGACATCCGCAACTTCCTCAACCAAATCTACCTCTTCAGCGACGACTACTTCCAGAAATCTACCATTATAGATTCTACCCTACGGACCTCCCTCGACGACCTCCTCTGCCAAAACGTCTGCCAATCCCTCCTCGACCGCCTCTCCTCCCAGTACCCAGGCCAAATCGTTCAGATTCTAACAAACCTTGAACACTTCGAAACCGCTTGTTCAGAACTGCAATCCCTCCTCTTCGAAGCGCGCTCCTCACCCTCCGCGCCCGGTCCTATAATTCTCGCCGCAACCGAGAAATTCAAAGTAGCCAAGAAAACAGCATCAGACCGTATATTCGAGCTCGTAAACAGCAAGATTGACGATCTGATTGAGTTGGCAGAGTACGACTGGATGTCCACTAAACCGCCTTCTTCCGCCGAACCAAGCGAATACATGGGCGAGCTAACCCGCTACCTCTCCAACATAATGTCATCAGTCCTCCTCGCTCTCCCCACCGAAATTAAAGAATTCATCTACTTCGACGCCCTCTCCCACGCTACCACCGCAATACTCAACCTACCCCTCGACGACAGCGTACGTCGCATAACCCCCGCCGCCGTCAAAACCCTCGCAAACGATACTCGCTATCTTGCAGCTTTCGTCGAGGGTCTAGGGAACCCTATTTTGATGGAGAATTTGGATGAGTTGACGCAGACGGTCGCGCTTATGGGCACGGAGAATAGCGACGAGTTTTATGATATGACGCTCAGGAATAAGAAGTATAGCCGTGTGGATAACATGAAGGGAGCTGTGCTGGTAGAGAAGGTGGCGGAGGGGGCGCAGGTGCAGGCGCAGAGTCCGGCGAAGCCAGCCGAGAGGGAGAGGTTCGGGACATTGGGGAGTCGGTTTGGGCTGGGGAGATAGAGGGCGTCGATTCAGGGTGTGAGCGAGGCGTTAGGCGTACTGTGATTATGTAACATAGAACATGGCATATATATTTGACGTTGGGTATCATTGTTTGTCTACATCTTGGTATCGTGCAGCCCATTTGCCTTCCACTGGCAGTTCCTCGCAGATAGTCCGTTGGGTGAGTGATATCTGTATCAGCCCACTACGCAGACACCTTACCTCCCACCAGCGCCTCCTCCCCTTCACCCCCTGGCCCGTCGTTTCTCCACTTCAGAAATTCCCCACTAACAATCTCCCCCGTCCCGTCCCCCACCCTCTGCACCTCCACAACCCCCGCCTTCTTCCTCAGCGTGATCTTGTACACCCCATCCCCGACCACCGTCTCCCCAAGAAACCCCAGAAACGCCGCGGCAAAATTAATACAAACATTCCCATCCCAGCAATTGGTCCCCCTCCTGACCATCCCCGGTATTTTTCCCGTCTCGATCTCTTGCACGTTGTTCAATATGCCTTGTTTACTACGCCATCCGACGATAATCTTAGGGACACCGAGGAGAAAGGATTGAGCCCAGAATTTGAGCAGTTTGCGTTCGAATTTTAAGATCTCGCGGTGAGAGGGGTTTGTAGGGAGTTCTTCCGAGGTTTTGAGTTCAACCCAGGGGATGGGTTGGTCGGGGGAGGAGGGTTTAGGACCAGACAAGCCGTCGACTTCACCGCCCAGGAGAAGTGTGTGTGGACCAAAGGATGTGCTGATTATAGAGCAGTGTTGGGCGTAGTTTGATACTCTTTCTTTAGGGCGGTTTTGTATTACTTCTTGTGGTGTCGAGGGGGGTGGTGTGGACAGTAAGGCCAGCGTCTCAAATTTGTAGCCCCAGTACGTCATCATGGCCTGACTCTGCTGGTTCGGATCCTGATACCTCGACGGTGGCCGATTAGCTTGCGCCTGTCTATCTGCATGTCTCGCCGGAAAGTCCTCCTCGAGATATATCGTACCCCCAACCCTCGTAGCGAACATGCTAAACTCGGCGAACATATCAAACGGCGCCGTCATGATCTTCGTCATCATACCCCTCCATGTCACGAAATCTGCCTTCTCCTTCTTTCCCCCATTTGCCCTTTCCTTCGATAGAAGCGCCTGCAGCAAGCTGTCCAAATGCGGGTCCTCCGTATCCTCATGGTGGTCGAATGTGTCAAAGCCATCTTTGAGATCGGCACCGAGTTGGGGCGGATGGTAGTAGCTTATAGAGGAGTCATCGGGGCGGTAGGTGTGGGTCGAGTCGTAGGAGAAGTGGGCGACTTCTCGGGGGCGCTTTATGCTTGCTGAGGCGCCTTGGAAGCGGGTGAGGGGTTGGATTGAGAAGCGGTGGACTGGGGCAGGATGACTGTGGGTTTTTGAAGTGGTGGGAATAGTGAGAACCTTGGGGATCGGCATTGA
>Ga0247803_1000698_pt1 | contig 17883 bp, 20 predicted proteins | sample UWRJL014104B1_FD_180928 | JGI IMG/M metagenome (GOLD analysis project Ga0247803, IMG submission 180928) | Plant litter microbial communities from Arlington Agricultural Research Station in Wisconsin, United States - UWRJ-L014-104B-1 | ecosystem: Environmental > Terrestrial > Plant litter >...
GTGCACCGGCGGTCAGGTTCCTAACAGACTAAAGAACAACCAGTGTGAGTCGTGCCCGAAAGGTACCAAGCCCAACGTTGGTAACACCCTATGCGTCGACGACGGCCCGGATAAACACGAAAAAGGCCAGTGCAAAGATGAGGGATTTATCTTGGACCAACGCATAGGAGGGCAGGACAAGAACACGAAAGATCCCAAGTGCGTATTCGATGATACTAGGAATTGTGAAGAAAAGGGCTGGGTCGCGGTAACCCGAGACTTCAAGAACGTCGTGTCTCCGCATGATTCCAAAACCTACACGCCCGAGTGTGCCAAAGACAATGATCCCAACTTCCGCTGCAAGGATAGCAAGAGGACTTATGTTCATAAGCAGCGTGATCCGGACTCAGACCAGAAGGTTCTCAAGAAAAGCTGCCGATCCACGCAGTCCCGTCTCAAGGAACTGATAGACAAGTATAACGAGCGAGTCGAGAAGGCCAAAGAACAGAAAAAGAAGACAGTTGACGCGAAGAAGCAGGAAAAGAAAGACAGCAACCGCCGCGAACGTGTCGGCTTCTGTACCGCACTAGGTCTTGGTCTAAATCTGTTCAACAATCTACAGGGTGCAGTGAGCAAAAGAGATAACGTTGATTTTGATTCGCTGTCTCCGGACGAACTCGACGGGATGCTGGGTATGTGGCCAGAAGACGATTTGGACCCTGATAGTAAGTGTCGCAATGCAAACAGTGTACACAAATACTGACCGCAACGCCTAGTCATCCAAGACCACATGGTGACGATTGGCCCCAAGCCATCAAACACTGCATCCGTTGGCATTCCGGATATGGAGATTGCGGGCAGGCCATTCCCTACCTATTGGCTTGCCAAAGGCATACAGAAGCTCGTCAAGATCTTCAAGAAACCAGGTAGAGCGGCACCACCTTCGAAGTCCAACGATTGGTACAGCGGTTTCAAAAACGCTGGGAGCAGGGATAAGCCCTCCGAGAAAGCTCTCAACGCGGCGAAAGCATCGCCGAAAGTCAAGGAGATTTTCAACAAAGACATGATCAAGCAATGTCTAAAGAGCACACGGAAGGGAGGGGCCAAAAGGAAGCGCGATACGCCAACACAAATTGACATCGACCAGATTCGCATCGTCATCGACTGGAACGCTCCTAGAAACAACCTCAACATTCCGGACTCAAAGTATGAGGACCGAGTCATCACGGTCAGACTTGGCAAGGACACGGATAATATATTAGGAGATGGTGGCGCCACAGATTGGGCAACGGTTTATCCCGATCGTATCAATCGACCTGGACGACTCCAGTACGAGGCCTGCCAGCAGATTCCCGACGACCTAAAGAACAGCGTAACCGCAGTTGAGACGTGGGGAGGGTGCTGTGGCTTTTATGCCGACAACGACTGCAAGGAGTCGTCGTGGATGTTTGCGATGCAGGACCGCGAAGACTGGCAGCTGGACGGTGAACACAACGACAATATGGAGGCAGTGTGGTGTACATTTGAGCCAAACTGCATGGGTGCGCCGGGTGCGAAGTAGATCTCTTTTCACGCTCATTGTCAATATGTTTGTTCGGAGTTGAAATTACTGGCGTTCTGTTGTAATGAATTTCGGCGTTCAATACACGACTCATAGGCTACAAAACCTTCCTAGCTCAAGTCTTGAGTGATATACATGCTAAGTGAGGAGTCTCTGGTATGCTTCGGCCTGGCTTTTCACGTAGTCCTCCTGCCAATCATCAAAGAATAGCCCTATCCCATATGGCGCGTAGTCAGGTTGGTGGACACCGTTCATTCCCACCTCCTCGAAACATGCGTAAGCTGCTCTGAGGACATCGTGCACCCTCTCCACTACATCCCCGTCTCTTGTGTACCCCATCAACTTTGCAAGGTTACGCTGCAGCTCAGCATCCATAGTGCTAAGGATGAATTGCGCTATCTCCCGCATATATATCAGATCTGTCGGCGGAAGGCTCGCTATATGCTTCTGAACTGTTGGCAAGTCGTTGGGCGGCGTTGCTAAGATGATGCGCCATGCCGAAAAGAAGGCTTTGGTAATGCGCGAGCGTTCTGGTGAGGTGAGCTTGCGGTCTGCTCTTTCGTGCCCACGACAGAGATAGGGAACGAGTTCTTGCTCAAAGACTGCACAGCAAATTGTTGCTGCTTCGGCGTGCTCTTGCGTGACTGATGGAGATGAAGAGGTTGAGGCGTTTTGCGCAGTAGAGGCCATAGTTGGGCTCGCGAGTAAGCCAACAAAGGTGTAGCAGTGACACTAGAGGTGTGATATAACCTTCAGAGATGATGTTTTGGCAAGGTGATAAAAGCGATTCTTCTAAAGTGCGTAAGATAAGGATAAGTGTAGAACGATTGCACAGCCCTGCTTACGCTTACGTAATTGGCTTAAGCTACCTAAAACGCTCTAGTGCACAAATTCAGCATCAATATCCACATTTTGTTCTAATCTCTAATCCGCTCCTTACCAACCTTAACCGTACTTCTCTTCCAAACCCTCCAGAATTGGTAAAATGGAGTATCAGTATCGCTGCTCTCATGCTCGTTCTCGCTAGCACTACTGTCGCTGTTATCGCTCCCCGAGAGTCACAATTTCGGAGAGCGGCAAAAACAAGTAGCGAAGAGGTTCGGCGCAGTGTAGTGAATCTCAGAGTATATAAACCTCGCATACGAACATGTCTTCCCTTAGTTCTAAAAGTTCGCAACTTTTTTCTTAACTCTAAGCCCGTTTTGCCCCTTTAATCAAATCTCTTACTAGCAAATTCAGCTCTGCGCCTGTTCTCGGATGCGAGGACGTCGAAATCATCGTTACTATCGTCAATTCAGAGACGTGGGTCCCCAGAAGATATGCCACGACATAGGCAATCGCATCTCAGTCGGACATAGTGGACCTCACGCGGAGAATCTCTTGTATAAGAGATAACGTCGGGAATGAATATAAAACTCAATTGGCATATTAGAGCATGTACAATTAAACAAAAGCACTAGCTTTGAAGACACTGGAGGTATGCTCACCGGTGCACTTTGACGGACAGGCTCCTTGTGGAACCCTTCGAGTGGGTAGCTGTAGTATCCTTTCGTTTCGTATCCAAGGAGCAGATCATGCCAAGGATACGCCAAACGTACGACTTTACGTCGATACAGGACGACGAGCTCGAGTCCGAGGAAGATACGCTACTCGAAGACGACAGCCAGGACCAGATGGAGAGCCCGAATAGTTGCTCTCGAGCTTGCCCAGTAGAGGGGGGATATCTTGTGCGTTCGACGGCGCAGTGAACTCTTCCAGCAAAAGACAAGAAACGCGTCTTTAAATTGCACCAGTCACCACCGATGTGTCTCCGAGGGACTCGACACAGGTGTTATTCACCTGGACCCTTCTGCCACCTTCGACTTTCGGTTATTGCCCTCGCGCGCATTCATCAAGAAGTCAAATTTTTGAGCTATAACAACGGCCACTGGTATGGACAGCTTGGTCGTCTACATGAGATCGCACAAGTGTTTAACATATGGCTTGTTGACGTAGAGTTCCTCAACTTGCGTCTTCAGTACCACCCAGTTCCTACGCAGATATCGATTAGACGCAGAATCTGGACCTGAGATCGTATCGTCGCTAGTGGATTACAACTCTATGATAAGAGACCAGATGAAGCGCCTGGTTGCCAACCTCGGAAGGGTTATGACGCCTGGATATGAAGACACGATCGACAGAGCGTTTGACCGAATTTACCAAAGTCAGATAACCCAGGGTGCTAGCTTGACATCAATTGGAGACTGTATGAGAGCACAAGGCATCAGTCTGGACATGCATCGATTGCTATCTTGGTTTTTTAGCCATGATATGACGACAATCAGCCGAGCATTGCAGGGTGTGGATCACGCCGCATATCATAAGGATTGTGGACAAGACGTACTGACTGATAAGACTGGAGCACTTGTTATGCACCCTGTTAACTTGGGACATATCCTTCGCAACCTTACTGATCTTCGGAGCAGAAATTCGGCATACGTCCATAAAGCTTTATATGGCCCACAACCTGACTTGTACCACTTCGCTTCCTACGATACATTAGCTCTGCATTCAATCTACCGTCACACATTGCGGGCAACAACGGAATGGTTTTCCGATATATACGGATAAGGGACGGACGAGAAAGACGAACGGCGAGGCTTGTAACGCAAGTCACGGTATTTAATGCTTTGAAAATGAATACTGTATGAATAGATGATGGATATATATTCCTACTGGGTGCTTCAAAATGAAGACAATGCTTTTAGATGATTCTCGTCATGGAACTGGTATGGAATCGGGGAAGATGACTCTCTCATGTAGAATGTGGGAAAATAAATAACGAAGTATGAAAGGAAAAATTTAGAATGTCGAAAAATGAATCCGAAAGCTGACGACTTGTCCGAGAGCCTAGAACACTCCGGCGCAGACGGGGAGGGTACGGATATCGTATTCGTACATTGTTAGAAATAATACTAGGACTTCGGCTTGTATAATAGTTCGTATAAACGCGGTGTCTTAGTTGCGAAGGTAAGAAGCGCTGTTGGTCTTGCGTTTATTATCTAGCCATTGCGAGTATAGTAATTCTGAGAAGCGTAGGAAGATAGACTAGAGGTAGTATTAGTTATTATGGTAAGCCCACGCATCCTCGATCTGTAATACCGGTTTGAACGGTTGCAGCATTTGCAGTCCGATTTCCTTATAGAAGACCTTGTTACGGAAGATTATGTACCGCTTACGCAGCGTTTGTACTATGTATACCGCGCCGCTCTCAATCGCATCTGCAATCTACACATGTTAGCGTTCATTTCATCTATAAGAAACTGAAAATACTCACAGGCTTCGATACTCGTGGATCTATTAGCACGTCTCGTTGAATGTTATCTACTACTCCGCATAGTCTGCCGGCAATTGCTTTACGCTGGCTTTCATCGACTTTGAAGGTGGTGACGAGCTTGTCGACGTCGTCTTCGACGAGGTTGAAGGTCGTGAAGAAGCAAAGAATTGCTGGGAGCATCACCTTCTTCCACTCTGAGTGGGAGAGACAGCCGGGGCCGCCTGACTGTCTAAGTTTGAGTTTGAGTTTGTGTGGTCCTTCCAACTCCCGTTTTTTACGGGCTGCCAGCTTTTTCTTGGTCACCGGGTACGGCTTGCGTGCTGGCGGTACTGGCAGGGCCGTTGAGGATCCCATGATCGCTCAAACGATGAAGCAAAGATGTACAGCCAAGTGGAGAGGACTTCAGGCCTGTAGCCCTTTTATACACGGCGACGTCCATAGAGACAACTTCAGCGTCCTTCTTTTACTGCACGCGCGATACCGTGCCATGAACAACCTACCTTTACCTCTCGCGAAGTGCCGCCAAGTTCGTTAGCGACTAGAACAACGTGGTGACGCTGTGAGCATTCTGCCTTTACTACTACTCGCGCGACTCCACCAAGTCAGGCCTTTCGTGGCATGGTGGTATATGATGATTATACCACCAACGCTGTATATTCTATGTTTATGTATTCCTCCGTAGATGCCGGCCTATACTAGGACCTGTAATTTCGATCGGTAGTCCAAGGAATAGAAGAGAAGGTCTTAGATCCTGGGTTGGATGCTAAGAACGTCGGATTTTCATCAGAATTGTCGATGTTTCAGAATGTATAGAAGCGATAGACAGTTTAGCCAATTGTTAATTCTAAGTAAATGCGCAGCAACTTGGGTTAGTAGAAGATTAGTAGTGATAACAGATTGTAGCGATATATCGAAGCGTATTTTAGTTAAGGGTCTAGTCGATTAGCTCTTCAATCTGCGAGAGTGGATGGCTCAGGGTTAGAAGGGTGTCTTTTGGTTCGGTGAGTATCCTTGTAGATCTAAGCCATCCCTATTCGCATAGATATACGATGATATGTTCGATCTCCTTATTCTAACATTACAAATGATTAAGAAATGCTTACGCCGTCTCTAACCGAAAGGCGATTAGTAATTTAGAGATAAACGGCAGGATGCATGCGATCATATACATTTATTTTTAAAGACAGTAAAGGCTACATATGAATCATCGCCTTTCCATGAAGGCCTGTCAAGACTCGTTATGACTAGCCTGTTTCCTTTATCACGCTGGCTTCAGCCCGGCGCGCGCAGACAGCGGAAGGCTAGCTACGCCGTAGAGAGTCACGTGGTGCTGCTCGACCCGCTCGACTCGAGTAGCTCGAGCACACGTAACATGATCGACCCGCTCGACTCGGAGCAGCTCGAGCACACGTGACTTAATTGAATCGCTCGACTCGAGCAGTTCGTCAATAGTATATAGTCGACCTTAAAATACATTACTATACACTTCGCAGTGAAGACCTCAATATAGATTGTACCAATTAGTAGTTATTCACCGAACCTGTTCCGTTCACGAATTGATTTAGTTCACACCCCATAGAGAGGCAGTTGACTTCTTTGCTCGATCTAATTGAATACTACCTCAGCGCTCTACACCAAGTTACTCAGTTTAGGTTTAGTAAGTACTGTCCGTAACACATATGAATTTCCAAATCTATTATAATACTAATAAAGATGCATCTAAATGTATATACTCTTTCTTATGACGACGAGGGGCGCATATGTATTTACAGTCTTTATTAGATACAAACCCTTTCTTATGACGACGAAGGCCACATGCAAATGTATAGTTTCTTTGTTAGACTAGCAAACCCTTTCTTATGACGACGAAGGCCATATATAAATGAATAGTTTCTTTGTTAGACTAGCAAACTCTTTCTTATGACGACGAAGGCCATATATGAATGTATGGTTTCTTTGTTAGACTTATAAAGTCTTTCTTATGACGATGAAGACCACATGCAGATCTATGGTTTCTTTGTTAGACTTGCAAACTCTTTCTTACGATGACGAAGGCCACATGTAGATCTCCACGTTATGACCCGAGACTTGGCGGGGCTAGACTAGAACGCTTCCACTGTTTAGTAGCGTGAGGGCGGACGAGCGAGTACTATTACTAGGATTCAACGCAGCTAGGCTTAGTCTGGACTAGAGCACTTCCATTATTTAGTAGCGTAACAGTAGGCGAGCGAGTACTGTTATCTAGTCAACGCAGATAAGTGGGTAATCCTAGCTTTGTTTATCTTTTTTGGAAACGAAGGTTCGGTATACCTTTTGATCGGATTATTTAATTAGCCCTGATTGCTAAACCTTAAAACGAGCTTACAATCGCTCTATGACGCACTTTGATCGCACAAATAAAACCTTATTTTAGATACGCATGAAATGATCATTGTCAACAGCGATTAAAACTACCAATCATTAAATCTACACAAGTTTTATATACAATGCCATCTAACTTCAACACCAGGAAGATCTTCTAGAACTTCAAAGTCTAGACCCGTCTGTCGTATTGTCACTACGATGAGATCGAACTGCTGCAGAGTTATCTTGTTCCACTCCGTTACTTCGTCAAGTTTAGCCGCGAATGGAACAGCAGACGCCTCTACCAGTGGATCCGCGAAAATAGCTTCCACGTTCCATTCCCCCAAAAGTCGTTCTAGCATTGCAACTCCAGGAGAACAAGAGAGTACAGACTGTCCAGCTTTAAATCCAACACCAACGACGAGAACGCGCTTCCTGTCATGACCACGAGAGTGTTCTGCGTCGGAACCTTTGAGAAGGGATCTCATCGCCTTGTCCGCTAAATGAGCTGGTCTCTTCTCCATACTCTCAGTGGCTGCCTGGAGCAACGGAAAGTCGCTATTGGCAAGTAGGTAATAGGGGTTGACCGGAATGCAGTGACCTCCAACACCACTGCTGGGCATGAAAGATTGATAGCCAAAAGGCTTGGTGGCAGCAGCGCGGGCGACTTCGTAAGGATCGATATTGTGTGGCTCGCAAGCATTGGCCATCTCATTGGCATATGCAATGCACATCATGCGCTGACAGTTCTCGTACAGCTTGGTCATCTCTGCCACTTCAGGTTTAGATACAGTTACGATGTTTTCAAACACCTGACTGTACAACTCGTGGATACTTTGAAGAGAGCCTTCAACGATATCGTCAAGCCCAGAGATGACCTTGGGAATGCTGTGAAGTGGAGGTTCCACGCGACCAGGGTCGACCCTCTATAAGTTTGTTAGGATCGGCTTTAAAGTATCAACTTCGTATCTGATTACTCACCTCAGGGCTCATTCCAGCCTTCAAGCCTCTTGATTTCATCAAAGGGCCCAGTAATTGGCGGGTCATGCCAACCGATACTGAACTCTCAATGACCACAGTTGCTCCGGATCTCGCATAGAGACCGACCGTTGTCAGTGCAGAACGAATGTTGGACATGTCGACACGCTTGTTCGGTAGGAGTGTAGTAGGGACAGAAACCAGGAAATGTGTGGCGTTGGCGAGATCGCTGGCTTCCGAGGTCAGTCGCACCGATGGAAAGGGTGCAAGTTCGTCCGCGACAGCTTCGAGGCGCCGTTTGGAGAGGTCGAAGGCGATGATATCGAACTTGGAAGCGAAAGTAGTGACAAGATGTAGGCCGACATAGCCGACACCTATGACAGCTATCAATGGTGTCTCGCTTCCATGCACTGGAAGGGCCTTCGGACTGGACGTCCGGCCTATGAAATATTCGGTCACGATTTCAGGTGGAGGTGAGTCGATCCCATTTGTGTTGGATGCTTTCCAAGTTCCAAGAACTTCTGGATACCGGGTAGAGAGTTCCATTGTAGAATCGAAACGAGATTTGTGAAGAGTAATCCAAATGTATTTACTTAAAAGTAGGAAACGAATGGTTAAATTATCAAGTGGTTTACATCAGAGAGGAGGAAGATATATCCCCCAGGTAGGGTGAGTTGGTCATGTGACGATGAACTGTGATTACGGTCGGCGATTATGGTGGTGAGCTTGCAGACTTCTAGCGAGGTACGCCACAAGAAGTTTCTGATTCTAAGCGTCATGTCTAAGTGTATATGCGGTTTCTTTGTTGGTACCAGATGCGGGTATGGTCCTCAGATAGGTATTGTGGGGCTCAAGTAGACGTTCGAGCTAGCATTTGCCACGGCAACGGAATTCGCAGCCACACTACACTTGAATCGCAATTTAGTCCGCGCAAAACGTGCGTGAAATGAGTATTCTATCACACTGCGATGATTGCTTGCAGAACCTGGGGGAGCTAAGCCTAGTGGTCGGCAAGGAACTAGGGGAGCTTAGCCTAGTGGTCGGCAAGGATGGATAGGTCATCCATCCTTTCAATCTGAATATTCCGAATAGATCCATGGACTTCGCCTATTGAGGCGGCACTTGCGTTAAGCCTCATAGGGCAGTAGCAGCTGTAGTGTACGGGGCTTCATTGGTAGGGAATATCAGCAGGTCTAGAGCTAGTGTCACATTCCCGTTGCATGACCTCAACGATGTACTCAACACTAATTAGACCCTCAATATAGAGCTGTTACAAAGAGCTTGAATCCTCAACTTATTTGGATGGATAGGCCGGACGGATAGGTAGGATGGACGCCGCGGATTTACATCCTTGCAGACCACTGGCTTAAACTCCTTCATCTTTTATCTACTTCGACTAGACAGCAAAAAATTGACAAATCCTAGAAAACTGCCACTGAAACTATACAATCGCCGCATCTAGTCACATAGCAAGTAATTTTTTTTGATAGCCTCCTAGATGCTTTGCAGTATACATTTCTAGCTCGTTTGCATTTTCTCGGGAAAAACATCCGCATTCAGTTTCCAAGGTTACATTATCCATTGTTTGGGTCGCTAAAACACAGGTTTGGAGCATCTACGGTTCGTAGAACCGAGGTTCATGCCTATGAAAAAGCCACACTACGATTGAAAAACCCTTAAACCAAGCAAAAACTCGATGACGATACATCCTTTACGCAAGTATTAGGAGTACGAATCACTATCATGGTTACACTATCAGCATTTGGTCGGCAAGGAGCGGAAAAACCAAGGATCACGGCTATGAACAAGCCGCACTACAATTGAATTGCAATGAAAACACGATGAATCACACAAAGCCTCTATGAAGATATACCCTTTACACGAGTATTGGGAGTACGAATACTATCATGGTTACATTATCAGAATTTGGTCGGCAAGGAGCGGAAATACTTGGCAATTTCCGAGCTAAGAGATGACGTCGTCAGAATTTGGTCGGCGAGGTGCGGAAACACTTGGCAATATCCGAGCTAAGAGAGAGATCACGTCGTCGGAATTTGGTCGGCACCGAGCGGAAACACTTGGCAATTTCCGAGCTAAAAGATCACATCGTCAGAATTTAGTCGGCGAGGTGCGGAATAACTTGGCAATTCCGAGCTAAGAGATCAATCGAACAGTTATTACTTTCTTTCAATGTACAGCTGCCTTGTTCGCGACATAAAATTCACTGCCTTTTGCAGCATCTAATTCACTACTTCCACTACCATCTACGACCCGAACTTTCACTACTCACGTGATCCCACGTATTCTACTTCCCCGTTTTCACCCTTATTTGCCACAACAGATGACCAGCCATCACCACCACCACACCGAAGCTACGATGGACCTTGATCCAATAACACCAAATGACCTCGACCCGTTCAATGATCCCGAATCGTTCAATGACCTCGAATCGTTAAATGACCTCGAACCGTTAGATGACCTCGAACCGTTACATGTCACGTTGACCATTAGTACTGTCGATTCGTACAATGCGACGACATCCCCTATCGCGGCCACCGCTACAATCGAATTCTCCACCCCTGAATGGGTATTACCTTGGACAGCGAGGCAAGCACCATTGACAGATCCGTACAATGCGACGACGTCGCCTGACGCGGCCACCGCTACAATCGATTTCTCCACTCCTGAATGGATAAGACGTTCGACAGTTAGTCAAGCTTCATTGACAAGTCCGTACGGTCTTACTCAGAACTTGGTGTCACAAAACGATGATATTGGCTATACCGTTCAGACCGACTACGATGAGGAATCAAGCCTCAGCATGCCATTAACAACTGCTGGCGTATCCCAGCCCATGCGAATGAGGAGCCGTACGATCAGCTTGGCTGTACCTAACAACGCACTCAGCTCGCCGTGGAGAAAAGCTAAATATCCTGCCGAGGCCGACTTGTATTACAACAAAGCCAAACGCTGGAGTTCACGTCATACGAGACCTCTATGGTCACAGCGGACTTTTGAGTATTCTTTTTACCTTATTCTCTTAACGGGTTTATATTTTTTACTAATTGGGAGACCCTTCTGGGTCGGCGCGGTCCACGGCTTTTGGTAAGAGGTCCCACACACCCTTGAGATGCCGCATCACTCTAATAACCCCAATAAGGCTCTTTTCTCATACAAGAAGCCATCTTGAAGCTGGTATAGCAATTTTTTTTGGACTGGCCGCGTTGTAAGTCCACCTCAGTATTCTTGTCAACGTTGCGTTTGGCTAATAGAAATATGTACAGCTATGCGATTGGACCTCTCCTCAGTCAATTTCAGCCTTACCCGGTAGTCGATGAGGAGTTCAAAGCTTCGAATCGCGAAAAGGCTAAACAAACGAGCCTGCTGATTCCTTGCTACAAATCAGCTGCGGCAATTGGTGCCACACTAGAGGCAGCGCTCAAAACCTTCCCGCGTAAGATCAGCACCCATTGCTGGGACACAGAATTTTACTGACCATATGTTATGCGCAGCCGCGAACATCTTTGTTCTCGACAACGGGAATAGCCCAGTACCTTTCGACGACACCCAAAGTATCTGCGCGAAGTTTGGTGTGCGGTATTTTTGGGTGTCCACCGGCTCCAAGATCGTTGCTCAGTTCATCGGTTGCCAGGCTGCTGCCGACTTCCCTTACTCGCTTCTGATTGACGACGACTGCACTTTGCCCGAAGATTTCCCGCTCCGGACTGAACGCATTCAGCTTGGCTCCAAAAAACGACTGGTCAAATGCATTGGATACGCCATCACATCGGTTGGCACCGGAGGTTCCAAGGGCACCATGTGCCAGCAAGCACAAGACCTTGAATACAAGCTATCCGGCATGAGCCGCTACTTCTTTGGGTCTTGGGGTAGTGCCAGTTTCCCCCACGGAGCCATTGCACTTTGGGACCGGGAATTCCTCTCGGAATGTTTTCGTAAACACCCAGGATATACTATCTCGGAAGACTGGTACTTTGGGCACGTAGCTCGCAGACTCGGCGGTCGCATTCAGATGTGTAACGAGATATTTGTCAAGACTGAGACCCCACCGTCATGCGTACGGGGCAGTAAACACGGCGAAAGAGCAGGTTATGGAGAGATGACCGTGGTTAGTCAACGCATGACCAGATGGAATTTCTTCCTCATCAGTCGCATTTGGCCCGATCTTTTCTACCTTGCATTCTCGTGGAATCTGGGCTTCTACGAGCTCAGCTCGAAGATTGTAGTGTTTCAAGAGGTGAGTGCATGTGGCAGTACCCACCATTCCCATCAAGGAACTTCTAATGATGCTGACCGTCAGATTTACGAATCTCTACTGCTGCTTTGTTTTCCAGTAGTCACGCCTATACTTCTTGCAACACAGCCTGGCTTCACGCTGTATGTCACGGCGGCAGTGATAGGCATGTACATTCTCACGGTTGCTATATTCAATGAGGTTCATCTTCGACGGAAGAAGGCTACTGTTTCGCGAACAGTAGTCTATCTTTACTACCCTCCCTACAAAACATTTCTTCGTTTGGTAAATGTTTGGTCTGCGTAGGTTAATGCTACACATAGAATGCTTTTTAGATGCTAATTTAAATGCAGATTCCGCTCGATGTACATGTACGCACGATACTTCCGCAGTAGGCACCCTAATGTCTTTGAAAATGAGTTAGCTATGGAAAACCTTAAGCGGCTCATAGACCAGGACCAGCTACATTTCTTAAGTAAAGCTAGCGTTGTATCAGTCCAAATATAGCGACATCTGCTTCTAAACATTACTGCAAAATAGTTTTCGTTCGAGCAATATATCGTTAAGATCTCTAATCTTCACCTATTTTAATTCGCTCAAGAGATTACTTTTGTAATTAGTAAGAACATATATAATCTAATTTAGTCAGGTCTTATACATAATAGCTATAGAGCGTGATTGTCTCAAGAGCTAAGTACTTTGAAACTGTGAAGATTTTTAATCTTTACATAATATAAGACGATCTGAGACATGTATAACCTGTCTACTATAAAGCTATAGAGATTTTTTATAAATCTATGAAATTGTTCGATTACTTCAAGATCAATCTCATTACCGATTACGCATTTTAGGGTTATAGCTGGACATCTTCTGCAGCACCTCGAACGATCCGAACTATGCGATACAACATTGCTATTCATGTTGCAAGAACTGAATAACGTAGAACCTTCGGTCAAACACATCCCACGAGTTCCAAGTCACAATCTGCCACCGCCAGGCTGCTTCGGAGAGGACGCGACCCGCGCGAAGAATTCGGTCAAGACTCCGAGAATGCTAGAACTGCTGCGGGGGGCTTCGAGAATATTTTGACAACTCCAGCAAATGGGAAGAAGCCTTGGCAATAAGTCTGTCCACTGTTGGACAAGAGACGGGAGACATCGTCGACTGTTTCAATGGACTCTTGGATGTTAACACCAATCAGCTGCTTTCCAATAGCTAGGGCTGAGCGCCTACTCGAACGCATACTCGAAACTTTTGAGCATAGACCACAGGCGCTAGCATCGGAGCCCGTGCCACATGGTTTTGGTAAACAGGGTGGCATGAACTCGGACGGTCGTGATTCGGCGCCATGTCGGTATCATACTCTTTTCACTATGGACGGGGCGAAGTCCGTGTTGTCATATGGCTGCGCCTTCTTGAGTAAAATCGAACGCACCCTCCCATCTTCGATCCTTTAGATATTCTTCCTTGGGCATCTCGTCTGGAGCTGGCCTATTCGACTGTGGATTGTACTTGGTGTTGGGGTCGCCTTTGAATCCCTTTTCGAGAATGTTTCCATCGATGGCTTCGTCGAGCTTTTTATGCGCTTGATAGCCTCTGACGCGGTTCTTTTCGATGCCCTCGGTTGCCCAAATACTGTCTTCCGCTACCAGAAGGGCCTCCAGTACTTCTTTGCTCGTGCCAGGGCGGTTCGGCTGAGGGGCACCAGGCTGTCCGGGCTGAACAACGGGGGCATTCGGGGCGTCGACGGGAAGAGTTGGGGGATGGTTGGGAATGAGTCCTGGAGTGTCAATTACAGGATTTGTGGACGGATTCGCGGGATCGCTGGGTCTTACAGATGGTGGTAGTCCATCTGCTCCATCTGGAGTTTTCGGATGGGAGGGCTTTGGCGTCACAGGCTTGGGCTTAGGGACGGTGACAACGGGGTTGCACGGGAGAATAGGAACGAGGCCTAAAGCGACCAGACTCTTTGGATCAAGACGTTTGGTTGTGCTCCCGAAGACATCTTGGCTTGGCGCTGCGAAAGCGGTGCCGAACAGGAGCAGATGCAGCGCTGAGAAGCGCATCGCGAATCGTCTCGATCAGTGCAAGTGACGCGGTTGATATCGCGCGTTACTCTAACCTTCAGATCCGAGAACGAGAACTTCGCGATGGGAAGGAAGACGAAAGGAGGGCAGATAATGAAGAAGAAAAATTCTAAAGATTTTACGGAAACGCCGCCAATCCTCGATCGTCATGATTGCTGCTGTGAAGGCTTCCTATTTCGTACATGTCAACTCTGACCTCTCTCTCCGAGGCGTTCACCTTGAATGGGAGATCCGCCACCGATTGCGCGCGAAAGAGAAGCAAAGCATCCAAAACGATTGTTTCAGAGTTGAGCTCCTGGCAACTCCGGCACGTGTCCGGCCAGCTTTCGACCCGGATAGGCAGCTAGCTTGGACTTCGCGCTTAGCGAGCTTTGCCCAAACACAATGCCACTGTCCTGATCAATACTCCGGTGCGCAGCGCCCTTCTAGTTGGAATTAATCGCAACCGCCATAAAATCGCTTGATGCCAGTTTTGTGTTCTAGTGAATGCTCACAACAGCACTTTGCATAACGCAGTGCGGTTAATAGTCCCATGCGCAACGCACATCCGCAGTCGAGACAAATGATCTCCCGACGCTAGTTTTGTATAACTAATTACTGATGAACGCTTACAAAGCACTTTGCAACACCAAACATAATCCGTACTCATTTCCGGTCGCGTGAGTGAGTGCCGGGCTGCTATGAGGGTTGCGGAGTTGGAATAAAACTGGAGCGCTTCGGTTTCGAAACAGACCTGTACTTATTTCCGGTCGTTTATATAATAGCCAGCTTGCTATGAGGGCTGCGAAATTATAACAAAGTGCAATCTTTAAGTTCTGGCAAGATTTATATTCATTCCAAATTGTACAGTTGCTAGCTTATCCACAGTGGCGAGTTACAGGTAGAGACTTTCATATTTTTAGAACACTCATTCGCTCAGTGGTCGGCATAGACGAAAAAGGATGTCCGTCCTTGAGATCCAGAACATCGCGAACACATCCCGCAGATTTAAACTGAAAAGCAGCACCCGCTTTATTCCGCTTTAAGGTTAGTGACAAGAAGCAAATTGGTCAGGAAACTTGACATCCTGCACGGGGGTGGCACAGGCGACACAGGGGTGGTTACATGCCCTCAACAATCATCTTGACACTAATCAATTTCTTGGAAAAGACGTTTTGAGGCCCTTGAACTATCCGGCGGGGTACAAAGGACAGAATGGTAGATTAGACACCGTGATATTTATGTTTGCAGACCACTGAGCAAAATACGCCGAGATTAACGTGCAGGTATTCCACAGCGAACACAATTTCAGAGGGGTAGAATGTGCATTTCTCGACATTGACCCGCTGCACCGTAAATTCGCACGAATTCTTAATCAGCTCCACTAGCCGCTCGATTAGCTGTGGTCTCCTTACATACTGCACGAAGCTATTTTCAATACAAAAGGTACGCATCGCGGAGTCGTTTTATTTTGCTGAGAATACGGCATGGAAGTGGTTAACGAACTGCTATATTTGAGCGGGGACAACGAGAGGTGAGAAGTTGGTGTATTTAAGTGGAACATGGCCATTGTTAGTGGCAGCAGGTTTCACAAGACGCTGTAGGCGAACGGAAAAGCAATGGGGGCTTAGAGAGACCCTGAGAGATGGGCGATCGCAGAGACCACTAGCGATGAGAATACCAAGGAGGGAATTGACAGATGATTTGACTGCGAGAAAATTGCCCCTTCGGCTTCTGCACGCCGAAACTGAAGTCCGATGCTGCAATTATATACAAATGTGTCGACGCGGAAAAGCTAACTCAACACCAAGTCCTGACTAAAGTTGATGGGTCAAACCAACCGGTAAATATATGTTATATGAAGTAGAGGTCCCAAAGTAGCTTGAAGCTACACACACCCAAATACAACACTTGGTCCATTACCGATGCTAAGTCGACCCGGTGTAAGGGACCGCTGATACATCGCCAGCAAAATTGGTCTACCCGCAAGTCTAGATAAGTGAGCCCGTCGCTCAACATGGGAGCACTCCAAACATAACTGGTAGCTCTCAGAAACGATGCCTTGTAGTTCTTTTTATCCAGTGAGCAGCATTTTCACCACCTTTGCAGCTTTACTTTCAGGAATACACAGACCAGTTTGTCTGCTTTCAATCGATGTCGCGAGCCCTGTCTCTGCGCGGCGAGGGTTCCGCTGTTACTCGACCAGACTCAGTAAGCTAATGAGCGCCAAAGACTCCGTTCCTTCTTGATTGTCGGAGGTCTTTGCAATCAAGCTAACTTCCTCTTTACGTCTGCCTCGGGCGTTCATTCTGCAAATCGGAAACACCTCCCTAATGCCCTTCAAGCTAAAAGAGAAACGACTGAAAAGCCTCGGACTACATGGAAACCCGCTTAAGTCGAGCAGCGTAGTATTATCGGAAGCACGCGGGGAGCCTGGTGCATGTAGCAGCACAGGAGACCCAGTCGTACGTGTGAAGGCTAGGTTCGATCGAGCTGGACCTGGTTCATGCGCCGGCTCGAGTCCCTATCATTATTCCATCGGAAGCTTGGCGGCAGCTGCGATAATCATGGCGAGAAGTTCACATGCGGCCCGCATCCAGCGGCCTATCCGTCGGACCTGGATCAAAGAGCGGCGAGGGCACAGGTGCTAGCGACATTCCTTGCGCGTATTTCCGGCATACATAGAGAATGTTCGAATCCAAATGTCATTCTGGCTAATAGGGTCTTTAATTGAGTGAAAGGTACCAAAACTTGATAATTTTGTGCGCGGTCGACGGGACGTTGGAGGCCCAGCAGATGAATTCTACGGAAGGTTTTGCCGAGACTGCCGTTGACGTACATGACTAGAACAAACACAAGGCATCAGACGTTGAAGACACCAGCATCTTAGATGGACAGGCTTGAAAAGACTGGCGACTGCATGGTAGACAGTATTGCATTGCAACAATGCACGATTTTGCGTGGTGAATTGAATGTCACCTGACATAGCCTGCACATAGCTCTTGTATCTATCACCTCTAACGAAGCGGAAGGAGATTGAGGAGTATCATGTCATACTTAAAAAAGTATCGCTATTGGATCAGACCGCATGTTAGCCGGGGTTTATGGAGCAAGCCCGTTGCACCTATTGTGGCTGTGAAGTAAAAGTCGCCTGTTCGTCACCCACAACAGTCACAACTCAAGCAGACTGAATCACTCTTGACAAGGTCATTTGCACGCGTCGCCATGGCTCTAGACTTAGGAGGGATTCTTGGCCGCTCGACACGTCTGCAGCGCGCTGGGCGTGTACTTCGATTTACCCGCTGGGAGGACAGGCCTGCGGCGCTACAACGCCCACGCCCGCTTGCACGTATAATCGTGTCGCATGGATAATAACAACAAAAGGGCC
>Ga0247803_1000699_pt1 | contig 17862 bp, 13 predicted proteins | sample UWRJL014104B1_FD_180928 | JGI IMG/M metagenome (GOLD analysis project Ga0247803, IMG submission 180928) | Plant litter microbial communities from Arlington Agricultural Research Station in Wisconsin, United States - UWRJ-L014-104B-1 | ecosystem: Environmental > Terrestrial > Plant litter >...
GATACCCACTACCTAGTGATGTGGGGAGGGGTCCAAGAAGTCTCCGAATACACCAAACTACGAATATGCAGATCGTAAAGTGTGCGGAGTGGAATCCGTTTTCCCACGCTAATCGTCATCAATCTGGCCGGAATACATCGCTACCGATGGTAGCCCAGCAGAAGGACAGTACCTTGCCATATTAGGAGCAACTAGCAATTGAGTGATAGACATGATGCATAGAAGCTAGCTATACCCGACGCTAACTCGTCATCGAATAAAGATCAACAGCGGGGTGCATCCCCGAATTAGTGGTCAGCCGCGGCTCTTTTGGCATCGCAAAATAGAGACATATTTGTTAGACTACTATAACTTATATGAATGACAGAGGATGTCTCGTTCACCTGCTCGATTCTTTCTTGTGTCACATCGCTTCTCTCTTCTTCGACAAAATGCAGCTCTCCATACTCAATTTAATCTTAGCTTCGCTGGTCCCATTCATAAATGCATTTCCAGCAGCAGTGCTAGACGCAGCTACACGTGATCCAATGCTCTTGACGCACCCTGAGAAGATCTCCAAACCACTGGCTGGGCGGCAGGCAGGAGCAGATGCGGCGACGACGCTCTTCGAACCCGTACCGATATTTAACGCGGAGAAACAGTACATCAATGTCACGAAAGGTAGTGGCCATGAATATGTGGCTCCTGGGCCCAACGATCTCAGAGGGCCTTGCCCGGGACTGAACGCTTTTGCTAATCACAGTAGGTTTCAAGCTCAGGGACCATACGGTATGGCTCGCTAATGGACCCGCAGATTTTCTACCACACAACGGATACGCGACCGTACAACAGTACATCGATGCTACCACGAAAGTGGTCGGCATGGGTCCTATACTCTCTCTATTCCTCTCTGCATACGGCGGTGCAATTGACGGTGATGTTACAGCCTGGTCCATGGGTGGCACACCCTCCCTCGCACAGGGCGGCGTAACAGGCATCCTCGGGAATGGACTTATTGGATCCCACAACAAGTATGAAGGCGACGCTTCTCCAACTAGACCAGATCTGTATCAAGATGGAAACAACTGGAAGACTGTTTCGAAGCAGTTCCAGGAGCTGGTTGACTACTCCCCTGGTGGCCAAGTGACACTCGATTCACTCACAGCCTTCCGGAGCCACAGGGTCGACACGCAGGTCGCAAACAATCCTTACTACTTTTACGGACCTTTCGCAGGCGTCCTTGTGCAGCCAGCTGCATATACTTTCATCTTTCGCTTCATGGCCAACCACAGTGCGGAAAGCCCAGCCGGAACCTTAAACTACGATGTCCTCCAGTCCTGGTTCGGTGTTCAAGGATCAAACCACGACTACAGCGCTGTTCAGGGATCGGAACGCATACCCGACAACTGGGTACGTTCTCTTGTCATTCTTTCCTGTTCGTGTACGTTCCAGGATCTTGCTAATTCACCGAGTAGTATCGGCGAGCCATCGAATATCCGTACGAAACGACCTACTTCACTGCTGACCTTCTCGCCGCCGCTGCTCTACATCCCAAATTCCTTAGCATTGGAGGGTGAGTTGTGCTCTCTATCATCGTTATTGTGCCTCACTGAGCGCATATGCAGCAACACCGGCAAAACAAACACCTTCACGCCCGTTGACATCGCCAATCTCACCGGTGGCGTCTTCAACGCTGGAACGCTCACCCAAGGCAACAACTTTGCCTGCTTCTTCTACCAACTTGCTGCCCAAGCTAAGCCAGATATACTACTTGGCGTACTCGATTCGCTCACCGACGCTATCGGGAAGATCGTGGGAGGCTTGGGTTGTCCTCAGTTGAAGAAAATTGATACCAAGCAGCTGCAGGCTCTCCCAGGGTATACGAAGAAACCGGTATACTAGAAAGGACAGACACACCTATGTTCCTATTGTTGAAGTACGTAGCAGTAATAAATAACTTCATAGGTCAGAGTTTTCAGATGATGATCACTGAGCTTGAATTCGCATTCATAGATTCACCGTGCATGCCAAAACCTCGTTCAAGTTTGGCTGAGATGGTCTTCTTCGCTCGAGACTTGCTAGCCTTGCTTCTTACCGTAATAGGTTGGGTGACCCACACACACAGCCGACACACTGAATGGTGAGCGTAACGCATGCCGCATGAGCTGAACTCCATCTCGCTCTCTCGCCCTCTCTCTCTCTCTCTCTCTTTGATTGGCAATCAACTCACTTGAGATATAAGCAGATGACGAGTACATTCTCTTCGTCCTGTTCCTTTCGTTGACATAGCTTCCAAACCCGCAACTCTCATTACAGCTCCGCCGACCTCTTCTCACTGAATCTGCAGATAGGAGTCGACTACGACATTATCTAAGGCCTCTTTAGCCAGTGCCAACAGCGCGTGATTACTGCATGTGATGCCTATTTAGCGCTGCACACAGCCCGTCAGGGTTTCCATTCTAGGCCCCGATCGCTGTTCACGTTATTTGTCACAACACATGTTTCATTAGAGGTCAAGCAACCTCGGTAAGTATGACACTACTGTGTCGCTACGTGCTGTGACACCCACTCATGACGCGTGCGACAATCTGCTCGTTCGCTATCCACATCTTGGAGTACAGTATGCTTACAGAAGCTGAGTTCGTAATGCAAGCACCACGAAAGCTGAAACAGCTCCATCGGGACCTTCTTGGCTTGCATCTACTGACACTCTCCTCTCTTCAGTGCGATGGACAGGGATGAACGTCATCTTCGCGGTCACTATCTAGCTTCTGTTTCGTCCTCGCAGAAGCTCGGCATCCGAAAGAGACTTGATCGGTGAGCATCTCGTTCGTCTTGCATTTGGGTGATGTGCTCCATCTTGGGTGCAAATCCCTTTTATGTCAACTCGTAACATTCCAAGTCGAACGCTCCTCCTCCAAACTAAGCGGAGTCATCTGGCTCATTTCGCCTCAATTCTTCTTTATCCTTCGTGTAACACTTTCACCATAAACTTGTTTAGAAGATCAGGTAGTGAGATTTGGGTATCCATCGCCTTGCCATGCATTTTGTAATATTAGTACGTGCACTACAGAACAAAGAAGGAATGACAACAAAGGAAAACAACAAGCATGGTCCCAACTTTGCCGCCCACATCGTGTTCACCCCATAACACAAGCAGCATCCACCAAGTTCCATGACTGCCATACAAGAAACTCTGCATCTCTGTTTCCGAATATGTAGAGACTAACTCCACTGCCGCGTGATTTACCGACCACCTCCGTCCCTTAGAATCCTTCTTTGTACCATTTCCGAATCTCCTTCTTCCACACCGCTAATCCATTCTCATTATCATATCTCTCTTCCCAATCCAGCCACCTCACAAACCTCAACCGTTTCCTCAACCTCTTCATCCCCATTACCCACGCCGTCTCATGCCACTCTCCCTGCGGTCGAAACCGCAAGTTCCTCGGCGGATCCCGGCCCCCAAAAAGCCCGTCTCGAATGATCAAAACGTTGACTGTCCAAGCCGACCCCGGAAAGGAAGGAAAGGGGTTGAATATTCCAGTGGGATCACAGCCCCGAGCGGCATTGTACACGATGAGGCCAATGTTGATGAGATCAGGGCCGAGACAGGTAGAGAGACCGTGGATTTCCCAGAAGACGGTAAGGTGTGGGTTTTGGCTGCAAAGGGTGAAGAGCTGGTCGCGGTGTAGGATATCGCTTTCGAGGCTGACAATGATGAGTCTACGGTCCTTGAAAATGGTGCGCGTGGCGCTTCGGTAGTGTCGGATGTACACTCTGCGTAGATTTGTTTGCCATGGAGGAGCAAGAGCGGAGGCATAAAATACCGCGAATGCAGCGGCCGCTGAAGTGTCGCCATATGTGAAGTTGAAGTTCTTGCCGAATGTGACGTCGTTGTAACGCAGTTCTAGGCCTCTAGTATCGTCGTAGAACATCCGCGATACGTATTTGAGCTTGTTGAACTCGTATTTGGAGTAGCAGTTCTCGCAACTGCACTCATATTTGGTGGCGCACTCAATGTGTTTTGTGTAGAGACCAACTTTATTGGTTTTGATATGCCCGGGCTTGATGCCGAAGAGTGGCTCGTGGTGTGTGAGGACAAACTCATAGATGAGGTTGCGGTTTTCTGGCGGGAGCTGCTCCAGACGTGAGGTAGGCTTGGGCTTCGATGCGTAGCTGGAAGCTACTGCGATAGTATATTGCGGTATAGCGGGCATTCTTACACGTAAATGGCGCCTCCGTATCTGCTTCCAAGGGCTGAGCCTGGCATTGGTGCTTGTAGAAGTGAGTGTCTGCATTTTCTGCGGCTTCGAGAGAATTTCATCCAATCCAAGGATCATTTGCGTGCTTTATATGTTTGATGGGCCGAGGATTGCGGCGCTCTGGTGAGCGTTCAGAAAGAGCCGGGGGAAGCTGTGAGACTCGAAGGATGTTGGAAATGCCGACGTGCTGCTTGGGGTCCCTTCAGGTTCGCGTACCCATTGGCGATCTGAAAGGTATACTTGCTTATCTTTGATCTGTATCAGTCGTTGCGCATGCTAATCTGTCGCTGCTACCGATAATACAGTCTGTTTTGAAGATGAAAAGTGGTATGTCAAAGGAATGAAACTCTTTTCAAAGGGGCAATTTTCTTCCCATGATGTGGTACCGAGACGTAGGTGGTACTTGAGTTGTTGAGATAAGGTTAGTGGTGTCGACCGTTGAGCTGGGCTTGGGCTTGGTATTCCCAGCGGCTAGGTAATTCGACGAGGTCTGTTGATCGAAAATTGGAGGATATCCTGATATTTGAGCGTTAGCTACCCCGCTCGTCTAGAACATATTTAGCCACTCTCAATGAGAGCTTCAGTAACCTTGTGCGCTATGCCGCCCAACTGTCATACAGACGCCAAACTTAGATAAGCGTTTCGCCCAACACGGTTTGTAGCCGTTCCGAGCAGCACGATCTTGACATTATCTATAAATTGACATGGTACTGTGGGACACGTGAACTGAAAAATAGTAGTGTAAAAGCGAGGTTGTAATCAGAGTCATATCAGAAAGTTGGTCGATCCGACGACAACACAGGACGAGACGATGAACGTCCGGCATCGCGCCGCCCCACTCACGACCCATGAACATGTACACATTCCTTCATCACAGCCCGCACTCATGCCAACTCTTCACAATCTCCATCCAATTCACCATGTCCACCGTGGCCACATGCGCACCAAGTCTGTACGCATGCATGTAATCCAAGCACACGCTCAACCAATTCTGTCCGTAAAACCCCCTTGCAATCCCCATAGGAAGAAGCCTCAAACTATTACCCTTGCTATACAATTCCTCGACCGTGCCCTTCGCCGAACCATACTTCTCCAATTAAACCTTTCCATCCCATCGGAATTGCTCTCCAAGGCCTGTATTCATACTGAACACGGGCGCTTCATCCCACTTGTCAATCCCGCGAAATACCTGCAGGAGAATGAGGCCTGTCTGTAGGATATCGATGCCGCAGTTGGCTCGACCGAGAAAATAAGGAACGTGCAGGTGAATCGTGACAGTAGGGTGGCTCGCGGCGAATGTGAGGAGTTTAAAGATTTCTTTCAGCCCTTTGTCATTGACCCAGAGCCAAAAGTGGTAGTTCTATCCCAATACGTGTGCTGTGGCCAGTTCGGCGCCCTCGTCCAAGATGACCTTCCGCAACCACGCAAGTCTGGTCGGCGTGCAGCGCTCGATGAATTGTGTGAAACCCCACATTGCGCCCGTATTCGTCGACGAGGTCGAGGTAAACGTAACATCGTTGTACTGGACCTCCAGTCCTGCGGTCTCCTTGCGGAGAAGCTTGCAAACATACATCATCTGGTTGATGGGAAGAGGTTGGTCTTCATTGACGACGCCTGTATCAAGATCGTTGATGTGCATGACGGGCTTCTTCTTGCAGCGGTTTCGGGTAGCTTGCGAGCGAACGCGGAGGCCTGCGGTATCGGTGAGAGCGTACTGGTAGATTTCGTTGCGGATCTCGGCCGGCATGTCGAGGAGGGAGGGCATGGTGGGCGGGTGGGGCGAGAAAGAGGGAGGATGAAGTGCGTGAGAAGGTCGCGGGTGAGCGGAGAACAAGTTGGAAGTTGAAGCGCGAATTTTGGGAGAGCACGAGGGGAGTTTTTGTTGTGGTCAGGTGCATATCGAATCCGTACTAGGCGGGGGTGGTACGGTGAAAGCACTGCGTTCAGTCTAAGCTGCTTAACACAATCCTCTTCAAGAGGTAGTCAAAGTCGCTGAAACAGTCGTGGCGAATGAGTCTTGCGCGAGGTTGCAGCATGTGTGAGATTGAAAACATGATCGTGCTCAGTGGAACGATAGCATGACCAATGCCACCGCGTTCGCACACCAGCAGAACTACCTCCATCCACAACCACTCACTTCTGACTTAAACTGAACCCCGAAACCGTCAACACCGCATTACTGCCGACAAATGGCTCTGTTCCCGCCCCAGCACTCTGCAAAATCTGACTTTTCGGCAACCCCTGCTTGCCCGTCAAGTAATTCACAAACTCCATCAAGTCGCCACTGAAGCTGTTGATCTGGCTGCTAGCGACAAAACTGAAGACTTTCTACACATGAATGCATTAGCAGAGTATTTCAGGGTGTAAATCGGCGGCAAGATCGTGCTGTGAGTGCAAACATTGCAGCTGGGCATATGAGGGAATGGGTACAAAACCTGTGCATGAAGTTTATCGACAGAGGGCGCAAATTGAAACATGTATAAAGAACACATACCATATTCCCGTTCATCCCCTGGTACAACTTCCAACTCTTCCCCGCCAGCGTTACAGTCGCGATCTCCTTACCCGTTGCAGAGATTGGTCCTGCACCTCCCAATGCCGCAAGCCAGATCATGATCTCGTATTCCGCGGATCCAGTGGCCGTGCCGGACGTGAACAAATCATACGCAACATTTGCGACGAGCCCGGTGCCGGTGTACGTGTACGACCTTGCACAAAGTTAACGGACTTACTTGTGGTGCGTCGTGAGCACTTGCAAGGAAGATATGGCGTTCAAATAATACACGGAATGAGACTGAAAGCGAAGAGAAGCGAGCATACCATGTAGACGGCAACCCCTTAATAGCCGAAAGCGCCTTCTGCGAAATCTTCGTAACAACATTCGCATACGACTTGACATTATACGAGCCGCCCGCCCAAGACCACTTCGTGTGCCATTTCAGCGTTGAGCCGGAAAGGCTGTCGACGCCAGTACATTGGGAGCCTGATGTTGCGGCGGAAGAGCCCCAGAGGTTCTGTGCAGCGGCGTCAGTAGTATAAATAGGAAGGAACTTGAGAGGTGAGACACACGTTGTATACGGTGTATACGCCTGTGACGGCGGAGTCCCATTGACCGCAGTAGTCTGCACGTGTCTGGAGGGTTGGGGTTGGGGTGGCGAGAGTCAGGGCTGCCGATGCGGCGAGCGTGACGAGGGTTATGAGTTTCATGGTGGGGAAAGATTGTGAGAAATGGAAGTGTGTAGGAGAGCGCGTCAATGGGCATGTCGAGGCAGCTAGGTAAGTTTAAGTAATCCTCTCTTTTACACTCACTACAAGCTAAGGTGAAAACCAAGAATCCGAAAGAAACAAGGATCCAAAAGACTAACGGAAGAATTATTCTACTGCCCACGGTGTCAATACATCCCGCACGGAGTGTGACTACTTCTTAGCACGCGTGCAAGTTGCGCGGCCCTCCACATGGACGTATGATTTAAAGGCAGCTAGCAAGGATGCGCGCGTGTGGCCCCGGGATTCCCCACACATTTCTCCGTTCCCCGGGACAACGGCCGAAGCTTGATTAAACATGCAATATATAAACGTCGCCAATGCCGGAAAATGTGTCGATATTTCCCCGAGCGAAAGCTTCTCTAGGACTTCTGGATGTGGTACATAACAATACGTGGAGGTCCTAGACCAGTCTCGGCACCTCGACGACATGCAGCGACCGCTGGAAGTGTTTCGTCTGTGTCTGGTAGCACTAGTAGTCATCTCGCACCGGGTGAGGATACGTAACCGTAGCCATGCACCATTCTCAACAAAAGTTGCAACAATGACAAACCCAGCCTGTGGCAACAACATATGGAGCACCGGATTAGGTCTTTACTACGCATGCTGCGAGTGCAAAAAGCGATGCATAGTCTTTACCCAGCCACGGAAAAATGAGCCATGCGGTAAGTGTGTGCACAACGGCAGCAATTGTGCGAGCCGTAAGCGCATGCCCGATCGGCTGTGACGCGACAGACACTCCGCGCGCAGGACGGGTGATACGCTGCATAAGAATTCGCAACGACGGCGGGGAGAAATTGAAACCCAGGGACGTGCGAAGTGGATGAGAGAGTGGGAAATTGGGAAGAGTGAGGGGAAGACTGAAGTACAGGAAAACAAGGAAAGCTTTCTACTTACGCTCTGATGGTTGGACTACTTCGAGGAGGGGGGGGGGGGATACCGGGAGATCCTGTCATCACATATTCAGGGGTTCATGATAGCGTTGCTCGCTCATTCTCGCTTCTATGAAGCAAGACAACTGAAGACGCGGAGCTGAACGGGGAAGAGTTGTATTAACATCCGTAATTCCAATCTATAGGTGATTTGAGTAAAACTTACATTCTCGAATCGAAGAGCTTCCCGCCGTAAAAGGTTCCCACCGGAAACGCCACCGCAGGACCGATTCTCGCGTTGGCAGCCGATGACGCTGTCGATCCTCCTGACTGCATGGAGGCGATAGACGCCGAGGGTGAACTTGGGCCAACAAGCTTCCAACCCGTGGCCATAATATACAAATCGTGCTCCGTCTGGTAAAACGATCAACCCGTACTCTTCGCTAGTGCCCACAAACTGTCGAGCTTACTCCTCGAAAGGAGCTGTTTGGCTTCACCGTCCGTCTCGCACATCTTTGAGCCCCATTTGCGGAAAGCGCGCTGCTTGACTTCGCCTTCAAAGACAAGAGTACACTTGTTGGCAGACAGATCTTTAACGTTCCCCTGCGCGTCTAAAGACCTCAACCATTGGGGCTCGGCCTCTTGCTTCTCTGCCTGTATCTCCGTAGGTCGAGCGTTCTCTTCCCACTTGATGCGGTGGCACATCAACTTCTTGAATTTGTTGATAGAATGAACTCCTCCCTCCACGATGACCATGTTCAGGTTGGGATTGAACAAAGTGATGCCGGTGAGTGCAAGTTGCTTAGAGTTCAGGTCGATTTGGTAGCGGTGCTTGCCGTAGGCCAGTGAATCAATCTTGAATACACACATATAGAGGCCCTTCTCAGCATCCTTTGCCTGGTTGGTCTCTAGTTTCGCGATACGCTCCTCTTTGGTTAACTTGCGTTCTGCATTGGACTTCTCGTGGGTATCTTGGCGCTCAGCAATCTGCGACTCGACTAGCATTTCAACGGCAGTGGGGTCCGCAATGGCCTGCTCGCCCATGACGCGCATCATGTTGCCGCGCTTGACCTTGGGTGGAGGAGGCGGCTCGAGACCCAAACGAATCTTCGCTTGATGCTCCTTGAGCTCCTCTGCACGACGCATCCTCCTCAGCTTCGCCTGCTCTTTGGTGGTGAGGTACATTGGCTTCGTCTCGATGAGTCGCTGATCTTGCGGAGCCTTCAGGAAGGGCGGATGTTGGACATAGATTGTGATGAGGGAGTCCTCGGTTTCGATGTGCACCTTAGTAGGATCGTCCAAGCAGTCGTAGCTCTTGTCCTCGAGTAGGCCTTCGTCCCACCATTCTATATCTGGAGGCGCCTCCACAAGGAAGCCGCGCTCACTATTTTCGTCCAGACCAGCGCGGCGAGCTTGTTTGGCAAGCATCTTCTTGATCTGCTCCAGGCGCTTCTGGGCACGCACCTTGGATCCCTGCTCAAGATACTTGCCTCGCTCGTTAAACAGCAGATTGCGCGGCGTTCGGCCAGCTGTCGTGCCCACGGTTTTGGGATCATAATAAGGATTTGCGCGCTCCTCCTCTGGTTTTGGCGCCGGCTTTCTCGCTGTAGAGTCGGTTCTAGGCGGCTCCGCGCGACGGATGTCTAGAGTGGACGGCCGCGTCCCGTTGGATTGGGCAGGTTGGGCGGCAGGTGCAACGGCGGCCATCCTCGCTTTCAGGGCTTCGAGCCTAGACATGCTGCTCGCAGGTGGCGCAGACGCAGGCGGCTGCGCAGCGGGGGTGGCCGGGGCGGATGGAGGTGCCGTTGAGGCGCCATTGCTTTTGTTTTTGCCAGAAGCAATCCTTGCCCTGATCTCCGCTGCCTTCGCTGCGGCGGCGGCCTTCGCAGCAGACATTGCATCTGATTGCCTCGGAGCATCTGCGGGCCTCGACGCCTCGGCAGGTCTTGGTCGCTTGTTGCCATTTGGATCGCCATGCGGGCCGGGATGGGGGCGTTTCTCGGGCATGGTGGCGGGGGAGGGAATGTCGATGGTTCGCGAGGGTCGCGTAAGTCGCGGAGGTGCGAAAGGGGGTTGTCGAAGATCGGGCAGGCGCGGTGGGAACGACTTTGCCCTCTTGGATTTTCAACGTTGCGATGCTGGCTGCGTGGGATGGGCGGGTGCCGGTCGCGATCGTGGGGGCTTCTTGGTGTTTTCTGGTTGTGGTGTTGAGTTCCCGCTGCGGAGTGACGCGACGTTGAAAAGCAGCGGGCGGCCTGGCGCCTTGGCACGCCGGCAAATTCTCGGATCTCGAAAAATTGTCCCGCAGCTTCACCACTCGCTGTCGCCCGTATACACACGCCGTACTCTTCTAAACAGGCTCAAATCGCGGACGTGGGTGCAGCGCGTGCCGAACTCTCACCATGAACTCTTCTCAGCCTGTCTCGTCTGCCATCAACGGCGTAGAATTCGGCTTCTTCACCGCTGGCGACATCAAGTCTCTATCTGTAAAGCGCATAACGAACCCGACTACCTTCGACTCTCTGCTGCACCCAGTTCCCGGCGGCCTTCATGATTCGGCGCTTGGAGCTTTCCTAGACAACCCGTGAGCTCCAATGCACCAGAAATGTCTGACTTGAAGACTCAAAGATAGCTAACGAGTCCAGATGCTCAACATGCGGATTGACAACACTGCTCGGCTGTCCCGGTCACTGCGGTCACATCGAGCTGCCCGTACCCGTATACCATCTCAGCTTTCTCGACCAGCTCCTCCGCTTGCTCCGCGGCAAATGCGCCTACTGCCACCAGTTCCGACTTGCGCGTCAAAAGGTTCACGAATATGCCTCCAAACTACGGTTGATAAGGAGTGGTTTGGTGCAGGAAGCGAACGAGCTGCACGAACATGTCGACATTGTCAAGGGAACAACAAACAAGGGAGCTGACCAGGATTCCGAGGACGAGCAGGGTGGCGACGCCGAAGGTGTCATTGAAGAGCGGAATCGCTATGTGAAGAAGTGTCTGAAGCGCGCGGGCATACACAAGGGTGATGTGTACTCGGCGAAACAAAAGGATGAGGCTACTTCAGAAGCACGGCGCCAGGTTGTCAAGGAGTTCTACGCTGCCATGACGGTCGGCAAGAAGTGCAAGAATTGCGACGCCATCAACCCATCCTATCGCAAGGATCGTGGAGTCAAAATCTTCCGCAAGAGCCTGGGCACGAAAGACAAAGCTGCCATGGCTGCGCAGGAGAGGCGCATGGAGAATGCTCTCGATGTACTGCGGAGAAGAGAGGCGAAGGCGAAGTCACAGCCCATGCACGCTGACGAGGGTGTTGCCGACATGGATCCGTCTTCGGAAGAGGACGAGGATATCGACATGCTCGACGGAGAATCGAATGGGCTGCTAGTCGTGAATGAGTCGATGACTGCATCGCGCACCAAGTCTAGATCCGCGGTCGATGCTGGCGAAGCGGCACAGGAATACCTCAACACCGCAGAAGTCAAAGCAGCAATGACATTGCTCTTCGAGAAAGAGGAAGAAATATTGCGGCTGCTTTACAGCCCGTATGCAGGAAAGTCTACATCATCAGACTTAACATCGGACATGTTCTTCTTGACCAGCATCATTGTGCCACCCAATAGGTACAGGATGGAGGATAAGACGGGCGACTCGATCGCCGAGTGCCCGCGAAACAACCTTTACAAGAGCATTCTCAATGCGTGCGAGTCGATGCGCCAGATCAACAACGAAATGCGCGGTCAAGAAAATGAGGCCGGCTACCGAACGCGCGACTTTGGTGACCTACAGAATGTCTGGGTCAATCTACAGGGCGCTGTGAACGCCCTCATCGACAGAGACGCCAATCCAGTGCAGGGCTTGGCGGGCAGGGCTAACGCTGACGGAATCAAGCAGCTACTAGAGAAGAAGGAAGGTCTCTTTCGCAAGAACATGATGGGCAAACGTGTCAATTTTGCAGCACGAAGTGTCATTTCGCCTGATCCGAACATCGAAACGAATCAGATTGGTGTGCCGCCCGTTTTCGCTAAAAAGTTGACCTACCCAGAACCTGTGACGAATCACAACTTCTACGATCTGAAAGAAGCGGTACTCAACGGGCCTGACAAATGGCCAGGCGCTGTTGCAATTGAAAACGAATTCGGTCAGGTCGTCTCCCTAAGGAAAAAGAACTACGAAGAGCGTCAAGCACTCGCGAACCAACTCCTCGCACCATCGAACACCCACGTCAATGGATCCAAGAACAAAAAAGTCCACCGACATCTCAACAATGGTGACGTTGTCATCATGAATCGTCAACCGACACTCCACAAGCCGTCCATGATGGCGCATCGAGCCCGTGTTCTACCCGGCGAGAAAACAATCCGCATGCACTATGCAAACTGCAATACCTACAACGCCGATTTCGATGGAGACGAAATGAACATGCACTTTCCCCAGAATGAGCTAGCCCGAGCCGAGGCAATGCTCATCGCGAACACGGACAACCAATACCTCTCCGCAACCGCAGGAAAGCCGCTGCGAGGTCTTATCCAGGACCATATTTCCATGGGCGTCTGGCTGACGAACAAGGACATGTTCTTCAGCCGCGAGGAGTACCAGGAGCTGTTGTATTGCGCTCTGCGACCCGAGGACGGACATACTACCTCAGGCACCTTGCTCACCGTGGACCCTGCCATCTGGAGACCGAAGCCACTATGGACTGGTAAACAGGTGATTACGACTGTGTTGACCAACATCAAGCCTCAAGAGTATCAAGGTCTAACACTACTCTCCAAGTCCCAAACCAATGGCAACTTGTGGGGAAATCACAAAGAAGAGGCGGAAGTTATTGTTCAGGATGGTGAGCTGCTCACCGGAATCTTGGACAAAAATCAGATCGGGCCGGCCGCCGGTGGACTGGTCAACGGCATTTACGAGGCTTATGGGCCCAAATCTGCAGGCCAGATTCTCAGCGTCCTCGGTCGACTCTTGACAAGGCTATTGAACATGCGAGCATTTTCTTGTGGTGTTGAAGATCTGATCTTGACCCGAGAAGGCGACGAAGCACGCTTGCAAGAGCTCAAGCATGCAGAGCAGGTGGGGTTCGAAGTCGCTGCCAAATATGTGACGCTAGATTCAACGAAGATCACGGCAACCGACCCAGAACTCCGGAGGCGACTAGAGCAGATTGTACGCGACGATGCGAAACAGCATGGGCTGGATATGCTCACCAACAATCAAACCAAAGACATCTCATCCGCTGTCACCCAGGCTTGTCTACCTGAGAAGCTGATCAAGTTGTTCCCGAAGAACCAGATGCAGACAATGACTGGGTCTGGAGCCAAGGGCAGTTTGGTCAATGCCAATCAGATCTCCTGTAATCTTGGCCAACAGGTTTTGGAAGGTCGACGTGTGCCCGTCATGGTCAGTGGTAAAACTCTACCATGTTTTAAACCGTTCGAAACAAGCATTCGTGCCGGTGGTTACGTTGTCAATCGCTTCTTGACAGGCATTCGACCTCAGGAGTATTACTTCCACACCATGGCTGGGCGAGAAGGTCTCATCGATACTGCCGTGAAGACATCACGCTCCGGATACCTGCAACGATGTATTGTCAAGGGAATGGAGGGCCTGCATGTGGAGTACGATACTTCGGTTCGAGACTCTGATGGCTCTATGGTCCAGTTTCTTTACGGTGAAGATGGCCTGGAGGTAACGAAGCAGAAGTATTTGACGGACTTCAAATTCCAAGCACAAAACTTTGCCTCACTGTCACAGTCGTTGAACCTTGTGGATAGCTACTCACAAGTGTTCAGCAAGGAGGCGACCGAGCACAACAAAGCGGCCTTGAAGAAGATCCGCAAGACTGGCGATCCTGCTGCTATGGATCCTGCCACAGCTGTTTATACTCCAGGTCGGCATAGTGGTAGCACGTCGGAAAGCTTTTTGGCTGCAAAGAGAATCGTATGTATCCTCGCTAGTTTCTTTGTCCAGTTACTAATCAATTACAGTATTGCGAAAAGAATCCCGACAAGCTTTTGAAAAATAAGAAGCGCGATCCGGAGGGCGAAATTCTGAAGAAAAACTTCGAAGCCATGCTTGACATCAAGTATCTCCGGTCATTAGTAGAACCGGGAGAAGCAGTCGGCGTGGTTGCCGGACAGTCCATTGGAGAACCTTCCACTCAGATGACGCTCAACACCTTCCATTTGGCTGGTCATTCAGCAAAGAACGTTACACTCGGTATCCCGCGCCTACGAGAGATCGTCATGACGGCTAGCGCAAACATATCAACTCCTACGATGACTCTGTATCCTCATCCAGAAATGCCCAAGGAAGACCTTGAGAAGTTCGCCAAGAGTATCAGCCGTCTTCCGCTGTCAGCTGTCCTCGACAAAGTTACAGTCACAGAAAAGTTGGGTGCGGGTATTTCGCACTCCCAGGCACGACAATTCAAGATTCGGCTCGACTTCTATCCTGCCAAAGAATACACGAAGGAGTACGCCGTACGGGTCCGTGATGTTGCAGATTCAATCGAGAAGAAATTCTGCCCGCGACTCCAGAAGTCTATCAAGGTCGATCTGAAGAAGAAGGGGGAGAATAAGTCGCTCTCTACAGCGCGGTCCGCGGCTCTCCCGACTATTGGAGAGTCAGCAGGTACCATTGAGCAACAAACAGTGCGCCAGACTGAAGCTGGCGAGGAGGGTGGTCTTGACGAGGAAAGCGATGGCGGCGAGGACGACGGTGACGCAACCAACGCCAAGGACCGCGGCAGACGTGATGACAGCGTCGAATTTGAGGCACCCGAAGAGGAAGAGCAAGTCATTAACGATAACCTCGAACGTGCTGAGAGCGAAGACGAGACATACGGCGGCAGCCCTCAACCTTCACGTGCCACCACACCCGAGAATAGCGACGACGATGAGGATGAGGAAGCACTCATTCCCGCCGATGACTCTTCCGACATGCGCGAAGGCCGCATATGCAACGACTGCACCGACATCTCTGCCTTCAAGTTCGATGACAAAGCCGGCGGGTACTGCGAGATCACTTTTGAGTTCTCCTCTGCGGCGCCCAAACTTCTTATGCTGCACCACGTCGAAGCCGCCGCCGACTTTGCTACCATTCACGTTATCCCCGGCATCACACGCGCACTCGTCTCTAAAGAGGAAGTCGGAGAAGAAGACCCCATCACTAAGAAGAGGCCTGAGGTCCCCGTCATCGTAACCGAGGGCGCGAATCTCGTCGCCATGCGCGAATTTTCCCACGTCCTCGACACATCGCGCATCTTCACTAATGATATCGCCGCGATGCTCCACCTCTACGGTGTAGAAGCGTGTCGTGCGTCCATTGCGCGTGAAATGCACGCCGTCTTTAGCGGCCACGGCATCAATGTCGATCTGCGCCATCTCAATCTCATCGCAGATACTATGACGAAAAGTGGCGGCTTCACGCCATTCAATCGCATCGGGCTGAGGGGAAATGTCAGTCCCTTCATGAAGATGAGCTTCGAGACTACGGTAGGGTTCTTGAAGGACGCGGTGATGGAGAGAGATTGGGATGAGCTGGACAATCCGTCGGCAAGGATTGTGGTGGGGCGGTTAGGGAAGGTGGGGACAGGTGCGTTTGATGTACTTGCGCCTGTGCTAGGGTTGGATCCAGTGAAAGAGGAGGAAGAGGGTGAGGTGGAGCTAGGTGTGGATGGAGAGGGTGATATTGAGATGGGTGATGATTGACTCTTCTCTGGGGTCAGAGGGTAATGTGATGAGGCTTTCCCCATCTTGGCGTTTTTGGTGTGGGTGGTGGGCTGGTGTTATGGCGCTGTGTCTGCGCAGCTTCTGCTGTTGAGAAGGAAAAAGTGGTACTTCGTAGGTTGCGCTCTGCATACCTTCTTCTCTTTTGAGTTAGACATGAATATACCTTGCTACACCATGTCAAAAGGCAAACAAAAACGTAAACTTTGCAGCAGACTACTGAGCATTAAGCATTTCCGCACTTACGTATAGCGTTCCAAATCTCCTTTTCTAGGTATATAAAGCTTGACTTCACAAAAACTTCCATCGAGCTAGCCAGTTGACGCATCCAAAAAATCAACTTTCTATTGGGTATCACCCCGGCCATCAAAGACCAAACCTTCTATCCCAAACGCCTTATTCCCGCGCTCTTGTGTTACGTCATTATACATTACGGCTCCACTGGCCTTCTCTCGCCCTCCTCGTCTTCGTCGTAGATCTTCACCTTCGCGGCGTACTCCTTGATATTAGATTCAATGCTGTCTTCGATTTCTTCGCCTCTTCCGCCTGCAACTCGCATGATGAGGTCGTTTAGGGATGCGCGACCTAGGATGTCGACGTGGTCACCTAGTCGATATTGATAAATATTCATCCCAAGAGGTAGAGACTTGGGGGAAGTGGAGCTTACCAGTGTTCGGTCCGCCTCTCGGACTAAACCGATCCGGTTCATGTGGCATCTCATAAGTCGTCACCTTCACGCCCGCCGGATTGTACCTCTTGATCTTCCACCCTCTGCTGCACATGTAGCCCGAACTTAGCAGGTTAACAGTCCCATCTCCTTCACCCATAACGACACCGTGATCAACCTCGCCATCAGTATAGCCCGTATCAATAGTGACGTTCAAACTACTGAAAGGGTCGTTGTCATCTCTGTAATAGTACGCGCGTTCCGTCGGTTTGCCGATTCCATAGAAACAATATATTTTCAGATTAGGTGCAAGTGGAAGCCGGCTTTCGAGCGGATTGATCCATTTCGCGGGAATCTGTTGGTTATCTTCGACTACTTTCGCGGTGTGGGCTACGCCGTGGGAGTAGGAGCTCTGGACCATGTCTTTGTACCAGTCTTCGCTGTTGCGGTAGAGGAAGGGTAAGCTTTCTTCGACCGTGAGATTCTTACTCGTGAGGGTCGAGTTGCTGTCTCTGAAGCGAAGGAAGTTGCCAAAGGAGACGTTCTGACCCATAAGGTCATCAGGTGCCCAATCTCGATCACCCCAGACGGCGTTACCGCCTAGTGGTAGCATGGAGGAGACGCCCGGCATGGCGCGAAAGATCTCGGCACGCTCGTGGCGGGAGAGGAACTTCTCAAGGCCGTAGACGGCAAATGCGTTCAGTTGTGCTGTATCCTTCATCTCGCCGGAAAGCACAGCCGGGAGGCCCTTGAGAGCGCCGAGCATGCAGCCGCTGATGTTAATCCAGGAGTCGACATGAGTGTTCACCCAATCAGGGCCGCCATTACCGTACCCTTCGGCTTCGACCCAGTGAAGAAAGTAGTAGAGCACCTGTGAGCCCATGGAGTGTGAAAGCAAGACTACTTTCTTATTGGAGACGCGCGTTGCCACTTCGATGTGGGCCTTCAACCGAGTGAAGTACTGATCCCTTATCTCATAGTTCATATATGTCATCCGCCAGTCGTAAGCCGCAGTAAAGGCGTTCGTGGGGTCATAACCGATAGTCGCCAGGTTCTCCAAGATCTTGTTCCAGATCCAGTATCCA
>Ga0247803_1000700_pt1 | contig 17861 bp, 10 predicted proteins | sample UWRJL014104B1_FD_180928 | JGI IMG/M metagenome (GOLD analysis project Ga0247803, IMG submission 180928) | Plant litter microbial communities from Arlington Agricultural Research Station in Wisconsin, United States - UWRJ-L014-104B-1 | ecosystem: Environmental > Terrestrial > Plant litter >...
ATGTATGGTACAGGCTGGTGCCAGTGTTGTTTTAACTGGCCGGCGAGAATCCGTTTTACAGGAAGCTGTTGAAAAATTAGGGGGGAAAGCAACTTATTTCGTCAATGATATTACGCAGCTCGACACGATCCCAGCGCTTGTTGAGACAATTGAAAAGCAATGTGGTGCTATTGATATTTTGGTAAATAATGCCGGGATCAATATGAAGAAATTTGCGGTGGAAGTTACTGACGCCGATTTTGACCGGATCGTTCAAACCAATTTGCATGCTGTTTTTTCAATGACCCGCGAATGCGGAAAACGTATGATCGAACGAAAATCCGGTTCTATCATTATGATTACTTCGATGGCCGCTTTATACGGTATTGATCGTGTTGTTGCTTATACCGCATCCAAATCAGCTGTGGGCGGAATGGTGAAAGCCCTGACCACAGAATTTTCACCTTATAATGTCAGGATAAATGCACTAGCACCCGGATTTATCGAAACACCTATGATGCTGACTGCTATGAACGGCGATCCTTCACGCAGGGACAAAGCGATGGATCGCACTCCGATGGGGACTTGGGGAAAACCGGATGATATCGGATGGGCGGCAGTATTTCTGGCCTCTAGTGCAGCCAAATTCATTACGGGTGTTTCGCTCCCGGTTGACGGTGGGAATTCCATCGGTTTCTAAGACATTTATTCCTTAACCTTATAAAGATTCCAGTAATGAAAAAAACAGTTTATGAAAAGTTAACAAGTCTTGTCTTACTGCTTGCACTGGCACTTTTCAGCTTTCCAGTTCAGGCACAAAAAATTAAATGGAACAAAGTAAAAATTCTGGTTTATACCAAAAATGGTAAAGGGTATGTGCATGACAATATTGCCAATTCTGTTGAAGCAATTCAGGCATTGGGAAAACAACATGGCTTTGCCGTAGATGTGAGTGAAGATCCGTCCAAATTCACAGATGAAAATCTCAAACAATATGACGCTTTGGTTTTTTCAAATACCAATAACGATGTTTTTGATACGGATGCGCAACGTGTTGCCTTGATGCGATATATTCAGGCCGGCGGAAATTTCGTCGGACTACATTCTGCATGCGGTACGGAAAGAAGCTGGCGATGGTTCAAGAATATGCTTGGTGGAACGTTCTTCTGGCACGAACCCGGACAAAGCTTTTCAGTGAATATCCTGGATTCAAAAAATCCTTCACTTTCACATTTGCCCCAAAAGTGGAATCGTGAAAAAGATGAATTTTATTTCTTAAAAGAAATGAGTGTAAATCTGAATGTATTGGCGGTTAACGATCATACCACAATTCAGAAACCAGCCGGAAAGGCACTGGATACTTTTGGTACTGTGTTCCCGTCCGTTTGGTGGCATGAATATGATGGCGGAAGAGCATTTTATACGTCTATCGGACATGAAAAGGAAGATTATTTAAAGGAAGATCTTCGTAAACATATTCTTGGGGGAATCGAGTGGGCGATAGGATCGCAAAAGCCACGAAATTATGGCAAAGCCTATGCCAAATCTCCAACGGACGACATTCGAACGAATTAGGCCTGAAAGGCCGGCATATCTTAACATGGGGCAGCGCCCTATGGAACGACCATCTGACAAATCCCCTGATATTCGCATCACTATCTGATCCGATCAACTCTTAAACCTCTGAATCCAATGAATAGCTCAGAAGAAAAAAATCAAAGCAGAAGATCTTTCCTTAAAACTGCTGGAACAGGCACAGCTGGAATCATTGCCGCTTCTATGTTCCCGACCATTGTTCCTGCCAGTGTTTTCGGAAAAAATGCGCCAAGTAATAAGATAAATATCGGGCAAATCGGTTTTGGTCGTATCGGATCGTCTCACGATTTACCGGAGGTAATAAAAAATGAAGCGGCGCATGTTATTGCTGTCGCAGACCTTGATAAAAATAGATTGGCACAAGGAAAAATATGGATTGAGAAAAAATATGCAGAACGCACCGGGAAGGAAAAATACCTGGACGTAAAAATATACGACGACTATCATGAAATTTTGTCAAGAAAAGATATTGACGCGGTCATTATTAGTACGCCCGATCACTGGCATGCGCAACCGGCAATGGAAGCAGCCATAGCAGGAAAACATATTTATATGCAAAAGCCAACTTCTCTGACGATCAGGGAAGGGAGGCAAATGGCAGATACGGTGATCAAGAAAAAGGTTATTTTCCAACTTGGAAGCCAGCAACGTTCGATGAACCCATGGCCGCAATTTAAAAGAACTTGTGAACTGGTCCGTAACGGAAGAATTGGAAAACTAAAAAAAGTATATGTGGGTCTTCCAGGCGATCCTGCCGGAGGCAATCCCGCGAAAATGCCAGTTCCTTCTAATTTGAATTACGATATGTGGCTGGGCTCAACTCCTGACATTTATTACACACTGGATCGCGTACACTCTCAAACAGATATGCTGAACGAGCGCCCTGGCTGGCTTCGACTTGAACAATTCGGCGCTGGAATGATCACAGGATGGGGTTCTCACCACATTGACATTGCCCATTGGGGAATGGATACTGAACTTACGGGCCCAATTGAAATTGAAGGAAAAGCCACATTCCCCGCTCCGGGGTCGGGCCTGTGGGATGTTCACGGCGATTTTTTAGTGAACGCAAGATACGCGAACGGCGTCGAAATGGAAATCGGGGGAACAAATCCAAACGGCGTAAAATTTGAAGGAACCGAAGGCTGGATCTTTGTTTCGCGTGGAAATGTGGGAGTAACCGCATCTGACCCTGGCGCAGCAGCGGCGGCAAAAGAGAACAAGGCATTTTATGCAAGTGATCCAAAAATTCTAGGATCAGTAATCGGGCAAAATGAGATTCATTTGTACGAAAGTCCTGAACAACATCAGAACTGGATTGAAAGTATTCAGAGTGGTAAGCAAACGATTAGTCACGCAGAAATTGCGCAACGTTCCTGCTCAGCTTGTCTGATTGCTCATACAGCTATGAAACTTGGCAGAAAACTCAAATGGGATCCTAAAAAGGAAGACTATATCGGGGATAAAGAAGCAAGTGCAACTTTATCAAGGCCTCAGCGAGGACCTTATGGAACTACGAAAGTAAGAGCATAAAATTATAAAAAAGTTCGAATCTATTTCGTCCTGAAAGTATCTATCTTTTTCATTTAATTTGCCTTTCAAGCTGACGTGCAGTCCATGTATTTTTCACACTTTCAAGAATATAATATTCTCTCCTATCTTCATTTTCGATTGGTAAAAGAGGCTTATAATGAGTCCAGCTGAATTGTGTCCGCAGTGCGGACACAATTGGAAACAGGCGGTAAAACTGCCGGTACCAGTTCAATTGCCGATAAGAAAAACCACTTCCAAATTCTGGTGAAAGCTCATTTGCAAGTGACTTGATTAAATAAGTCCCATACTCAGCTCTGTCTTTACCTTTCTGTTCTTCTTCAAAATACGCTTACCAATATCCAATACATCAGCACTCTGGCATGATCCACTGCTCTGATTGCCGTTTCACGGCTTTGCAGAATCATTAATTTAATTTCCTGAATCAAACTTTTATTCAATTCCATATCAGTAAGGTCTGGTTCCGCAGATTCAAAATTTTCTGCTCTTCCTACTGACGGAAAATTGTAGTTAATGTAACGAATCAATCATAATTCCCTTTATACTCGCGCGGCGTATGTCCGATATATCTTTTAAAATTTCTGTTAAAATTGGAAAGCGAATCGAACCCACTGTCGTATGCAATCTGCGCGATTGTCCATTGGTCCTCCAACAACAATTTACAGGCGTGGCCGACGCGTATTTCGTTTACAAAGTCAATGAAAGTTTTATTTGAACGCGCTTTAAAATAACGGCAAAAGGCAGCTTCACTCATCCCGGCAAGCGATGCAACATCTCCCAACCGGATTTCCTGAGCAAAATGCTGAAGAACGTAATTATGCACTTTTTGCATGCGCTCCGTTTCCGAAACTTTATAGGTATTAACATAGCCGTAACTGGCAATTGGACTGCCCGTATCACCGTGGGCAAGTTTATCAAGCAAAGTCAATAATCGTAAAATCCCGTGGAAGCCTTCTGCATTTCTTAATTCCAGAAGTTCTTCCCGGATATGATCCCGTAACGCTCCTTTATATTCAACTCCTCGTTTTGAATCAATTAAAAGCTGCTTTAAATGAAGCATTTCTGGCTTTTCAAAAAAATCTTTACCAAGAAAGTCTTCCTGAAAATAAAGAACGACTCCATGGGTAAACAGATCGGAATTACCTCCAAAGTATGCCGGATCACTCCGCCATAAATGCGGGATGTCCGGGCCGAGAAAAACGGTATCGCCTGGTTCAAAAGTTTGAATAGAATCTCCGATCAGTCTTTTCCCAGTGCCTTCCAAAACAGTAAATAGCTGATAATGAGGATGAAAATGCCAATTTGGATCAAAGTGATGTTCTCGAAGTTCATGAACCGTTACTGACCTTACCGGACTTTCTACATTTTTATGAATCGGCGCTTTCATAGGAATTATTGACTTGTCTGAATTTTGCCAAAATTAATGAACATATTTAAACAAAAGTCAAAATACAGCTAGTTCTAATCAAAAGAGGAAAAGTATTTAGTATTTTGTTGTTGTAAAATTGTATTAAAAAAAATAATCTGCATGAAGTATAGCATGAATCTCCTGTTGTGGGGAAATCAAATTGACGATAAACTCTTTCCTACCCTTGAACTGATTAAAGAAATAGGATTTGACGGCATTGAGGTGCCAATATTTAATACCAATCCTGAACATTGGTTTAAATTCCGTAAAAAGCTGGATGATATTGGATTATCTTGTGAAACCGACACAATTTGCGGTCCCGATCATCATTTGATCAGCCAAGACCCTTCCATGCGGAAAGCCACCCTGGAACATTTGAAACGTGCATTGGACTGCTCACTTGTTTTGGGAGCTACCAAATTAATGGGGCCTTATCATTCAGCATTGGGTGTTTTCACCGGACAGCCAGCCACAGCGGATGAATGGAAATGGGCGGTCGACAGCATCAGAGAGCTAGCCGATTACGCTGGCGAACTTGATATCACTTTAGGCCTGGAATATCTAAATCGATTTGAACTATACCTAACAAGTTGCGGTGATGAACTCATCCGTTTTGTCGATGACGTTAATCACCCTAATTGTAAGATTATGTTTGATACGTTTCACGCCAATATCGAGGAAAAAAATATCGGCGACACGATGCGCAAAATGGGAGATCGAATTTCCTTCATACAGCTTTCAGAAAATGACCGGTCAACGCCAGGAAAAGGAAATGTGGATTGGGAAGGAATCTTTGGTGCAATCCGCGATCTGAAATATGACGGCTGGATTAGTATTGAAGCATTTAGTCCAAAACTACCTGTTGCTAACATCTGGAGAAAAATGTTTGAATCGGAAGAGCAGTTAATGCGCGACGGTTTGTCTTTTATCAAATCCAACATTGAGAATCCTCAGATTGTAAAACCTGTCGCGTTTTAATAGTATCTTTTTTACCGGTCGGACGGCGAAAAACCCGACCGGCCGCTCCGTCCGATGGCTTTTTCCGCCATTGGACGGATAAAGGACAGTTATGTAACCTATGCGACTATCTGAACAGCGCAAACATTAATTCGCACTAAACTTTTAAACAAAACGAGTTCCGATTTAAATTTCGAAGCTCGTTCTGTTATAGAAGATATTAACCCTAGTAAACCTTCGCCAGAAGATGCGGTCGTTCTTTTTCCAGCTTCAAAATCAACTCACCAAAAAGTGTATTAACCCAGGCAAACCACTTGCGTGTGAATTTTGACTGGTCGTTTTTGTCGAACGATTCGTGCATAAATCCTGTGTGATTATGCGTATTTTTCAACTGTTTCAACTGCGCTTCAATTTCTTTATCATCCGTTGAAGTGATCGCGCGCGCTATAATTCCCATTGGCCAGATCTGGTCGATCAAAGTATGCGGACTTCCCAAACCCTCTCCTGCTTTTCCTTTGAAATAATACGGATTAGAATCACTCAGTACAAATTTTCTTGTGTTGACATAAATCGGATCTTTAACCGACATTGCGTTCAGATATGGCATACTGATCAAACCAGGAATTCCGGCGTCGTCCATCAATAAATAATTTCCAAATCCGTCCACTTCGAAAGCATAGATTTTACCGAATTGCGGATGTAGATATACGGCATATTTTTTCAATGCATTTTCAACTTCCCTGGCAAGTGCCTTAAACTCGTTAGCGAGCTTAGTTTCTTTCGCTATTTTCTCCAATAGTTCTGCTACCTCACGGAACGATACGACTGCAAAAAAATTGGAAGGAATGAAAAATGGATAAACTGCAGCGTCATCCGATGGACGGAAAGTACTTGCAATCAGGCCAACCGGTTTAATGGGATTTCCATATCCATTCCCTGGAACTGTATCCGTAGACCACGCCGTACTACGCCCAAATGTATAAGGACCACGATTTTCTTTACGTTGCTGCTCCTTGCAGGTTTGTAAAATCAATTGAACGGCCTTTAACCAGTCGGCATCAAAGGGTTTGATATCTCCCGTCGTTTTCCAGTAATTATATGATAAACGAATGGAATAACACAGAGAATCAAGCTCCCACTTTCGCTCATGAAGCATCGGTTTCATGGCCGTCCTGTCGGACGTCCACTCACTTTCTTTCGGCTGATCATAAAATGCGTTGGCATATGGATCAATCAAAATACATTTTGTCTGACGGTTTATCAGCCCGGCGACCATTTCCTGCAACTGCGGATCATCTTTCATCAACGGCAGATATGGCCAAACCTGCGCCGAACTATCGCGGAGCCACATCGCATCGATATCACCGGTAATAACAAATGTATCCGGTCTGCCATCAATCGGCTTGAAATGAACCGTTGTATCGAGAGTATTTGGAAAACAGTTTTCAAACATCCAGGCGAGTTCAGGATCTTTGATCACCTTTTTCATTCTTGTTATCGTCGCTTCAACGGCGGTACTTTTAAAACTGCGTTGATCAGCAGCTATTCTTACGGTTGGAAAATCATCCGGCCTTCCCTTAGCAAACGACCAGTTTCCCGCGGCAATTCCCGCAGCAGCCAGAGCAGAAGTTTTCAAAAATGTTCTACGTTCTATCATTCGAAATTATGCGTAATCAGACTTTTTTAAATTTTTTAAAAAAGCAATTTAGGCAAAATTTCAACACAGAACTCTAAACCCTGAACACCAGTTTTTTACGGTAAAGGATATACAAAATCACATACCATAAAGTCAGATAAGTCAGTGCGTAAGCAAGCGACGCATTGACCGGATTTGAAAAAAGTGGCGAAAGAATAAACTGATAAAAATAAGTCTGTAAACTGATAGGATCATGGCCCGGCCCTCCCGGATTATCAATCAGTATACTACTTAAAACTCTTGGAATAATTCCGGAAAAGAAAAATACAACCATAGGATTGACACCAAATATTACAAAGAATTTTGTCCATCCGGAGATACCTAAAACGTCGATTATATAATACAAAACCACCAGACATGCAGATGCAATTCCAGCCGCATACAATACATATGAACTTGTCCAAAGTGATTTATTGATAGGAAAAACAATATTCCATAGCAAACCTAAAACAACTGCAAAGACGGATCCGATAAGCAGATATAACGCCTTTTTGTCTTTTGATAAATGATTTGTCAATAATGTTCCCACGAGAAGTCCGGCAATACCCGTGCTGATCGCGGGGAGCGTGCTAAGAATCCCTTCCGGATCCCAGGTTTTTGAAGTTGCCCACAAATGCCCGGGAAGCAAATAATTATCCAGCCATGCAGCCAGATTTGTGCCTTTCTCAAAATTGGGACCGCCAATTCCGGGAATGGGAATTAAAGTCATCAGGGCCCAATAGACTAGCAAAACAATCAAACAGAAAACAGCCTGTGTTTTCCAATTCGTTTTTAAATACAGTAAAGAGACAATCAGATATACAATCGCGATTCTTTGTAAAACACCTGGAATTCTCACGTTTTCATAATGAGCAAATCCACCGAAAGCGAGTAACATCATGATTGTAAAAATGCTCACTGCCGAATAAAACTGAAGCCTTCGATCATAGTCCCTAAAAAGAAGTGCTACAATGATGGCTGTTATTATTAATCGAACGCCAAGCAGAGGTAAACCTTCCAGCCCAAAAACCTGAATTTTCGAGAAAAAACTTAGAAATAATCCAAGACAAAAAATCCGTAATGTCCTGATGAGTATTTTTTGTATTGCGTTTATGTTCAGGGTTTTATTCGAAGTTGCTAAAACAACAGACACCCCCACAATAAAAAGAAAGGTAGGAAAAACCAGATCCGTCGGTGTACAACCGTGCCATTCCGCATGAAGCAAAGGAGAATATACATGTCCCCAGTCACCGGGATTGTTAACGATCGTCATGAGGATGATTGTTAGTCCACGCAGGACATCCAAAGATATAAGCCGCGATTTCATTAAATTTTCTTCTTAAAAGTTAGAAGACACAAGTTACTGCTTTTCCTCGCCAACTAAATCTATTTAGCGGTCAGTAATCAGCTGTTGGCTTTTCCTTAGTCATATGAAAATACTGATGTCCCATAAAATCCCTTTTTCCTACCTGTTGAAAACCAATGTTTTCGTACAATTTTTTCGCTGACGGATTTCCCGTATCTACAATAAGCCCGACCCGGTCAAAGCCGAGAGAAAAAGCATGTTCGCAGAATGCAGTAATCAATTTCTTACCTATGCCTTTCCCTTGCTCGCTTGCGTTGACATTTACACAATCAAGATAATATTCCCCCGCTTCAGTTTCATCATTCGGGTAAAAATCAGGATCCGATTTATGCAATTCATCCAGGATAGGCTGTCTTAATTGGTGGAGTAGTTTCCCATCATAACCAGTGACGGCACCAATAATCCCTGATTCATTTTCATACACCAGGGTATTCGCATAACTGTACTGGTTTTTATCTTGTCTGAAAAAATTTTCAACAAACGGGATGCCATCATCAGGATTTTCTGAACCCCCAAAAATACCCGCAATATGCCCGAGAGCAAGAATCATTAATGGTGCAACGGTCGGTGCATCCTCAGGTTTTGCCGGTCTGATCATGTTTTTCTCTTGCGGATAATTTTTGTTAAAAAGAATATTACTCATTTTTTCATTATAGCTTTATTTTGCTTAAAAGGCGACACGAATTTAAAAACAAGTCAAAATACAGTTAGTACTAATCAAAAGACGTAAAGTTTTTAGCATTATTTTGCTGTAAAATTGTATTGTTAATAATAGAGCAAGGCAAAATACAATTCGTTCCTCAGGGTTACATCGGAAATGTCCTGAAAAGATCACGCTGGTGCTTTCAATTATAGCCTTACAACCTTATCCGAATCTTTAATCCTTTACTATAATATGTCACAAAAAATTAACATTGCCATTGTAGGTCTCGGTTTTGGAGCTGAATTTATTCCCATTTATCAGCGTCATCCGAACGCTAATATGTATGCAATCTGCCAGCGTACCGAGTCAAAATTGAACGCAGTAGGCGACCAGTATGGAATTGATGTTCGTTACACAAGTTATGAAGACCTTTTGAATGACCCAAAGGTAGATGCGGTTCATATTAACTCACCAATTCCAAATCACGCGGAGCAAACACTGAAAGCCCTTCGTGCCGGCAAACATGTGGCTTGTACTGTACCAATGGCAACCAGCGTTGAAGATTGTATGGAAATTGTTAAGGTTTGCAAAGAAACAGGCAAGAAATACATGATGATGGAAACGGTGGTTTATGCACGTGAATTTCTATTTGTGAAAGAATTATACGAAAAAGGAGAACTGGGTAAAATACAATTCCTGAAAGCCAGTCACCAACAGGATATGGAAGGATGGCCTGACTACTGGCCAGGTTTGCCTCCAATGCATTACGCGACACATTGCGTTGGGCCGGTTGCTGGATTATTAAAACTGGAAGCGGAATATGTATCCTGCTTCGGTTCTGGAACAATCAGCGAAGATTTAGCAAAAATCCATAATTCTCCTTTTGCCGTAGAATCAGCACACATCAAGTTCAAGGATAGCGATTTATCGGCGTATGTATACCGCTCACTCTTTGATGTGGCGCGTCAATACCGCGAAAGTTTTGAAGTTTACGGAAGCAAAAAATCTTTCGAATGGCCGTTGATCGAAGGAGAAGATCCTGTGATACATACTGCTAAAAAACCTGAACATGAGATCGCTGAGCATGTAAAAACGCCGGATTACGCGCATTTGCTGCCAGAAGAAATTCAGCAGTTTACGGGACATGGTGTGTACGATGCTGACGACAATTCACACCTGTCATTTGTACAAGGAGGCGGCCATGGAGGGTCACACCCACATTTGGCTAATGAATTTATTGCCGCGCTTATCGAAGATCGTGACCCGTTCCCGAATGCATGGCAATCTGCAAACTGGACAAGTGTTGGTATCCTCGCGCATGAATCGGCTTTGCAAGGTGGCGCTTTGATTCAATTGCCTGATTTTAAAAACGCATAGATTGGATATACAATAATTATTTCGGTGCTCCGCACCTTCGGAAGATTGATTTAAGATGATAGATTTCTACAAATATTAGGGTGCTCTGCACCATTAGAGGAGTACGAAGTTGATATGTTCAATAAAGGTGCAGAGCACCGAAATATTTGTAGAAAGCAGAATAGTCAAAAAAAAAGGTGCAGAGCACCGCAATATTTGTAGAAAGCAGAATAGTCAAAAAAACAGAAAAGGTGCAGAGCACCGAAATATTTGTAGAGACAAAATAATTAAAACAACAGAAAAGGTGCAGAGCATCGAAATATTTGTAGAAAGCAGAATAGTCAAAAAAACAGAAAAGGTGCTGAGCACCGAAATATTTGTAGAGACAAAATAATTAAAACAACAGAAAAGGTGCAGAGCACCGAAATATTTGTAGAAAGCAGAATAGTCAAAAAAACAGAAAGGTGCAGAGCACCGAAATATTTATCGATTCACCGAATTCAACACACTACAACATATTAATGGCAAATACATACACACAACTATATATGCAAATTGTCTTCTCAATTCAGGGACGGGAAAGCATAATTAAAAAAGCCTGGAAGGATGAATTATATGCTTATATCGGAGGAATTATTTCGAATAATAGATCGAAGCCGTTGGCAATTAATGGAATGCCGGATCATATTCACATCTTTATTGGATACAATCCGACAATGTCATTACCAGACTTAGTGGAAGAAATTAAAACATCTTCAAACAAATTTCTGAAAGCCAAATACCGATTAGCTGTTTTTAATTGGCAAAAAGGTTACGGTGCTTTTTCATATAGTCGTTCGCACATTGACGCCGTAATTAAATATATTGGCAATCAGGAAGTACATCATAAAAAAAGGACTTTCCGAGAGGAATATATTAAAATGTTAACCGATTTTGAAATTGATTATCAGGAAAAATATTCATTTGACTTTCAACACATTTCTGAATGGGATTAAATTAAATTTTAGACTTACAAACACCTTTTTAAATATCTAAATGAAAACCAAAGTCTTATCTTTTATAACTGGCATTATTCTTCTGGGATGTGCCGTCCAGCAATCCTCACAAAATGCTGTGAGTAAAACTGAGGCCGCTAAGGGGCGCAGGATTGAGGTGCTTTTCCTGGGAGATACGATCGGCCATCACAAATCCTCTGAACGTGCTCCTCAAATCATGGCGGCACTTGGACCTAAGGGAATTAACTTCACTTATACCGACGATTTGAATGACCTGAACCCGGAAACATTGAACAAATACGATGCATTAATGCTTTATGCAAACTGGGACTCGATCGCTCCGCAGCAGGCAAAGGCATTATTGGATTACGTTGCCAGCGGCAAAGGATTTATTCCGGTTCACTGCGCATCTTATTGCTTCCGTAACAATCCTGAGGTTGTGAAATTAATCGGAGGGCAGTTCTGGAGACATACCTGGGATACCATTCAGCCTGTCTGGACAAAACCTGAACATCCGGCACTTGCTGGTGTAAAGTCTTTCAAAACGGTTGATGAAACCTATTTACATAAATTACTACAACCTGACAATGTGATTCTTACGGAGCGCATTATCCAGAAAGATCAGGAAAAAGATAAACCAGGTGTTGAAAAAGAACCTTACACATGGGTTCGTACGCATGGAAAAGGACGTGTTTTTTACACAGCTTATGGCCACGACGAACGTACCTGGGCTGTGCCGGGTTTTCACGATCTGATAGAAAAAGGAATTCTTTGGGCAGTTAATGACGATGCTAAAAAATCATTTGCAGCTTTGGCCCCAAAACCTTTCGAATACAGAGAAGCAAAACTTCCGAACTACGAACAGCGTCCTGGTGCGCAGATGCAGCAATTGCCGCTTTCTCCTGAGGAATCTGCAAAACATATTCAGATTCCGGTTGATTTCACATTGGACATCTTCGCGCACGAACCTGACGTAATGCACCCGATCGCGATGACGTGGGATGAGCGCGGAAGATTATTTGTATTGATCACAAAAGATTATCCAAACGAAAGAAAAGATACTGGCGGAAGCGATTATATCCTGATTTGTGAGGATACAGATAAAGATGGGAAGGCTGACAAATTCACGAAATTCTCTGACGATCTGAGCATTCCAACCGGATTGGTTTTTGCTAACGGCGGTCTGATCGTTTCTCAGGCACCTCATATGTTGTTCTTGCAGGATACTGATGGCGATGATAAAGCAGATGTTAAGAAAATTCTTTTCAGCGGATTCGGAACTGGTGACACACACGCCGGGCCTTCAAACCTTCATTATGGTTTTGATAACTGGGTTTATGGATCAGTAGGTTATTCCGGTTTTAAAGGTAAAGTTGGAAAAAGCGATAATCTGGATTTTGGACAGGCACTTTTCCGCTTCAAACCTGATGGTTCTGACATGGAAATTGTTGCAAAAACATCAAACAATACATGGGGATTAGGCTTTAACGAAGCAGGTGATCTATTCGGTTCTACCGCGAATAACTCTCACGGCTGGTATAGCGCAATTCCTAATCGCTATTTCGGAGCGAGCAAAGTTGACAACGGAAGCCGCAGCACAGATACGCACAAGGACATGCAGCCTATCACCCCAAAAGTTCGTCAGGTTGACGTTTTCGGCGGTTTTACTGCTGCTGCAGGACATAACTTCTATACTGCCCGTGCGTACCCTAAAAAGTATTGGAATAATGTAGCATTTGTATCGGAGCCAACCGGACATATTCTTCACCAGAATTTTATGAACAAAAAGGGAACGGATTATGAAGACAAACTTGGCTTCAATTTATTAGCTGGTGCGGACGAATGGGTTGCTCCTGTTTTTGCAGAAGTTGGTCCGGACGGAGCCGTTTGGATTGCAGACTGGTATAGCTACATTATTCAGCACAACCCTACACCAAAAGGCTCTGAAAACGGTGCAGGAAATGCTTACGAAACACCTTTGAGAGATTTCACACACGGTCGTCTCTACCGCGTGGCTTACAAAAAAGCACCAGCTTACAAACCTGTTTCTTTGAGCAAAAGTCGTCCGGAAGAATTGGTTGCGACTTTGAAAAACACCAATATGCTCTGGAGACGCCACGCACAAAGATTGCTGGTTGAACGTGGACAAAAAGACGTAGTTCCTCAGCTTGTTGCTTTGGTAAATGACAAGTCTGTCGATGAAGTCGGTTTGAATACCGCTGCAATCCACGCTTTATGGACGCTTCATGGACTGAATTCAATAGAAGATCCACAAGTTTTGACCGCAGTAAACGCTGCCTTGAAACATCCAAGTAATGCAGTTCGTAAAACTGCCGTTCAGGTTTTACCTCGTACTGCTGCCTCGGCTCAGACTTTGCTTTCTATTGATGCTTTACATGACAAGGAACCTTTGGTTGTCTTAAATACACTTTTAGCTTTCTGTGAAATTCCGTTGACACCGCAAATCGAAACTGCTGTTCTCGGACTTCTTGACAGTTATGCGCAGGCTGACGACCGGTGGATGCCGGATGCATTTGCCGCGATCCTGAACTCACATGATGGAAAATTACGTCAGAAATATTTAGCTGAGCGCGTAAGCAAATCTGGATCTCAAAAGTCGACAGGAACGGATTCCAAGAAAACTGTCATGGACCATTCGAAAATGAACCACGATAATCATGAATCCAATAAAGTGACTGTTCAAGGTTCGGCTGAGTTAGCCATTACGAATATTACCATCGAACCGGCGACTCCTTATGTTCGGGAATATGCAAGAGTTGTGATTGAAATTACAAATCAGGGAAGCGTTGCAGTACCGAAAGAGTTGGTTCCGGTTGTGAATGTAGGTATCAGAAGCCGCTCTTTAAATACCAATTATGTTAGTCGTCAGTTAAACGCCGGAATTGCTCCTGGCGAAACTATTAAACTAACGGAAGGAAACAACGGTCCATGGAAAGCGGGTTTCGGATTTACGTCGGACGAGTCAGGAAAAGTGAGCGTGACAGCGACGGTTGATGTTGACAACGTAGTTCCGGAAAAAGACGAGAACAAAAATAACACGATGAGCAAAAGTTTCGAAGTGAAACGTCTGGACCGTTTGTCTGACTTTGCGTTGGAAAGAGCTGCACGTGGTTATACTTCTTATGCTTCCGGTGACGAAGTACTTGATCTAATCAAAACAGCCGAATCTCTTGATCCGCAGGGAAGAAATGCTGTTTTGAAAGGTGTCCTTGGCGCATGGAATCCAAAGCGTAAAGAAACACTCTCTGATGCCAACCGCACTTTACTTGCTTCTGTAAAAGGAAATATTCAGGATGACCTAAGCGCTAAATTCACAACACTTATGGAGTCTTACGGTATCAAGGATGAAGTGGCTTCGGATCCTAATGTCCAGATCGTTCGTATCAAAGCGATTCGTGAGGAGATGAAATTCAGTGTGACTGAATTTACCGCAGTAGCTGGAAAGACGGTTGAAATCATCTTTGAAAACCCTGATGCGATGCAGCATAATATCGTTGTTGGAAAACCAAAAACAACAGCAATTATCGGTGCGGCAGCTGATAAAATGATTACAGCAAAAGATGGTGCTGAAAAAAATTATGTACCAAATATCCCTCAAATTATTGCAGCAACGCCCTTGGTAAATCCAGAACAAACATACCGTTTGAAATTTGTGGTACCAAAAGAAGTTGGTGATTATCCTTACGTCTGTACGTTCCCAGGTCACTGGCGCATGATGACGGGAGTTATGAAAGTAGTTAAAGAATAAATTTCGCTGGCCGTTGCTCCGGCAACGGCCAGTTTAATTATATGCTATTACCTTTTAATACGCGTCATTCAACCAAACATCTCTCGCCTATGAAAATAACTTCACATATCATTGCCTGAACGTTTATCTGATACGTTCAAAAATTAGGTTAATAAAACCCTCATTATAAACTGCCATCGCCTCATCAGCACTGTTTCTACGGAAATGTTGCAACAGGAAAAGTACAGGCAATTTTAAATATAATTAATTCAATATTTTCTTGATCTATACAAATACACACTAATAATTAAAATTACTATCTCATCTCTCATTTTAATTTTTTACACAATGAAAAAACGTAACGGATATCTGGAATGGGGTATTTCCCAAACCCTCGGCGTTTTCCTGGCAGCTGCCTGTTTCGGCCCACAGGGCGCATTTGCGCTAAATAATTCGAAAAATACCAGTAAAACCATCATTACTTATGAGGTAAAAAATTACATTGATAAAACCATTTCAGGCTCAATCGTGGATGAGAACAGCAATCCGCTTCCGGGCGTAAGTATTGTTGTGAAGGGCACATCCATTGGAACCAGCAGCGGCGCCGACGGTGCTTATGTATTGAACATTCCAAATGATGCGCAAACCCTCACGTTCTCATTTATTGGCTATACCTCCCAGGATGTTGCCATTGGAAACCAGTCTACCATCAAAGTTGTAATGGTTCCAAGTAATGAAGAACTTCGGGAAGTGATCGTAGTTGGGTACGGAACCCAATCTGCCGCCACAGTGACTGGGGCCGTTAGTAATATCCAGGCAAAAGATCTGATCAGAACACCCTCGATTGGCACATCCGATGCGTTGGTTGGTCGGGTGCAGGGAATTACAGCCCGGAAGGCAGACGCCCGTCCTGGAAATTCGACCTCGATTCAGATACGTAACATGGGAACACCTCTTTATGTAATCGACGGAATTCCTTCTGACGCGACCAATTTTAATAATTTAGGTCAAAACGATATCGAAAGCGTTTCAATTCTGAAAGATGCTTCTGCCGCAATCTATGGTTTAAGGGCAGCTAATGGTGTGATCCTGGTCACAACCAAAAGAGGAAAAGCAGGCGATGGGCCAGCAAAAATTAATCTCTCAGGTTACTACGGGTTGCAAAATTTTACCCGTTATCCAAAGCCTGCCAACGCTTATCAGCATATGCGCGGATTGGTTGAATCGGACGTGAACCAGGGCCGCACACCTTCTATCACACCGGAAGAACTGGCAAAATGGAAAACCGGAACTGAAAAAGGATATCAGAGTTTTGATTACTACAAAATGGTGATGCGCCCGAATGTTCCGCAATACTACGGGAATGCAAACGTATCAGGCGGAACCGAGAGAATCAATTATTACCTCTCATTCGGGCAGCTGAATCAGGACGCTCTGATCAAAGATTATAAGTTCAGAAGAACCAACGTTCAGGCAAATATCGAAGCACATATCACCAAAAAACTGAAAGTCGGAACTCAGATCAACGGCCGTATCGAAAACAGATCCCAGGTTGGAGTTCCGGGTCTTGACGATTACTTCAATCCGTTTCTTAGTATTTTCACCATGTGGCCAACGGAACGTCCTTATGCGAATGACAACCCGAATTATATCAACCAAACGCATAATGTTAACGTCAATCCTGCAACTTATACCAAGGAAATTACAGGCTATATTGATGAATTAACTCGCGTTGTAAAAGGCAACTTTTTTGCAGAATATGATTTTGGTTTTGGTTTAAAAGCCAAAGGAACATACTCCTATGGTTTTACCAATTTCGACTTCGACGGTTTTGAATACACGTATGACGCCTACACTTATAACGCCGAAAAAGATACGTACGATGTCGTCGTAGGTGGTGGAAACCAGAATCCGTGGAGAGAACGGCGCAAGCGTAATATCGTTGACCGTTTTGCACAATTTCAGCTAAGCTATAACAAGACTTTTGGTGATCATGAAATCTCGGCGGTCGGTGCTTATGAGCAGTCTGATAATGTAAATACCTATATGATCGTCCACACGGTACCACCCAATAATTACATTCCTTTGATGTCTTTCGCCAACCAGGATTATCTATTGGATGAATGGAGCACAGAGGCGCGGGCCGGATATATTGGTCGGGTAAATTATGCTTTTAAGCAAAAATATCTTGTAGAAGCAGTGGGACGCTATGATGGATCTTTCCTTTATGCCCCCGGAAAACGCTTCGGTTTCTTCCCGGGCGTATCGGCTGGATGGCGTATTTCAGAAGAGAATTTCTTCAAGGGGAAACTGGAAAATGTATTTAGCAACCTTAAAATCCGTGCTTCCTATGGCCGGACTGGTAGCGACCGTTTGACGCACCTTCCAAACGATCCGTTTGTCGTTGATCCATTCAGTTATTTACCAGGATATAATTTCTTGCAGGGAAGTGCCATTTTTGACGGAGCTTATAACATTGGGGTGCGCCCAAGAGGTTTGCCAGTGACTACGCTATCCTGGATTACCAATGTTTCCACCAACTTCGGGATTGATTTTGGTTTTATGGGCGGAAAACTGAATGGTCAGG
>Ga0247803_1000703_pt1 | contig 17754 bp, 18 predicted proteins | sample UWRJL014104B1_FD_180928 | JGI IMG/M metagenome (GOLD analysis project Ga0247803, IMG submission 180928) | Plant litter microbial communities from Arlington Agricultural Research Station in Wisconsin, United States - UWRJ-L014-104B-1 | ecosystem: Environmental > Terrestrial > Plant litter >...
TTGTACGACTCCTCCTTGGTAAGGGAGAATGGTGCGTTCGTGATCTTGTCCGGAGCAGGTCCAGGGTTCAGTCAACGCCATCAGGTTGGGATGCAGCGTTCAGCTGCTGGTCGTATATTTCGAGCAAAGCAGTCATAAAGGTGTCATTATTACTATATGCGTCGGATAGATTGTTTTCACCTTCGGGGTTAGTATCCCACCCCTTCCTTCCAGCTAAGCTGCGAAGCTGCTAAGCTGTACAAAGACGGGATCGCTGCAGGTGCAGAGACGAAGTATTGCGTGTGGTATTAGTGATCTATCTAGGCAGGTGCTGAGGCACGTAATCACCCCGGATGTCTTCTCACCCAAATGCACACGCTCCCCTGCGATGTTGTACATCGGATGTCGGAAGCGGACCCGCTTGCAAGGCTACCGATCGCGAATAGTTCGTTGGGAATGTCGTGCTAGTCTATTGACGCGCATATTGTCTGGACAGTACACACTCAAGGTGCTCAACGTGTTTAGCTCCATAACTCTTGAGAGGCAACTTGATGGAGCGTGGCTGCGTCGCCCAGGCAGGTTCGCAGTCGTCGTATGAATGCCGTCATGTAGATCTATGGGTCAGTTCCACAATTAGCGCCTGGAGCGGGTCGCGTCCAAGCTCGGGGCCTTCCGTCTCGAAAACCTTGATGGGATTGTTGAGTTTGGCACTCATATTCGCGCGAAGCCCCGTTTATTGTTACAAGGATGAGCGCGAGAATTGCATCGATCGTGTACTTTCACGCTGTTCGGACGACGCCGGCTTGCATCAGACTGTTGCAGCCTGCGATGACTCTACACAAAGGAATAATATTGCGCAGCGGACTTCCATGGATGTACTGTCCAATCCGTGCTCCGCCCCCTCTCACGCGTTTGATGCTGCCTTGATTGAAGCTCAGGTGATCGGACCAGCGTCTAGATGCGGGGTGCGTGCATCGGCAATGCTATTCTGAAGCATGGTGTTTCACATTCCCATGCAGGATTCGGCATGGGCAACTGAAGACCAACAACCTCGCAGGCTGAGCACGCCGACAACCCACTCCATCACTCGAAGCCATCGTGGTGCGCGATACACACGAGTATGTACCTCATTGACAGTGTCACAGTGCACAAAGGCACTACGGAAGCCTGCTCGTTGGCGCTGCCGTCCGGAAGGCTAGACCGAAGGGATCGAGTTGGTGGCCGCGGCGCGAGGATTGGCCAATGGCGAGTGCATGCATGCGGGGGAAATGACGTACTCCATTGGAGCTCCCCAGCAGCTGACCGCGAGCTAACTAGCTCCGTGCCTTTTCTTTCTTAAATACATCCGGCTGCCTTGTTGTGCTAGAACACCTCTCCATCCCCTCTTCCATTACCCAATCTCACACCCCATCAACCGCCATCATGATAATTGACCCGGTCGAGATGCTCAAGAAGACCAGCGCGCTTCTGCCGACTGCTACTGCTACGGCTTCGTCGTTGCCCACTATTGTCCCCGACTACCCCGAGGACCAGTTCGCTGAGGAGGATGGCAAGAGGACGCTTTGGGTCGTCTTCATTGTTATGCTCATCTCCTCCGCCGTCTTTACTGGTCTCTCGTGGAGGGTCCCGGTGGTATGTACGCCGACTCCGTGGTGCTTTCCAAGCTGACCACCCTTTGACAGCACAAACGTCTCTACCATGTCATCACCACTCTCATCACCGTAACTGCCGCCATCTCATACTTTGCCATGGCCACCGGCCACGGTGTCTCCGTCCACACCGTCAAGGTCCGTCACCAGAACGATCACGTTCCCGACACCTTCACCGAGGTCAACCGCCAGGTCTTCTGGGCCCGCTACGTTGACTGGGCTATCACCACACCCCTCCTCCTTCTCGACCTTAGCTTGTTGGCTGGTCTCAACGGCGCTCACATCCTGATCGCCATCGTTGCCGACCTCATCATGATCTTGACTGGTCTGTTTGCCGCTTTCGGTGCCGAGGGTACCCCCCAGAAGTGGGGCTGGTACACCATTGCCTGCCTTGCCTACCTTGTTGTCATCTGGCACTTGGCTGTTAATGGTCGCGCTCAGGCTCAGGCCAAGGGTGACAAGGTTGGCTCCTTCTTCCTGGCCATTGCTGGATTCACGCTCGTCATCTGGACTGCTTACCCTATGTAAGTAACCTCTGCAGCTACCAAGTTACACTTCTAATCATTCACAGCATCTGGGGTATTGCTGATGGCTCCCGCAACCTCTCGGTCGACGGCGAGATCATCGCCTACGCTGTTCTGGACATCCTCGCCAAGCCCGTCTTCGGTACCTGGCTCCTGGTCACACACGCTAGGCTTCCGGAGACCAACATCGACCTCGGCGGCTTCTGGTCCTACGGTCTCGGTGGTGAGGGTGGCGTCCGTCTAGGTGATGATGACGGTGCGTAAACCAGTCAATCGACCCCGACTGTTATAGTCGCCTCACACGGTTAAAAATTGCAAAGCCTATGGTATGTACGCGGACAGGTGTAGGTCCGGTACTCAAAAGCTTGTGGCGGATAGGTTACATCTTGAGGATGTGACTTAGGCAGGATATTTCATGCATTGTCTCATATTGCTCGCATGGGCCTCGGTAGGGTCATGATTCGCGTCGTTTCTATAATTAATGATACTCATGTTTCCCTATTCGAAGACTTGCTTTCAACGTGATCTGTCGTACCAACTAAGAAGCCCAGGAATGTTGACTGGAATGTTGGTGGAAGGCATGCGTCACAGTTGACGAGGGTCTTTCGCCGTTCGCGACTTCTGCCGCTATCTGAAGTTGACGCCGACATCGAACGATAGCTTCCCCTTCCAGCAACTGAGCATTGCCAACGAGCGAAGCCAGGCTTTAGCACTTGGAGCTTACTCAACCTATCGTCATGCAGCCAGCATTGCTCACTATTCTTGGGACGCTATTGTCTGCAGTGTAAGCAAATCGCAACCACAGTCTCGACGGCACACTGTCCAGCCAAAAGCCATGCATCTAATCCCGCATACCCACAGAACTTCTATCCCGATGACCGCGGCGCCGGCAGCCTCATGCACCATCAGCCTGTTCCAAAACCCGCCTCTTGAGCGAGACTGTGTCTTCTATGAAAGTACACGAACGACAACTTATTGGACGGACTGTGGGGGATGCGAGTTGACGACGAGGGTGCTGGGTGTTGGGCTGGTAAGTACTATCTTGCACTCCCTGGGTGGAGTGCTGGATTGGCGTTGATGCTGAAGATGTAAAGCCTTGTCAAAGAATTACGACGGTGCCTGGGGTTGGGGAAAAAGTGGTCACGGCTTGTGTTCCGGATGTGACTAGTACGATGAGCAGCTGGGGAGGTCATGGCGGCGTGGTTGTTGCAACTTCAACAGCATGAGGGGAAAAGGTATGGGTATCATGGGAGGGACTTTTGTGGCGTTAGTTTTGAGTTCACGCATGGATTGAGCTGAGTTTCTTTTGTCTAGAGGTCGACGGAAGTTCATTGTTATGTGAAGCTTGGATGTTTATCCACCCGCGTCCCGTCGCGTAGCTGAGAGCGGAACCCAGTTACGTCATAAGCGGCAGAGCGTTGGAGAGCACCTGGCCTGGCAACAGGCAGCGACATCAGACGAAACCGAGCAGGCACATGGTAATGATTGCAAATGGGTACAGTAGTCGTATGACATGGTCTCCCGGCTGGAATGGCAGACAGGTGACAGTAGCGGCGGGGTTGGCCAGGCGCCTCGTCGTTGCTCCGGTCACGCAACAGGGATCAACGCGGGGTGCAGCGCCTTTGTTACAAAGTAGGTACCCACGTACCCAAAAGCAGCCGTCGTCTGACACAGCCTCACACCGTGACCACAAGTACCTCGTCCGCAAACAATCAACACTCTGCATACACACGCTCTCTCCTCTTGAACCCAACACACTTCCCCTCCAAAGCCCACCAAACATGTCCACCAACGCCATTGTCGACGAGACGCCCATCTCGCCCGTCCGCGAGGGCCTCGAGCGCCGCAACACGCTGGAGAACAAACTCGCCCAGCGCCCGGATCCGCAGGACTTGAAGGATAGACACATTCTGCTTGATACCGCTGCTGCACCGTATGCGCATTCCCCGTCCTCAGACTCCTGCTACCATCCTGCCACTCCGGAAGCTTGCCCGCCGCAAGGCACGCCCCATATCCCAACCGAGCCATGCTAACACCCGCAAACAGAGCCCTGCAGGCCAAAGCCCTCGAGCTCGAACGCCAGCGCGCAACCGACAACCTCAAGAAGGGCCTGTCCCACCGCCCCGACCGCGACACCCTCGTCGAGCGCAACATCCTCCCCGACTCGAGCGCTGCTCCCGCGCTGCAGGGCCACCAGAGGGAGCTTGAACGTCACATGCGCGCTGATAGCTTGGAGAAGGGGCTCCAGTCCAGGCCTGACCCCGAGACGCTGGTGAAGAAGGGCATCTTGGAGGAGGATGAGATTCCGCGTAAGGAGGCGTAGATCGGAACGTGTGATGGGGGATGCGAGTGCGGGGACAAGCCTCGGCATACGAGGATCAACATAGGGTATTTGCGACTATGGCATATGGAATACTCTCTTTCATGGCGTAATGAGCGACTGGAGCTTTGTAGGCGATGGCTATCGCTGATGATGTGTATGGGTAAAGCAGGCAGCTTTTGATATTTAGCATGTTGCATTGGGATCCCTTTTAATGACCACCACTCCATTTTCTATTTGGTCGACTTGCATCACACCAATGCTCGAGGAGGTAAAGCGAGGAATGTATTATGACCCTTTTGAATGCACTTTGCTAATTTTGTGTGCTGACCTTAGCTACTTATTCGTGGACGTTCAACACCGGCCCTGCTCTTCAATCCCACCTCCCAGAAACCTTGCTCTGCAGCCACGTGGGCAAGGTAGGCTTCTTCTCCCACCCGGCCTTCCACTGATCCTTCCAGCCCTCCACACTCGCCGGCAGAGCATACACAGCAGTCACGAACCAGGTGCTGGATCCCGCCTTCAAGTCCTTGTGGATCGTGGGCAGCACCGTCCGCGCTTCCACCAGGTTCGAATTCGCATCCGACAGCAGAATGCTTCCTGTTCTCTCTTCTTGTGCCAGCTCGGCAATGCCCACAGCGCCGGTCCTCGACGCCGCGAATGCGCTCGTAGAATCGGCTTTTCCGCCTTCCGAGATGGACTCGTTGAGTTCAGTTAGGTTCCTGCCATCGGACTCGCGCATCCCGTATACAGCCCAAGCACCTTCTGCGGTCTGGATGTCGCGGCCTGTGCGGATGCGGTGGACGCGTAGGTGCCAGTTTGGCGTGTCTTCCGCCGGGGGAACGAGGTATGTAAGCACATCGACATCGTGCCACGGCTTCATGCTCGATACGAGCACCGGGACCCCATCGTGGCTCTCAATCTCGGTGTCGCCGTTGTGGGCACGACGCATCTTCCAAATCTCGCCACCGTCATCTGACATCGCCAGCGAGGATTCTGGCACGAACTGCTCTAGCGTGTATGAGCCTGTGGATACGGAGTAGGCAAACGCAGCACTGTATGCGAACTTGCCGTACTTCGCTTGTGTGTTCTTGAGCGCATAGTGGCATGATTGACCACTGGACAGGAGGAAGCTGTGGCCGCCACTTCGGACGACGATGTGCCTAGGGTGAGGCAGGGGTCTTGCTATACGCTGGTCTGCGAAGGGATGCGGTTCCTCCTTGGAGCTCCAGAACGGATGGCTGGCTGGCTTCGCCAATGGAGCAAAGGCTAACATGCACCAGTAGGGTGATCCCGGAGAGTTGTAGTTTTCCGCAAGGTAGGTGTTGGGGTACGAGAAGCCAATGCTGAGCATGCCGTTTGGCTGGAAGATGTCCTGCTGTGTCGTCCACCACCGCAAGTTCCTAAGCCAGATGCCCTTCACAACCCCCCACGACAACGGAGCAGGTAGTTCGACATCGGCGAAGGCTACCGCACCCCAGAAGGCTACCATGGCCCATCGATACGTCAGCGATCGCCCAAAGGTGATGGCTCGGCCTTCTGGATCGAAGTAATGAACAAAGTCGAGCGCGTATTGTCGAGCCCGGTTCTTGTACTCTTCAGCCTGTGTCGGATCGGTATCCTTGGCCAACTCTGCGTAGAGCAGCTGCAGATACTGGATTGCAAACGAGCCGGAATAATAGTCCATTTGGCGGTAGCCTTCCGGGCCATCATTCGACCATCCATCGCCGCGGTAGAAACTGTTGAGCTGCTTGATATCGGCTTCGAGTCTTTCTTTGGACCAAGCAGCGCCGTTCTTTGCGAGGCCGAGGTTGGCGAAGACGCGGAACCAGAGCCTATCATGTTCTCAGAATCATGTTCACCATTACAGGTGCGTGTATGCAGCATCACAGGAGCAATCATACCAGTTCGTATTCGGCATGTCTTTGTCATTCATACTCCCCAGCCACGCCTCCACATTCTTCTTCTGCTGCTCCGTCAACGGATCCCAGAAGTCCTTGTTCGCTATTGCGAGCGTGTATCCAATTGGACACGCCTCGACCATTCTCTGGTCCTGATCTTCCATATATCCCCAGAACTCTTCGCTCTCGGGATTCGTGCCGGCGATCAGACCTTGCACGAAGCGGTCTGTACCCTCATACGTGCTGCCCCCAGCGAGCAACGGTGCAAGTGCCCACAATGGGCGGGCATAGCCTTCTACCTGAGCGGCAGTCTCATCGAACCGGGTCCCCGTGCTGCCTACCCTGACCATAGAATGGAGAGGCGAGTCGCCGCCAGCGAGGGGGTCCAAGAGCGACGCGACGGCGGCCACGACATCATCTCGAGACTGAAGCGGATTGGTGTGGAATGGGTGGAGGGGGAAAGAGCGGTTCGCGGTTGCTACTTTGGCCGTCATCTTTGTCTGAGCTTGTGACTGGCTGTTTGCACGGTCGGTGGCTGGGACTTGGGATGGACACGGAGTAAGCGATGCGCTTGGTGGCTTATGTGGCTTCGTGGGAATGTCGACCGAATGGTGATAATCCGGGGGAAGGCGAGATCTGGCCTTGGATGGCTTGGTGGTCTCAATTTGGGAACTCGTACGGTTCAGAGAGGTGGCAGCGAAGTCGGCCGTAGCGTGGTGGAGCAATTGGACAATCTAACGGTCTTTCACTCCCTTATTCTACGGAACGACACCGTGTTGGTGCGTCGGCATCTGAGGTGATGCAGGCAAAACCCGCTCCGTCTTTTGCCAGCACTCGAGCCACATCTCCACAATCCATTGGGGTCTATCTGCACTGGGACTTCCCGCACCTGCAATCATCACCAGACCGTCGCCGCCAGCGGGGCATCCACTCCGCCGAGCCCACAGTCTCGTAGCGTCCATCACTCAGCGGATAAATGCACTACAACCGTCGCTTGGGCGGCGTATCATCTTGGCTGCCGTTGGTGGGGCTCTTTTGAACCCTTCCCAAACGCAGATGGCTTCCCGCTCGATCCCTATCTACCCCAGCTCTTTACCCCGGACCATCCCCTCCTCACCAACAACCCTCGTCCGCACCGCGCCCGCGTGGAACAGCGAACAGGGGGCTTGGAAATCGCTTGGCACCGCGCTACTCATGGAATCTAATTTTCCCACAAATGAATGTAGATTGTTTGCGCCGAGGCCCTGCTTCTGCATGTTCTGGAAGATGATGTGCCCGTGCGCCCTCGACGAGACCTGGAATCCTCTGGGGGAAATGTGATGGAGGTGGAAGCGCGGACCTGGAATTGGGGTATGCGCTCGTCGTGGTAGCACGGCGATGCTCGCAGGCGGCATCTTACTGGAGGAAATGAAGACGGGATGAGGATCGATAGCGGCGTGGTCCCAAGAGCGTGATGTGCGGATCACGGACGCACATCCGGAGCTTGGGGCCCGTGGTGTTTATATATACGTGCGCGACGTGCGGGTCAATCTAAGTTGTGGAGATCTGCTAATCTTTTGTGGCTCCGTCTGCCTGGTCCCTCTTTCTCCAGCTTTATCGCCTCAATTGAAGGCTTTGCTCTACGATTTCACTCGTGAGCTTCATCTTGAAGAGCGTGAGATTGCCGACCGTGGTCCTTGCTGTCACGACTCAAGACTAGGTACGCTCCCTTCCTCGCGCCCTTTCGTTCCGCTCGTGCTGCTTCCAGGCCTTGTGCATCGTCAGCTAACAGTACATCAAGACTAGATCGATACCTCGAAATCTCGTGCGATAGCTGAGACGATGGCGTCGAGCATTCAAGCCAACTCGCGGCCCGGGGTCGGGGCCCGCTTCTTGTACAAGATTATCAAGAACGAGGCCATGAAGGTGGACCCGCCGGAGATCTACGGATGGCGCACCTTCATGATGGCCTGCTCCGCTTGCTTCGGTGGCATGCTGTTCGGTTTCGATATCGGAACTATCGGTGGTGTGTTGATCTTGGATCCGTTCAAAAAGTACGTCTGCATCCTGATACCCGGGCTACGAACCTGTGAATCTCCCTCCATCATGGATCAAGGTGACTGACTTCGGCACCGTACAGGAAATACGGAATTGATACCTTGTCACCGGCCGCGGCGGCCGATCTGTCAGCCAACATTGCGTCGACCCTCCAGGCGGGATGTTTCGCCGGTTGCTTCCTGTCTTCGTGGATTGCGGATCGTTGGGGACGAAAGACTGCTCTTATGTTCAACGGATTGCTCACGATCGTTGGGTGCATCATTCAAGCGTGCAGTTTTGGAAGCCTTGCTTCCATGTATGTTGGTCGGTACGTACTTGTTCTCCGCCGGTTTCCTCGTGCGATTCCATACTTACGAACCCCAGATTTGTAGCCGGCGTCGGTGTCGGTGGCGCCTCGATGGTCGTTCCCCTCTACATCTCCGAGAACTCTCCCCGTGCCATTCGTGGTGGCTTGACCGGTATCTACCAGCTCTTCATCGCCACTGGAACCATGCTCGCCTTCTGGGTCAACTACGGCGCGATCCTACACATTAAGGGTGATGCCGTCTACATTGTTCCGCTTGCTCTTCAGGCTATGCCTGCCGTCCTACTTGTCGGCTGCATGGCGCTCAACAAGGAATCGCCTCGATGGCTCGCAAAGGCTGATCGTTGGGATCAAGCCGGCACTGTCCTCGCCCGTATGCGCGGCCTACCTGTTACACATGACTACGTGCAGAGCGAGCTTCGCGACATCGCCGAGCAGCTTGAGCACGAACGCATGCTCATCGGTGGATCGTCCCTCATGGATCTCCTCCGCGAAATGTTCACCATCCCCGGTAATCGCAAGCGCGCACTCATCTCCATTGGTCTCATGGTCTGCCAGCAAATGACCGGCACCAACGCCATCAACTACTACGCGCCGCAAATCTTCAAAAGCTTGGGTCTTGTCGGCTCCAGCACTGGTCTCTTCGCCACTGGAATCTACGGCGTCGTCAAGATGGTTACTTGCGCTGCTTTCCTTCTCTTCGCCGCCGACTCCCTTGGTCGTCGCAAGTCGCTTCTGTGGACATCCATTGCCCAAGGCGCCGCTATGATGTACATTGGCTTGTATGTTCGCATCGCGCCACCGAAGATGGGCGACCCAGTGCCACCTGCGGGATACTTTTCCCTTGTGTGTGTGTTCTTGTTCGCCGGTTTCTTCCAGTGGGGCTGGGGCCCTGTCTGCTGGATCTACGTCTCTGAGATTCCGACTGCGCGGCTGCGATCGCTCAACGTTGCCATCGCAGCGGCTACACAGTGGCTCTTCAACTTTGTTGTTGCGCGTGCGACTCCGACCATGATGGTCACGGCAGGTAGGAGCGGTTACGGGTGAGTTGCTAATCCCTTCCCTCTACGTCAACGTTAACTAACGGCTTGCGTAGTGCCTTCATCATCTACTCTTGCTTCTGCTTCTCCATGTTCTTCTTCGTCTGGTTCCTCATCCCCGAGACGAAGGGTCTGTCGCTCGAGAAAATGGACGACCTCTTTGGTGTAACGGAGCTTGTCAAGCAGATTGAGGAGGACCGTGAGGCTCATGCTGTCCCGACAGAGGTGGGCATGGACGGAAAGGAGGTCGCGCGCGAGGAGCGTCATGAGGTCCGTCCTTAGACGGGTTTAATGGTTGCCTTTGTGCTATTATTCTGGGGTGGATTGAGACGCTTGGGAACGAGGGTCCCCGACGACTAGTCGCTACGTATATGAAAGTCTCAGTTGATCAATTTAAGAGTCGCTCTTTTGACGAATTGTCTTGCGTATTGGACTTTCACACCAGCTTTCGTTGCCCTGGAATGCATTGATTGGTGCATGCACAATAAAACTTTCTCTATCAGTGCATGGTCAAACTAGGCCTCTCATGACCAGTGATTCCAAGACAAATCCACAGAGAACTTAGGCTTACCGAACTTGGCTAGTAGCTCTCAATGTTAGCGATTTTGGAATTCGCGCCTTCACGTGACCGTCGGCGGACTTCCGAGTGAACCCCCGAGATCGTGCTCAACTTTTTTTGGTGTCGCCCAGAATTCGAACTGCAGCAGACCTCCGTGTCGTCCATTCATTGCATTTCTTTCTTGCCCCTCTCCATATCGTTCAGCATGAGGGTGCAATCTTTAATACGGGCGCAATCGCTCACCTCGACCTGTCTTCGCCAGTCCGCGTGGACAGCGTCCCGAACCGCCTCACGATGCGCGCTATCCACCGTGGCAACATCGCGCACGACGTCTAGAGCTGGGACCAAGGTAGATGCATGGATGAACAGTCAAAGATGTTACGGGCAGAGACGATGGCAGACTGCGGCTGCAGTGTAAGTGCACTGGTCCTAGGCGTGCAACTTGCACCGCGACGGTTGAGAGGCAATTGAAGGCTGACTGGGATGCGCAGACTGGAGCAAGCAACGGCTGATCCTGCCACCCTATCTCAAGAGACCATTGTCGAAAACCTAGATCCCCTCGAAGCGAAGCGGCTGTCGAAAGTGCGAAACATTGGTATTGCAGTATGGAACCCCCCGAAACTGGACGGTGGCGGAACTTGGCTAATGGAGACATGCAGGCACACATTGACTCGGGCAAAACAACAGTGACCGAACGCGTCCTATACTACACCGGTCGCATCAACAGCATACACGAGGTGCGCGGCAAAGATGCCGTCGGCGCGAAGATGGACTCGATGGACCTTGAGCGCGAGAAGGGAATCACCATCCAGTCTGCGGCCACGTTCTGCGACTGGATCAAGAAGGAGGACGGTAAAGAAGAGAAATACCACATCAACTTGATTGATACACCCGGGCATATCGACTTCACGATCGAGGTGGAGCGCGCGTTGCGAGTGCTGGACGGAGCTGTCATGATTCTGTGCGCCGTCAGCGGTGTCCAGAGTCAGACTATCACTGTCGACAGGCAAATGAAGAGGTACAACATTCCTCGGATATCGTTCGTGAACAAGATGGACCGCATGGGCGCCAACCCGTGGAAAGCGGTGGAACAGATCAACCAGAAACTCCGGATAGCTGCGGCCGCGCTTCAAGTCCCCATCGGACGTGAAGATCACTTCCAGGGTGTGGTGGATCTGATCAGGATGAAGGCCATCTACAACGAAGGAGAGAAGGGAGAGCTGACCCGCGAGACGGACGAGATACCAGCTGATCTGGTGGAGCTGTGCAAAGAGAAGAGGCAGAAGCTGATCGAGACATTGGCGGATGTGGACGATGAGATGGCGGAGATCTTCCTTGACGAACGAACGCCCACCAATGTACAGATCAAGGCTGCCATTCGAAGAGCTACGATATCTTTGAAGTTCACACCGGTCATGATGGGTTCCGCGCTTGCCGACAAGTCGGTCCAGCCCATGCTCAACGGCGTATGCGACTACCTGCCCAACCCGGCCGAAGTCGAGAACATGGCGTTGGACAAGAAGCGAAAGGAAGCACCGGTAAAGTTGGTGTCGTACAATTCGCTACCGTTTGTAGGACTGGCTTTCAAGCTGGAAGAGAGCAACTTCGGTCAGCTCACATATATTCGGGTGTATCAAGGTACGCTGAGGAAGGGCATGAACGTTTTCAACGCACGATCAGACAAGAAGGTCAAGATCCCGAAGATTGTGCGCATGCACTCCAACGAGATGGAGGAGGTGCAAGAGATTGGTGCTGGAGAAATCTGCGCTGTGTTTGGTGTCGACTGCGCGTCTGGTGATACTTTCACGGACGGCGGTCTTGGATTCACTATGGTAAGTGTTATCCCCTAGAAGCGCTGCGCGTTAGCTGACGACGTAGACTTCCATGTTTGTCCCCGAACCTGTCATCTCGCTCTTCATTAAGCCAAAGAACACCAAAGATACGCCGAACTTCAGCAAAGCTATGAACCGGTTTACGCGCGAAGATCCAACCTTCCGAGTACACGTCGATCAGGAATCGCAGGAAACAGTCATCTCGGGCATGGGCGAGCTACACCTGGAAATCTATGTGGAGCGCATGCGACGAGAGTATAAGGTGGATGTCGAAACAGGCAAGCCGCAGGTAGCATACCGAGAGACCATCACCAAGCGTGTCAACTTTGATCACACCCTCAAGAAGCAGACTGGTGGATCCGGAGACTATGCCCGCGTTGTCGGTTGGATGGAACCCAGCGAAGCCCTCGGCGAGAACAAGTTTGAGCAGCAAATTTCCGGTGGCACCATTTCGGAGAAGTTCTTGTATGCTTGTGAGAAGGGCTTCAATGCATCGGTCCACAAGGGCCCTCTGCTCGGCCACAGGGTTCTGGGTGCCTCCATGGTTATCAACGATGGTGCTACCCACGCGGTCGACTCCTCCGAAATGTCCTTCAAGATGGCGACACAACAAGCTTTCCGCAAGGCCTTCACTCAGGGTGCACCGCAGGTGCTAGAGCCTTTGATGAAGACAACGATCACTGCGCCAAACGAGTTCCAGGGTAGCGTCAACGGTCTACTCAACAAGCGGAACGCGGTCATCAACGATACCGAGATTGGTCCCGAAGACTTTACCGTGTACGCTGACTGCAGCTTGAACAGCATGTTCGGCTTCTCGTCACAGCTACGAGCTGGTACGCAGGGTAAGGGTGAATTCTCGATGGAGTTCAGTCATTACAGCCCGGCGCCGCCGCAGCTGCAGAAAGAGCTCATAGCCAAGTATGACAAGGAGCAAAAGGACAGGAACACATAAAAGTGTTTGTTGAATAGTGATGAGGTGGCACGTGGGTGGAAATCGAAAGGGCTTCTTGTGATTATACCCGCAAGGGATAGGGATGCCGGCATATAGATGGACGTTTGGGCGATTTCTGGGGACTAGATGTACAGTATTGTATGTTAAGCATTGTACCTTTGTAGGTGTGTATATTAGGAATGAGATATCCCATGTCCTCTCTGCAGCATCGAAGCCCTTTCATATTGTGACTAGAGTCTAATTGATGTGACGTAGATTAAAAGATGGAAACTGTCAGTACATTTCTTTCCCGGACAAGACATGATCACAAGTCGCCGGAGTGCCGACGCTCGTTCATCAATGCTTTCCAAGATGCCAAGCTAGATAGGTAACTTCCTAACCCAGTCTAGCGCACCGTGCTATCTCTACAACATCCATCCCGAAATCGACACTGCATCGCTCTCCCATCGCCATAAAGAAAGGAGTACCATTTCTAATCGTTTAGCATCCTACCCTGCTTTTCCGATCCGGTTTACACCTCCACAGCCGTGGTGAGCGAGTTGCCAATATGTCGTCGCTAATACCCCTGTTGAAGAAGGGCTACTGGCTGTTGGCTGGGTTGGGAGCTCTATGGGCTGTTTTCCTCGGCTCTTTAGTGAATCCTACGGCTCAGAGGCAGTTAGTTTGATCCAATTAGATATTGAGACGCCGGCATGCTAATCGTTGACTAGCGCGATGTATATGCACAAGGCACACACGGGCTTCTGGCATAATGCCTCGAATCCGGAGGAGTTTGGGTTTGCGAGTATGTTGAGTATTCTATCAATGGCTGAAAGGTAGTGGAAGGCTAACGTCGACGCAGAGGGCCAAGTCACACCGTTCTGGCTCGATACGAGTGATGGCGAAAAGCTGTTTTGCTGGCACGTGCTTCCGCTGGATGTGTATCTGGAGCATGAACAGGAGGTTTACCAGAAGACCTTGGGAGGTGTTGCGGAGGATTTTACAGCTACGGTGGGAGCGAAGCTGTTGAAGAAGGATGGGAAGAGCAAGGTTGTGGTGAATTTCCATGGGGTACGTCTGTCTTGCAACTTGCTGCAAAGAGAACGATACTAATGACTGTCTTTCAGAACGCTGGACATGTGGCGCAAGGCTGGCGACCGTCGACATACCGCTCGGTAGTTGGTATTCCACACACGCACCTGCTGACCTGCGACTACCGCGGCTTCGGCAAGTCTTCACTCAAGAACCCCCCTCACATACCCACGGAAACAGGCCTCATCACAGACGGCATATCACTCATCTCATACCTCACAAACACCCTCAAGCACCCCTCCTCGCAAACCGTCCTCCTCGGCCAAAGCCTAGGAACAGCCGTAACCGCCGCCTCAGCCCTCTACTTCGCAGACCCGAACTCCCCCCACCTCCCAACCGACATCGTCAAGCCCTCCCCTGCAACAAAAGGTCTGCAAAGCTTCGCAGGTATTGTCCTCGTAGCTCCATTCACCGACCTACCGCAGCTCCTCCAAACATACAAAATCGGCGGCATCATCCCCGTCCTCTCGCCTATACGTGGCTACCCCAAGCTAGCACGTTTCTTCACCAGCAAGATAATCGACCACTGGCCCACACTCCCCCGCCTCCAAGCCCTCATTACCTCAACCGCCGCTACCCAAACTCCCGTCCATCTCACCATCATCCACGCCCGCAACGACCAAGACATTACCTTCCGGCTCAGCGAGGCACTGTACGCGCCTCTTGAGTCTGCTATGCTTGCCGAAGAAGGTGTGACTGCTTCTGAGGAGCGACGGAGCATTCATGGTGGGGAGAGGGTGAAGAGGGGCGCGTTCGCGTATCGCAAAGCTGAAGATGCGAATGGGGAGAGGAGTGTGGAGTTGGAGGTTGTGAGGTATGGGGGGCACAACGAGGTTGTGGGGTGGTCGCAGGTCGGGCTGGCCGTTAGGAGAGCCTTTAGGAGGAAGAGGTTTGTGCCGGGTTTGGACGTTGAGTAGGAGTAGCTTGGTGGATGAGGGTGGCTTTGGTGCTGGGCTGGGATGGGATGGCAACGGATTGTGTGTAGTGTACTGTATCAATATTTGCAAGAGATCGTTTACACTGAGATAGTTATTGCTTGGTTAGAAGATATTCAACGAAAGATGCCGGTGTGTCATTGGAACGTCGTGTTTATTTACCCCCAGGAGCCCAACCTACGAACAGCTTCCCCGCTGTATCAGAACTACACGAATGTCCGGTTTCGCAAGCACCAAAGTCCACAACATCAAGAGAAACAGCATGCGCGTACCGATTCAGCTAGATGGTATGGAAACTGGACCCAGTGCGGAGTTCGAATAAATCCATCCATGGTACCGTACGTTATCACTGTGGCTTGCGGGCTAAAAGTGATTGCTGTTACAGATGTGTGTGATGTAGTGCGTGTTTTATGCGATGGAAAACTAGAACCGTGGGACTTGTTCGGAGTTGGTATAGCGTGGGTTTGGGATGTTGATGTGCGCGTTCAAGTTTCGCAGTGTAGCAGGTAATATTGGACGAGTTTACATCTTCGATATATAATTACATGTGGCTAGTCTATGGATTCAACGCTTGATAAATTTGGTATCGATCAGGCAAGAAATCTTCCCGCGAATGCAATGGGTATACAGTTTTGGTTGCAATGTCTCGCCGGACATCATTGTATTCGTGGTGTGTTCCGGAGCGATTGCGGCAACTGTGGGGAAGCGGATATATCGTTTGATGTGTGCAATTGCCCCTTCTCGAGCGGGGGGTTACTTCATAGGTGGCAGTCCCAATCTGTCTCCGCCTGGCTGCGTGTTCTCTATTTCCTGTTCTCGAATCCAGCTGCTCCTTCAGACACCTGATTTCCGCGGGCGGGGACTAGCCGGAAGCTCAACAGGAAGCGTTTGGTCCCCAGACATCTCGAACGGGTGTTGCGCATTCGATCTATTCATCACACTAGTTAGCATGACTTCCCCGTAGCTGGGCAAGGGCTAGAACAACCTTTGGGCAGGAGACACGGAAGATACACCATGCTGGGCGTATTTTTCGGAGGGGGGGTAGTACCCTGCGCTGTCCAGTTCCGCTGGTTTTCCGGTGGAGGTGGGGGCGTATGCGTTACTGTTGTTGCGCTTCTTGCGACGCCAGAAGAAAAAGGCGACGGCGATGAGGATGAGGGCGGCGACGCCAACACCGACCCCTACGCCGATGGCTGTTGCGTTTGAGGATTTGGAGCCTGTGGAGGCGTTCGAAGTTGGAGTGCTGGAGGGGGTGGTTGTCGCAGCAGCGTTGCTTGCGCCGGTGGTTGTCGCGGATGCGCCGGGTGTCGAGGTCGACGAGGCTGACGAAGTATGCGTTTGCGTGAAGCTTTCTCCAATGATCGTGACCGTGAAGACGTCGATTTCTGGAAACGAGAAGCTCTCGAACTGGTTGTTGTTGCATTTGCAGTTATCGTAGCAGCAGTAGGAGTCTGTCGCGGTCGAGTTGCAACCGTAGACAGGCGTGCCATTATCGTCGATGTCCAGACATTGTCTTAAGCAGTTGCCCGACTTCCAATCTTGGTCTGTGCAAGTACCCCGGTGTAGTCGCGCGAGAGTTTGGTTGTGGGGGTCTATGTACGCCCCGCGTCAGATTATTTCCTTTGTGGGTAGTTCCGCTCGTGGCTTACCGGAGACACAGAGACCATTCGAGAGACATGCTTGGCCCTGCGCGACTGTTAGCGATCAATTGGTACCAAGTATTGAAGCGGAGGACATACGTCGAAGCAACATGTGGAGACCAGAGCGTTTGGGTTGCAAGCTAACATCTGTCAGTGAACGAACGGTTCGTCCCTACGATGGTACCAACCTGTGTCAGAGCCAGAGACATCCCCGTTGGGGAAGAAGCAGTCGGCAGCGACAACACGAGATGAAAGCGCGAGCACACTCGCGAGTGTTATTGTAGCATACATCGCGACAGAGCGTACCACCGCAGTAGGTTCCAAAGGCTCAACAAGAAAGACAAGATGGTAGCAAAGGAAGAGAGACCCGGGAAGCAGCCGTTGAAGAATGCATGGGCGCCTCAAGGATTCATCCAGGCACCCCGGCGGGGTCCGTAACGTGTGAGTGGCGCACTGTGCAGATAGCCGACTCATTTACGAGCCCAGTTTTACTTTCTTGTTCGTCTTGGTTAGGGCTTGTGTTTCGTAGCGTAATTATATGCCTATCTTCATCAAACTCGATCTGAACCGGCCTAGCAACATGTCGACAGCGGCTCTTCTGCTTGCTTTGGCAGCTGTTCTTGACGATTCCCAAAGCCAGAGTAACTGGATGGAGACGCATGCGACCAGAGGCTTGTGGTGCTTTGATGATCCTCCAGACTGAAACAGTCCCGAAGCACCGTGGTGGTGGTGTAGGTTTCCGACGCCTTACCATAAGCGGCTAGAGCCACCCAGGAAGATGCCGAAGACGCGATGTTAGTTCCGACGTGATCTTAACCATCGCTCGCTGTATCATCGCGCGCGCAGCCACATGTCTGAGCCGCGACGGTCCACGAGAGCGCGCGCGCGCGAAGAGGCCGCCCCCACGCCTCCAGAGCCGCCTGCGGACACGCCGAGCAAGCCGGCCTCCAAGTCACTGAAGCGCAAGCGCGCCAGCATCGTTCCGTTGAAAGATGGAGGACCGGCCTCTGG
>Ga0247803_1000705_pt1 | contig 17734 bp, 15 predicted proteins | sample UWRJL014104B1_FD_180928 | JGI IMG/M metagenome (GOLD analysis project Ga0247803, IMG submission 180928) | Plant litter microbial communities from Arlington Agricultural Research Station in Wisconsin, United States - UWRJ-L014-104B-1 | ecosystem: Environmental > Terrestrial > Plant litter >...
CACAGTGCCACGCCGTCTGTAGTCTAATCGCGCGATCGTTTATGTTTCATGCGCGGGGTCGCCAAAAGCAATATACCCAGCAACACTTCAGAATCGGTCTAATAGCAGAGCCGCATGTTTTGCGCGTAATCTTTTTCGTCGCTGCATGAGGCGCCAACACATTTTGATGTCACTCTGTTCAATCATTTGTGTGCATGTCCAAGTCGGAAGGTGATTGCTAGTAACACCAGCCTTGAAGCTTTTCTTTAAAGAAGCACCACGGCGTGCGAGCTCTCGCTCTTCTGTAAATAACATGGCTGAGGAGCGCTTGCCGGAAGATCGATCCAACGGCTCGGACCAATCTGACGACCGACCCCCTGCGGAAGTCAATGTTGTTGTAACAGGATTCTCCGTGTGTATCTCGAGCAAGAATCCCATACTGAAGAAAAAGCTGATCGATGCTTTCGCAGCCTTGGGGCGAGGGAACGCCGTGGCCTCCTCTACCTGTCAATACCTCCTGGCTGATCGCCAACGCCCTTCCTCGCGTCATCTTCCGGGCAAACAAGCCTGACATTCGGATCCTCACATATCCAAAGCCGTTGCATAACGGATGGACCTTTCTACGCCACTTCGTTCCCAAGATCTGGGATGGCGATAGAGATCTATTTGGTCTTGAGAAGGGCTCAGGTCAGACGGAACACAAGTTCAAGGTTCACGCCATACTTCACATGGGTATGCTTGATCAGCCAAACTCTTCATTCCGCCTAGAGCGTAACGGCTTCAAGAAAGGGTATACATTGCCTGATATAGACGGCAAGCATCCCAGCGAAGACGACTTGACGGGAGGCGGCACTTGGAAAAATTTGCCTGACAGACTGTCCACCGACATTGACATCGAGGGAGTGTTCGAGAAGATCAAATCAGAGTTAGACGTAGGTACCACGTGTGGTCTATGTCCAAGCTGCGCAACTGAACATATCTAGGACCCGAAGATCGTCATCTCGAATGACATTGAGCGCTACTTGTGTTGCTACATCTACTGGGTGTCATTGGCCGAGGGTTACATCAGAAACGAGGACAGGAGGGTAGAGTTTCTTCATACACCGATTGAGCATGAAAGTTCGGACATCGAAAGAGGAGTCAACCTTGCTTCCGCCATCATTCGTGCCATGACTGAGGATATTGAAAACAAGGGGTAAATCTCGACAGCAAAATTGGATATCACAAGCACGGCAATAAGACAGTCACACTTTGGAGAAAATATATCGTTGACCTCATATCACTAGTTGCTCGTTTGAACCGCGTTCGCTCCGTTCTTTTCTGCGAGTGCAATCGTGGACCTTCCTGCCCAAAGTGAGACCATGAGTTCGTGAACTCGTAATTCTTCATCCAGAGCTTGTGAAGTTGACTCTGGAAAGGAAAGTGCTCGGCGAGCTTCAGCTGCTTCTTTTCGCAAAAGAGACACTTCTCGTTGCCTCTCTTCGGTGAGCTGTTTGTCTCTGGCTTGAATTACAGTTGCGAGATGATATTTGCATCTTGCAACTGCTTCAAGGCTATGTATCGTTAGCTTAAGAACGCTTTGGTCTCCTTGTGAGGAAACTCACGACCAGGAATCTGAATTTTCAAGTGCCAAGCGGAGATTCGTTCTGATTTATAAGTCATTAACTGCCGCTCAAGAACCCTCGTTGCTTTTATACTCACTCGGCCTTGTCCCACTTGTTTCTCAATTCATATATTGCTCCGAGCGCATAGAAGCTATCTTTGGTTGTTTGATGTCTCTCGCCCATCACCTCTCGCCGACCGGCAAGTACCTCCTTGTGGATAAGTAAAGATGCTTGGAGATCATTGCAATTCAGTAGAACGGTAGCCATGACGAACTTTGCCTTGAAGGTGGAGGCAGTCTTTTCTCCCATGTTGCGAGTAGACAAGGAAGTTGCCCGGGTTGCGTACGCTCTTGCGTTCTCGAAGTTTCTTCGGGAAAGCTCCACTATGGCCAAATTTTTGTACGTCTCGCCGAAGTGCCACGGGATGATATCTTCGCTGGCCCAAGTGTTCTTCAGTTTCAACGACTCATCGAAGCTTGGAACCGCCTTCTCATATTCGCCCATTTGAATGAGAATCACCCCGAGATCGTTCCACGCATTGGCTAGCTGCAGAGCGTCTGTTGCGGTTCCTTTGTCGTTTTCATCTAGCATCCTCATTCTTCGTTGCCGTAGCTCCAATGCTTTTTTGACCAAAGCCAAGGCTTTATGTCTCCCGCTGAAGCCTATGTCAAGATATACAGCGCTAGAGATGGCACATATGTTCGCATGAACTGTGTGCACTTCGCTTTCATGTGAAAGACCCTCACAGACCTTTTCACCAGTATCCATAATGCCGAGGGCTTGTTTAACGAGCCCACGTTCCCAAAGATGGTTGCCAGTATCAGCGAGCAAGGTGGCAAATGGCATCGTGGCTTTGAGTTGGGGCGTCCAGGACTCGAATATGGTTTGCAGACTGCTGACATGAGGAAGCCTTGCTTCGCATGCCTCCCAGGTATGATTGGTGGGTGCTTGGAGCTCGTCTCCCCGTGGGAACGCCCTGCGCACTAGAGACAAGGCCCGTTCGAAGACCAGTTGAAGCTTCCCACTGCCTTGTTCATCGAGTAGATGGATGAGGTGCTGCTTCAAAGCCCGGTGCATCGATAGCATGGGACGCTGCTCGGGGCTAGAGGCTGACACCAAATGCCGGTCTATCAAACTACGCCTAATCTCGTTAAACCTGGGTATGACTGTTAGCAACTCGAATGCATTCGAGATCAAGGTACGTACTCAAATTTCTTCTGAGGTTCTAGGAACTCGGTGCTGGTACCTCCCCAATCTCCGATCAGGTCATCTTCAGCGACTCCATCAGGGTCGAGCATCGCGAGGATGTACAACGTTTCGAGTGCGTTTGCCGATAGAGCTCGTAACGAGAGAGCCCATACCTTTTCCATGGGTTCCCCGTACTGGAAGGTGGTGGATGTGGTAGAGTCAAATGCCCATATCTTTTTGAAGTTGGAAGGTTGCTGAAGACTCGACAACAAGTCAGCCAAAGGACATTTTGAAGTGCCAATGAATCCGGATACATGCGAGAGAAGCAGAGGTAAGCCGCCTAGCTCATTCGAGATCTGTTTCGACAATCGTGTTGCTTGCTCTGAAGGAGCTTGCCCAGAGGAATTTGTCAGGCTCAGTATCAACTCAGAGCCTTGATCTTCGTCAAATGCTTCCAGTGCAATGTCCGACACTGCTTGGTGGGCTAGATCTTGCTTCTGCGTTGTGATCAATATTGATCCGTGGGAGCTGGGTGGCCAGTAATCTTTCAGATCAACATCTGTGTTGTCAAATACCAGCAGCCAGGATTGATCTACATGATAGAACATCTTAGCTCAATGCAATCGCCTAGTCAGGAACATTCACCTACTCTGCAGCATCCACTCCCGAACCAACTCAATGTTGCGACTTTGGTCCATTGCCGAAAAGTTTGGCGCTAGCTCTTTGGCAAGGTTACCAAACGATGTTGCCAATTCCGGGCCACTCTCTGCTTTCATCCAAAATATATGGGAGTATTCGCGTCGGTGCCGATAGGTGTACTCCAAAGCCACTTGAGTCTTTCCAATGCCACCCATGCCATGGACAACACAAGACATCTGACGTGTATTATCCTGAAACGGCACTTGCTTGAGATGCTTGTGTAAGGTTGAAAGAACATCATCTCGTGCCATGAACCTCGCATTCTGCTGAAACGGAACGCCCTTGACCACTGCGTGTTGACGGACGTGACCAGGCCCCAGTTTCAGAATGTGTTCGCTGGCGGCTGCGCCCAACCTAGTCCTTGCTAGATCGACAGATCTGTTGAAGCGTAGTGTGTGCTGTGCGACTTGACTTTTCGATTGTCGAAATTGTCGCTTTAGGCTCCCGAAAACTAATCTCGAGAAGAGAGCTATGGAGTTAGAGAAACGATACTGCCTTGATTCAAAGCTTTCACTCACTCCACTTTGTACTCTTGAAGAACAGGAAGACATCGATGCAGAACGTAACGTAGGTATTGTAGAGATCGCGTAAAGGATCTTCCAACTCGAACGCGCTTGGAAAAATGTTCCTATACTCTTCGAAGAATGGCAATTCGGTAGTGACCTCCGCGAGCATTCCGGAAACAGTGTCCATTACCGAAGCAAAGCAATAAGCAACCTAGCTTCTTCGTTAGTGACTACTGAACGTACGATGGCGTCAGCTTACATTCAGTACGGCTTGAAGAATGCCCCAAGTAATACTGGCGAACGGGTTCGCTTGAGCCATAGAAGTGATTGCAGCTGTGAATGCCTGGATTTGGTCTATGACTTTGGATGACAGGATCCTTCCGACTGGGGACTGGGAGTGCTTGGCCTGGAGATCTTTGAGGAAGATGTCGAAAGTGTCGTAATCTAGATGAACGTTGACATCTTTGGCATGTTTACCCAGCCGGTGTATCTGGAGCTTGAGGGTCAAATCCCACCGGGCCTTCGAAGTCGCTTGCCACGCCATGGATCCACAGATAGGGCAAAGAGGAGTAGAAGCTGCACAGCTCGAACAGTAGAACCAAGCAGCAGGGTAGTCTTCATCTAAAACTAAAGCGTAGCCTTTTAGACGCCCTCCGGGGCGGCAAAGATGGCTACAGATACCGCAAGGCATGATGAGTGATGAGCCTGGGGCACGAACACAAGGTTTTGACCAAGAAACTCCAATGGTCTATCTGCCTTGAGGTTCCAGCCGACTCTCTGCACGTACGAATTGGACCCGAGTGGTGCTTCCGCGGGGAGGACTCGAAAAACCGAATTGGTGTTGACCCTCATGCACCATCGCACGGCTGAAGGGAAGGGGTCATTGGTGTCATAGTCACTCCTGATCGGTCACGATCGAAGGAAAGGGCACTGGTTGACAATCTCGTATTGAGGTTGCACACGTGCGGGGTCAAAAATAACACTACTTGGTGCTATTCCAGTCTAGATACAGGCCCCGCCCACGCAAATCTACGCGCTCACCACTCGGCAGCTAAAGAATTTTGAAGCGATCGCGATCGTTCAACCCACTTTGAGGTCATACTGGGGGCTCCACCATACGCCAATCGAACCCTGGCGTAGCCTTTGCTGCACGTAAGGCAACTCTTGCCACAGCATGCCCCTCTTGAAATACGAAAATTGGTCACATTTCCCTTCCAAAAGGGTGATCTGGAGCATAGCCAGTCTGCCATTCTCCCACAGGTATCGAGGGCTTGCCACTATGACTAGCGTGGTGATACCAGCGTCAGCGGCTACGGTTACGGTTTCTATTATAGACTCAACCGCCTGGGCATACAACGTTCCGTGCGCAGAGCTGTTCAAACCCAGATTTCCAGGACTTGACACGCTCGACCTCTGCTCCTACTCTTTTCTCATCTCCCATGACACTGATAACAACCGGCGGAATGTCCTGTTCGACCTGGGAATCCGGAAGGACTGGCAAAACCTTGTGCCCTCCATGGTCTCGAAATTCAAGGAGTGGGGTACCAAGGTTCAGGTGGAAAAACACGTCGCCGACATCCTAGAAGAGAACAACATGGATCTCACGTCCGTGGAGGCGATCATATGGAGGTAATTGCTTCTTCTTTTGTCACTTCACGAATACTAACCTGAGCTGTAGTCATCTACACTGGGATCACACTGGCAGCCCATCCACCTTTCCGTCCTCGACGAAGTTGATTGTAGGGCCTGGTATCAAGGAGAAGTTTATGCCGGGTTGGCCAGTAGTACCGAATGCTGAGTTCAAAGAATCCGACATATCAGGCCGTGAGGTTGTTAGCCTCTCGACAGACAGCTTCAATCTCACCATCGGAGGGTTCAAAGCTATCGACTATTTTGGCGATGGTAGCTTCTACATACTGGATGCACCAGGGGTATGTCCATATACTGTGTTGGTCTTGCTCGTGCGTCACTGACACCATGGTACAGCACTCACTTGGTCATTTGAACGCTCTCGCAAGGACCAGTTCCAATCCAGACACATTCATTTTCTTGGCCGCCGACAGTGTGCATCTTGGGGGCGAAATCCGTCCCTCCGAGCTGCTGCCTCTACCCGATGAAGTCGATGAACCTGGAATTGAGCCTCGACCTTGCCCTTCATCACAACTACTCCAGATTCATCCCCTTCACTCTTCAACCAAGCCATTTCTGGGGCTCGATCCCTGCTTCCCCGAGCAGCTGAAGGAGGCGGAGCACACGATTGAATTGATACAAAACTTTGATGCGGATGATCGAGTGTTCGTCATCTTCACTCACGATACTTCGATATACAATGCGATCGAGTTCTTCCCTGAAGTCGCAAATGATTGGAAGACGAAAGCCTGGAAGAAGAACGGGTTCTGGAAGTTTCTGGTGAATTTGCAGCAAGTAGCAAGTGGAGAGTCGAATAGCTAGACTTTGCCTTCTGTGGCCCATAGTAACCGCCTTGACTCTCTTGGGATCGAGGACCTTCGACACTTCTTTCAACCAACTAAAGATCCCCGTATTTCCCTATCAGGTACCGCATGTCTTCGAATGCCCTAAGCGTGTCAAACGCTGATTGCGATCTGTGTTCTGACACAAGAGAGGAGAAATCAAGACTTACATCTTCCTCATCGCATCGTTGCCGGTGTAGTGCGCCGAAGACAGAAGGTTGACTCGACTAGTAAAAGAATCAATGGAAAGGACCTCCACACAAGGTCATGGCGCTTACACAGAATACAGAATGATGCGGTCTTCCCAGTCCTCCTCGGGAGAAGACTTGGGAATGTGCTTATGGTACTCTTCTATACATTGTGTCGTGATTCCAAACCTATCCAGTCTCCATTTGCCGAGCTCGCCTGCTATGCTTTAGCCCAGGGTAGTTATTCCGGCTGTGACCGTATGTTACTTACATTCGTTGTGACCCCAAAAGGCACCGGCATCATACATGACAGGCCGACCAGTTGTCAAGTCCATCCTCGCGTTGCGAAGCTGCAAGTCGCCATGTACCAGGACTGGTCGAATGCTTTTCCCACCTGTCTCCAGTGGCCTGAGAAGTCTTGGTATGACCTTTTGAATGAGTGCATTTGCTAAAAAGTCCAACTCTTCTGAAGGGCCTTGCGTTTTCTCTTCAAAAGCCAGAATGCTGATAATGGCGTGGGTGAAGAACTTCTCCCAGGAGTGCTGCCACCTGTTGTCGTGCGGCAACATGCCTGTGTGGGTTGTAACGTGGAACCCGAAGTTGTCCGGTACTTCTGGTGTTCCCAGAGTTTGTTCGTGCAACCTCGCGCTCTTGTTGTGCATTTCGGCGGCCTTTTGGCAGAAGGCTGTCGTATCGGTGATATCGTCACTGAGGAACTTGAAGTCGCTGATATAGAAGTGGGTATCTGAGGAGGATGCGCAAGTACCGTATCCAATTGGTCTGACCGCAAAATCGGGTACAAGTGCATGATAAATTTTCATAGACTCAAATTCACCGTGAACCATGCTGAGTCCAAGATCAGTCGCTGCAAACTGTAGAAATCGTGAGCTGCTGTGCCTCTACACGACGGATGAAAGGAAACTATTCGATATCACCTTCACGAAGAAGTAGTTGGTGGCTCCGCTTTCAAACTCCATTTCAACTTTGATCGACGATGTCCATTCGCTCTCTCCATGGCAAGACGTTACCACTTTCAAAGCACCGCTGGGTAATTCTGCCAAAGGCATTAGATCGATCAACCATATGTATTTTTGCCCGTGCCCTTACTCGACATGATAGCCTCGTCAACTGAAACATCGGAGAAGACTGGCAAATCTCTGTTAGGCATTGAAGTGGGCATTTTGATGGATAGGTACGCGTGCTCGCATGCAAAAGTTAGGAGAGGGTAGGTTGCCAACGTTTAAACAGGAAGCCCTGATAAGCTAAGAGATCAGCTCGGGAGAGGGGCATAGGGGGCGATGTGGAGGTTGCAAGATATATTACCTCGATTACCCCTCCAATCAGGCAATCACGTTACTAATACTGCTTACTCGCATTTTGTAGCACATCGAACTTCACTGCATGTGTGCAACTATAGTTATGGCTTGAGACTACTGCGGTGCTTCTTGGGATTTTCTGACCAAATATAGCTACATTTGATGTCCGACTGGATGCTGCAAATATCGGCGCTTGTGTGGTTCGATGGAAATTAGCACCAATGTGTTCCACCAGCATCCCGGCCACACCACTAAGCTGGCTACCCAAGAACGCAATTCGAACAACCGCCCCTTACAAACTCAACAACAAACTCATAGAGTCTTGGAACTCACTAGTATCTTGTTACACATATTACAAAACTCTTACAGAACTCTTGTTAAACACGAAAAGAACTCTAGTTCCTACTCCCAGAGATATATCCATTTAGCATGCTTTTAGAGCTAGAAACCTGACTACAAGGCTTGTTACTCTCAGACTTTCACAAAGACTCTAGAGTAAGTTTTGAAGACTGAAACGCATTTTTAGATCTGATGACATGCTCATTGTTGAGTTTGCAAGGGCCAATCTTCGAAAGTTTAGTGCATTTTTGGGTGGCCAGCTTGGTGGTGTGGCCAGGTCGGTGGTGTGGCCAGGATGCTGGTGGAACACGACAGTCACAAACTAAAGCATTGCTTCGTTAGGCCATGTTGAAACACAACCGTCAATTTCAGACGAAGGTTGTATAATATATACATATTTATACATGAGCTTCTAAACCATGCTTACAAAGTGCATATTTACTCAAGAAGCCCACTCACCCACAAACATTCCCACCATCCCCCACCATACCCTCATGCACCATCGCAATTCAGCCCCGCCCGAAAAGAAACCCCTACATCCGATGCACCTTACTATCCCTCGTCCACCTCCGAAACGTCTTCCCCTTCCACCAAAACAAGCCGCCAAACAAGCACCAAAGCAACACCAAACTAGCATTCGTCATAATCGGATCCACAAACCCTTTCTCCTCCGTCCACGGCGTGATGAACTTGCTAAACCCATACCCCCACACATTCTTGTTCACCGTGATGCTCACGAAGAGACTGCCGGCGACGGGCTTGTAGCTGTCCACGGCGTAGGTGCTCACGATGGCCGGCAGCGCCGCGACCTGGATCCCCGCAAAGGTGAAGCCGATCATGACGATGGCTTCCCACGGCCAGTGCTTCTCGTAGCCGACCGCTACGACGATGTTGCCGATGTACATGATTATGATGTACGGGATCATGGCGGGGAGGCGCATTTCGGGCTCGCGGATGCCGTTGTTGCGCCGCGTGGAGCGCGCGGAGACCCAGTCGGAGAGGGGGCCGGCGGTGAAGAGGCCGATGAAGGCGCCGACGAGGATGGCGAAGTTCTGGAAGCCTGTTGATGGCATGTTAACGTTGCTCTTATGTTCGGCTTACTTCAGGGGAAATATTGAAGTGCTTACCAATGGCCATAGGCTTCATGTTGTAAGGCGGACCGGCGAACGCTTGGCTCTGCGTCAAGTTGATGGTCAAAAAGGAACTGCAGCTCCACGATACCACGAAGCTGGCGAACTCGACAATGGGGAATGCAAACAATTTCCACGGAAGCCACAGATCGAGCAGGATGCTCTTGAAGGGGTGCGCGTTCGGCTGGAAGACGGCCCACTGGAATTTGGCTGGCTTTCCTTTGCCGAGATAGGGATCGCGGGCAGCCGTCTCTTCGAGCGTAAGCTCTTCTGTATTGGGCAGGGCCGAGCTCGCTGTCGGAACATGCTGAATCTTCTCCGAATCCTCCCCCATCGCTGGGTTGGTGTTCTCGATGGTTGTCTGTCGTTCCTTCTCCGTGACCGACGACGCTGGACTCGCATCCACGAGTCCGTGCCTGTTGAACTTCGTCTCAGGGAACATGAACACGACCATGACAAAGCTCAGACCCAGCAGTCCAGTGTTCAGCCACCAAAAGCTCCTCCATCCAACCTCCTCGGCCATACTGCCCGAAATGATGGGCCCGACCATCAAAGATCCCATGTACACAACCCAGTAGAGCGTATTCCACTTGCCACGGTCATGAAGGAAGAATATGTCCGCGATGACGGAGGGCATAATGGTCTCGGCGGGACCGGCGCCGATGCCGTTCACAACGCATGCGCCCATGAAGGAGTTATATGAGGTGGCTTTCGCGCGCCAGATGGAGGTGCCGAAGTTGATAAGCTGGGAGAGGAGGTAGACGGGGCGGCGGCCGAAGGATGTGCTTATGGGTACCCTGAAAAGTGTCAGTGGCTACATCAATCGACATGATTCGCGTGTCAAACGACTCTACACACCAGATGAAGTTGCTGAAACCCAAGACTAGGATACACACGCCGGTAAACTGCACTGCATCCGCCAATGAGCACTCAAAAGCACTCATCAACGCCGGAAACATGGGCGCAAGGGCAAGCGGCCCGAGTCCCTGTGTAAACGTCACCATGGCCGCAGATGTGATGCACGCAATCTTCCACGGCGTGCTCCAGTTTAAGGGATCGTGTGGGTCCGCGGACGGTTGAGGCACCAGGACGGTGCGATGTGCGCCTTTGACGAAGTGGTGGCTACCAACGTCGGCCATGATTTCAGTGCCCGGCAGAATCTCCGTGTGTAATTCGGCCTCGAGCTCGCGGGCTGTCTAGATGCTGTGAGACCGGTCGCGGGTTGACTAGGATGGACGGACATACCCTTTCATCGTGGATGGATGCCATGATGGGCGATCTGTGATTGCGATGCCTCAATGGTAGCTTATCGCGACTTCGCCTCTCAAGTTGCTGGGAGATGGGATTGCTCGAAACCTAAATACCGCTTCCAATTCCGCTATTCGTAACCCCAGCTGATAACCGATTGAAAGTGGCAAGGTCGCACGCGAAGACTAGTGATGATCCAAAGCCACAAAGGACGGCAGTTACAAGCGTAAGTACTCGAGTTCCGACAAAGCGGGACGGCTCCGTTCAGCAGCTGTCAAACATCCCGGCAACCAGGCGAGCTCCCGCGTCCCCAGCCCCCTGGAGCTTGCGCGGTGCACGTATAGTAGTACCGAACTGCCTCGAAGCGCAGCCGTTTGTTACGAGGAACATCGAATCAAATTCCCTGGAATCGCCGTTTATCTCCGCACGGTCTGGATTTCGCGTCCCCACGAATTGGTGTCAGTAATTACCCCACAGCGCGCTAACGTATCAAGCATCTGACCGTCCAGCTAAGCATTGACGGCTACAAAAATCGGCATACGTCCTGCCCCGGATATGGGCCAGATTTGTACCAGCGCCGAGTACGTACGTATCTAGAGGTTCAAGGAGGTTAGGCAGGAACATGGGTCTCGAAATGGACAGATGCGACTGGTTGAAATAATTATCCGATGACGTACGCCGACGCTTGCAGTGTTAGCTGGCGCTTGATCACGACGTGGGGATGAGCAGGGGTTGGAGCGATCAAGAAACTGGAAATGAGTGCTTGACTTCTTCTGCTGTCATCAGCTGCCTTTCGTCTCTTCCAAGACCGAAAACGGCAGTGCTGTGTCGCCATTTGAGCGTGTTTGGAGCAATTGCCAGAGTCGTTGATGGTGACAAACGTCGCCAGATGAAATCCGTGTCCTAATATCGTCCAAGAAAATGCACGCGTCACAGTCTTTGCCAAAGGCACCACCACGATCCCTCAATCAGAATCATCTGGCAGTTCCTGTATTCGTCCAGAAGTATATGCCTCCTCCACCGGGTTTTTGATGTCCACGACGCCGGTGGCTTTGAGACTGAAATACGCGTCAGCATCTGTGAGGAGGATTGCGTTAGCCAAGACATACCGCTCGAACAGTACAAACAGCCTTTCGGCCTCCCTCTCCTTTTCCTCCTGGGTCATCGGCTCCTCGTTACTTGGCGCCTCAGCATCCAACCTCTGCCCTGTGATGGGGTTGACAGGGTAACTCGTTTCGGGGTTCGCCAACGCGTGCGCCTCCAATGCGTTCTCCGGCATCTGTATATTGTTGCTGAGCAGGAAGCCAGAAGCGAAGCCGTATCCGACATTTTGTACGAATTTGCTTGCGTCCTTTCCGGATAGTTCAAACATCATGGCGGATATGGATCCTCGTAATGAGGGCGTCATTGCAGATGTGGACAGCCGGAGCAGGCGGGCGGAGAGAGTGTCGGATTGGCCAAGGGGTCGCGATCGCTCATCGTCGGTGGGCAGGAGTAGCCGTTCCATATACTTCTGCACGCCATCAGGCGCAATTTCGTAGATTCGGCGGATCAGCGTGAGAACAGGTGCAATCGTGTCATCCAGCTCTTTTTCAGAGTAAGCCACAATGGCGTTATCGAGTATATTGATCAAATGCTCGGCATTGCACTTGGCGTCAAACTTGGGGAACGTAGCATTTATCCCAAGGAACTGGAGCTGCTGGGACTTTTTGTCTTCGAGATCGAGGTTGATGAGGGCGTTGATAAGGTAGTTGACGGGCGCTTGGAGGGGCGGGCTGGGTATCTTGCGGCGTGTGAGAATCTTGAAAATATGCGGAATGGAGCGCGAGAAGTGCTCGGCGAGGTCGGGGTAGAAATGTGTCATGTTGAAGAGGAGCTTGAGGGTTTCGGAGAGGGCCATGAGGTCCATGGGCGAGGCGTGCATCTGCGAGAGACGGCGGGCGGACCTGGAGTAGCGCTTTGCGTGCCGGGTCATGGCGGCGTTTATGTGCTCGGCGAGCTGCTGCTCCTGGACGAGCTTGTCGTAGTCGAGGTCGGTGTCGTAGGTCATGAGGAAGAGGATGCGGGAGAGGAGGAACTCGTCGTCGATGCTCTCGCTCTGCGCAGAGTCAGTAGGCGCCGGTAGCAGCACGCGCATGGCTTGCCTTTAGTCTCTCTGCCGCATCTGGGCCATAGCCTAGGTCGACGAGGACCTGGCGCATCTTGGGTTCGAGGAGCAGGGCGTTTGCGATGCATCGGAGCGCTTCCTGGGCAACCTGGACGTCGGCTTCCTCGAAGGCATAGCGGCCCAAGGTTTGCAGACCCTAGATGGTACCATCAATGCCGTCCTGGGGTTATTGGGCTCGAGTGCAGCGGCGTACATCCTTTGTGAATATGGGGTCTGCATTCTCCACGGCTCGACCGTGTACTTTGAGCTCTTCAAGCAGCTGCTTCCGCCCTGGGAATGGTGAGCCGACCGGTAGCACATGGAAGTGGCGGCGGGCCTACTCTTCGCGGGGAGCGTCTTCGCGGCGAGGTCTGCCTGCAGCTCGCCGAGGATGCGCGTCACGTCGTCGAGTTTTGCTGTGGACGAGGTGAGTTGGTCTATCCGGTCTTGAGAGAGTCGCATGGTGTTGGGCGTACCTTTGCCCCCGCGTGGGGTGGATGCCTGCCTCGTCAACATGGTGGGCTACGAAAGAGCGAAAAGGGTCGGTGTGGTGGTTGTGTTCAGGGTTCAGCTCCGAGGCGGGTGGGGTGCGATGCGAAATACCCCGCGGGTGGCGCGGCGCACCGTCGTTGGGGTAAGGGGTGACGGACGACGGACGACGGGTGACGGGTGACGGGCGACGGGTGACCACGGCGGCAAGCCTGCACGAGCACGAGCACGCGCATAGAAAGCAGGGCGGGGGGGCATCGTGCTGGTGCGCTGCTGGTGAACAAGACCTGTCTCCAAGGCAGCACACTATGCAAAGCAGCACGCACACTACACTTGAAAGACAACACGACAACGTTGCGCTCTAGCCATGCGCTCTACAAAGGGCGATCGGGGGGAGTTGGCAGCAGAGATCCGGCCAATGCACAAGAGTATGGATGGCGGGCTATGCGCAGTGCCTCCCTGCATGTAGGTCCAACGCAAATCATCATGTACCTCAGGTAAGACATATCTTATAGCGCTCGGAATCTGAGCGCCTGCAACATTTCGCGACTAGACTAGACTAGCGGACGAGCGCGCGCTAAAAGCACTTTAACCAACGCCACACGCACGTGATGTAGAGTTCGTGGACGCGACGCGATCGCATCGCGAGACCAGCCATTTCGGGGCACGGGTCGCCAACCACGACCTCGACAGGCTTCCACACCCATACCCCCGTCCTACCGCCATGCGAGTGCAGCTGTTTTCTTCTCTTTCTGCCTTTTTCGTACTTGTTTCTGCATAGCCATGGTGTTGTTATCCACTTCCAAGTTCCAGTCCCTTTCCATCCGTCCCCCAACACCCCCGAAAGACCTCGAAGACAGCAGCGACAAAGACGCCGACGACGTGCTCGACTTCCTCCACGACCCCTTCGGCACGAAGCCGCCCCCCGTCGCAACCGTGGCAGCCACCAAGACGCTGCTCAACACGCCCGAGCAGTCCCCCTCGTCGGACGGCGGCATCCCCTCGAGCTCCGCGAGCAGGAAGAAGAGGGTCAACTTCCAGCCTCAGCCATGCACCACACGAGCCAACGGCCTCATCCCGCAGTCCTTTACCCCGCTCCATAGCTCGCCGCTGCGGCCTTTACCCCAGACACGCGTCTCCAAGCCCTTGAAATCCATACTCAAGCCCTCGGACGCGGCATCTACACCACCCCCAGCCGACCAGGGCGCGCCCGCCCACAAATACAAATCCTTCGCCGAGATGCTCGAGTCCATCATGAAGCAACTGGCCTCGGGGCGGCGCTCCTCCAGTGTCGATGCCTATCACTCGCTCCACAGGACCATGCAGGCATACGACAAGATCCCAGATATACAAGCGCTGCTCGACAAGATGGGGCTCTTGACACAATTCATACGACGAGACGTGCAGGCCGTCAGCATCAACGGGAGCGGGCTCGACTCGCAGCTCATCGGCCAGGCGCTGAAGCTGCTCATGGCCCTTGGACGCCTTCCGGAGCTGCGAGCCGCCATGGACGACGACTTTTGCAACTTCATCGTGGACCGCATCGTGCACGTGGCCGCGGATGAGACCATGCCCAAGGCCATCGTGAACACGCATCTGGCCATGCTCATGCAGCAGACGTTCCGACCCAAGACCATGACAGCCGTGCGGGCGGAGAGGATCTTGGATGTACTCGACACCATCCACGAGCGCGTGACCGGCCTTTCTGTCCTTGCCTACCGCATTCGAATCTACCGCAAACTCATCCAGCAACGACATGAAGTCATGTCTAAACATGCCGAGCGATGGTTCCGACACACCGTCAAAGCTTTGCTCTCCGCCCAGAAGGACATCAACCACAGTGCATTGGATCTCGCCTTCTCTGCCGCGAAGACAATTGGAACAGACCGGCAGGTCAACAAGGCCGTCCTGACCATCCTGAACCGGACCAAGAGCGATGGAGACACGTTCGCGAAAGTAATGGCGAAAGAGCTCGACAAGATGCTGGACTCGGACAATGCTGCCATGGTGCCTCAAATCTGGGCAGCTGTCACTTCCCTGCTTCCGGGTTTCCTCAACAAGAACGACTTTCCGGCACTGGCGGATTGGCTCATGGTCTTTCAAAATTGCTGTAACTCGAAGAATGACACTGTCAAGATGGACGCTAACATTGCCTTTGGCTGCCTCATCTACGCCGTCAACGGCAAAGAGAACGAGGACACGCTCAGCAGCTGGTCGAAGATGCTTCTCAGCGTCCCACAATACCAACTCCAACGGCGCGGTCAGTCGAAAAAGTCTGAGCGGGACTCTGCAACTTCGGCCTACCTCACCTTGTTGTACTACTCGCTCCGACCACAAGCATCCCATAAACAGCTTGACCGGTGCTGGACAGAATTCGTGGAGAACTTCTGGACCCCGCTAGTCCATGCTCCTTCGCCCATGCATGCGTTAGCCGCGTGTCGGGTTCTCTCTGTTCTATTCAATGGCACCAAAAAAACCTGGGATCCGCAACGAGCCCTTGATATGTGGATGCGAGCTATGATGCAGCGACGGGAATCGAAGCCACAGGATTTGATGCAGCGCGAGGAACTGCCCGTGTTGGACGCCAGATGGGTTCGCAAGGCCCTCTCAACGATCCTCAGGTTCGTTGAAACACTTTTGGACGCAGCGCCGTGGAGTGTAGAAGATTGCAAGGACGAGCCTGTCAAGACCATGTGGCTTTCTTTGCTGCAATCATTGAAAGCTGCAGGTGCCCAAGAGGTCATGGCTTCCACCGAATCCAAGGATGCCATGGCTTACATTGTCAACCTACTCCGCCGAGTGTGGGACACACACACTGCCCAGCTTGCGCTTTCACAAGAGACTGAGGATACTTGGGCCGACAAGTTTTGCTTCCTGCTAGAAACGACCGTGGAACGATTGGGCGCGTTGCAGTTTTCCGACAAATGCCTGACCCGGAACGGACTAGATGAGTTCGAGGTTGCGTCGACCCCATCACATCGCTCACGCCAACATGGGACCCGGACTTCGCCTCTGCTGTACTTTGTTGATTTACTTGTAAACCAGTCCGAAGGAAAGCTCTCCGACAATGTCCGGCTTCGGGCGCTGAAGTTGCTCCTTGAACCTTGCCTTGAATACCAGAGTACGCGCCTTAGCAAGCTGGAGCTGCTTCGCGATTGCGCCGCCGTGGTAGGCCCCTCGACCACCGCCGTTCCCACCAGCTTTTGGATACAGACAGCTGCTTTGCTGAAATCCTGCATCGAACAACAGTCATCGGAGGCGGGCGGCGTGGCACGGCAACTTGGAAAGGAGTACGAGATGGTTGTCGACGTTCTTCGCTTGGGATCTCCCAACCTTCTGGGGCAGTCCCTGAGCCAGGATGTATTGACCAGCTTTTCGGACACGGTTCGGACAGAAGCAGGCGAAGGTGCGCTTGTCCTAGCGGTCGTGGAAAAAGTCTCCGAGTGCATCCTCAAGCAGGTTTCCGTGGAAGAGCACACTGTTGCCTTGCCGTGGCTTAGTATTTTGCTTCGCAACCTCCCCAAGACGATTGTAAGGAGGACCCTGGAGCAAGGTCGACAGAAGCTGTGGCCATCGTCACCTATGGCTGGGCGAAATCTGGACTTTGATCCGTACCACCACTTCTACAACGCCATCGATTCCGTCGGCTCCGCGGCGTACCACGAGCTAAATGGCAGGAACGTGGAAATCGTTCGAGAGTTCCTCGCGGCGCTCGCAAGCTCGATCAAAACATGCCCCATCGCCTTGCTCGCCGTTTACCTCCGCAAGGTACAGGCCACGATCCGGGTCTGGGTCGAGGATTTTGAGAAGAAGTTGCAAAAAAAGGACCAACAGTCCAAAGAATTACATCCTCAGGTATGTTGAGCTAATAGCAAATGAGTAGTGAATCTGACAAGGTTACAGGTCATACTATTATGGAGAGAAGTCTGTACCGCGATTGAGCGATTACCCCGCAAAGATGGACAGACTCTGCTGCATCTCGAGCCTCTCATGACAGCTGGGTTCCTCAGCCGCCGTCGGGCCGTGGTCACCATGTCCGTTAGCACTTGGAACGCCACTTTCGGCAAAGAAAATACACTGCGGTACCCAGCCCAGCTTGAATTGGCGCTCCGGCGGCTGCGTGATACTGTGGAGCTGTCACTGCCCTCCTTAGATGCTCGGGAAGAGGATCCAGTAGGTGTTTCCCTCATGCGAATGACACTTGACTGACTAGAGTAGACGGACACACCTTCTTTCTATGATTCTGATGACAGTGCCGAGGAGCCGAAGCGCAGACCAAAGAGCCCTCGCGTAAAGGCGTCGCCCTTCAAGATCATCAAATCCTCTCGCCAATCCCGGTCTCCCGCAGTCTCCAGCGCGAACAGAAGGACGCCTACCCGACGAACCCCCAAGGTCCGCCTCCGACACGATAATTCTCAGATTCAATTCGAG